>WLWD01006314.1_pt1 | contig 22434 bp, 6 predicted proteins | sample 6712731 | NCBI WGS metagenome assembly WLWD01 (sample SAMN12718690, study PRJNA576275) | sponge metagenome | isolation source: marine sponge | host: Mycale hentscheli | place: New Zealand: South Island, Marlborough, Capsize Point | collected 2014-11-01
TTCATAGTTTTTCTTTGAAGAAACGACATGACTACAGCTATGAAATTCATTGCCAGATGAACTGTCCTGATTCATCCTGGTGCAATTTTGTAGCATATAGTGAAAAGAATCTGCACATTGAATGAATATTTAGAAATATGGAGTGGTGGAAAGAACAGTTACCAAAACTAAGAGAATTTTAATTTCGATGCACTGCCAGAGCTGGCAAGCCCAAGACTAGGAAGAGAAGGTATTTGGGAACCCCAGGATGATTTTATTTGTGATCATAGAATCTACATACATTAGATTTATTACTTGTGTTGTATTTTGTTGTCTGTGTCATGAATATTCATATGATAGTAGCTCTAACCAACACCACTTAGCCCCAAACCACATGTGGTAACTTGTGTGAAACCACAGATGACAGTCCTGCAGCCAGGGGTTTAGGTAACCTGAACTTTAGTATTATTATTAATCATAACCATTGTTCTAAATTATTTATGTCACTATTGATTAAAAAAAAAATGTTGGAAAACACACACACACACATATAATATATATACACCTACATCTATATATACATATTTTTCATTTCCAGCATTCTTCCCCTAGTTAGGCCAGGGTATCAGAAAATCAATCATTTTGTGAACCAGGGTCACAAACTTGTTCTTCAAGCAAGTAAGGAATGAGAAAAATATGAGTTATTCCGGTGCTTGCATTGTTAGCAGTAGGTGAACCACAACCTTTAACAATGGTTTGATAAATGCTGAACGAGCAAGCCAAGTTTTATAAAATTGAACTATTAGTTTAATATTTGATACACCCACAAGGTAAAAGGTCGGAAATGCCAGACAATATCATACGCGTACAGTCAGCAAATGAGTGCTAAAAAGTCTGGAAAAAAAATTCATCCCTGTGCTGGTAAGCTGGAAATAAAAATCTTGGATTAACAACTATTGCAATGTATGGTGGGAAAGTGACTTGGAAATTGATTGCTTTTTAACATCTTGATTACTGAGTATATAGTTTTTAGTCCTATTCTGTTATTGATGTTGCATTTGTTCATCGATGGGTATTCTCTTTCAAGATAAATCAAATACCTTCAGTATGCAATGTAATTTAAAAAGATTAAGTGAAGTGTATTGGAACACTAAAATAGCTGAACCAAAGAGTAGCCATTAATAAACTGAGTAATGATACTAGTCATTCTTACACCATTACACTAACTCCTGTGGTTCACTTGGGAAATGCTCTTAAAAATGTAGTTATTGCTTATAATAAAAAAAAACAATAACAACCTTTTTTAGCACAGCAACAAAAAGGACTAAAATTTTAAAATTTGGTTCAAACTCAAGATTAGAAACCCTTTACCAGGTTTTTCTGTTTTATACATAATATTCTCACTGTATTCTTGTTTTTCAGGATGTGCTCTAAATAGATAAGTATTCAAGTAATAATTCTGAAGGTTGGTGGAATAATATTTATAGGATGGCTGATTGAGGAGGCCAGGTCTATACAAACAAGTCTTGTTAGTTACTCACACAAGTCACCAAAACTATCTTGCACACAATGTGAGGTTCTCTTATTTGCTTCTGTTACTGCAATCCTAGTCACTCACCTGTATCTGGTCCTTCAAGCTTGGTTCAGGCAGCACTTCACCATCCAACATCTGAACACTCATTGTGGGCTCATCTGCCTTTAGGCCACTTTCTCCACAGTTGTCTTGGCTTTTGCCATGCCCATCACTGATCTTGGCTGTCTCTAGTTCCTGGTGCTTGATTTTAGCTTCATTACGGCAGTGCGCTTGAGTGGAGGTCAGGAGGTCGCGGAGGGGAACAAGGAAGTTGTGAGATATGTCTTGCAAGTGATTCCAGATTCCACTCTATGGCAACAAATAAATAATAAATAGTTCTAGTGACGTGCTTCAGCATAAACAGCAAGTGAGATAGTTTGTCACCTCTAATATTTAGAGCCCAACGGTAGTGTTTAGCACCACCCTGAAGTAGAAATTCAACAGCACAGTGAAGTCAAACTGTACTTGCCATTTAAAGGTACTGCAACTGCCTCTTTTCAGGGGTCTTATAGTCTGCTATGCTTTGTTAAGCAGTAGATGCTAATGTGGTCCTACTATACATGCTGCGTAAAGGCACCAGAAAAGTAGTGCAGTCTTTATAGTGTCTCATAATGGGCTATGCATTGCTGGTTGACAAAGTAAACAAATTCAAGTGCCCAGGTCTAAACCTAGCTGAATTGACCCGCGATAGATATCCCTGTCCACCACACACAGCAGTAGAATGGTTTACCTAACTTATGTAAGTAGAGCAACGGGCGAAAAATGGAGTCACACATACCACAAATAAGCAATTAAAAAAAAAATACCAAAAGAAATTAAAAAAGAAATATAAAATTATGGTCACATTTACTTCTTTAACATAGGAATTATTTATTTATTTGCTTAGTAGCAAGGTATTAATTACTAAGGTTATAAACAACAATAAAAAACAACATAAATTGCTGTAAGTTTAAGTCGGTGAAAGGTCTATGAGTATACTTTATGAAAAACTCATGTTAAAACAACATTCGTATGACAACGCCTTTTCACTCAATAAAGTGTGTCACACCAATTGCCTTACTAATAACATGTCAAAATACATGAATAACGATTCATTTGATATTTTGTAATGTGCCAGTGCAACAAATGGAAGGCGGACTAGCCTAGAGATGATTATTAATGCTCACTACAAACAAGGAGAATACAGGCCTAATTATTTACATGGATGGAAGGCGAACTATCCTGTTGTATCTACTACCTCAAGAGTAAGTATAAAAACAAAACAAAAAACACCAACCCAGCAGCAACAGTAGTAAACCATTTACGCGACTAAAAAGGACCACAAACTAAACAACACTATCTTTACCCTAATTGTCATTAAACATTTCAAATAATATGTCACTTGCTTGTCAATTCAATCCCTTAGATCACAAACTTACATTATTACTCTCCTTCTTGTCTCTCAGTAGAAGATACCTCAGTAGATTCAGTGAAGACATTATCCTGGAGATAGGATATCAAATACATTATAACAATAGAACAACTGAATGCTTTTGTTATGTAATAAAAACATAAATTAATGTACTTTCTATTTAGAAACCCATTGCCAGCAATGATCCCTTACCAGTCCAGTTCTTTCATGAGTTCCAATTCAGGTCCAACAGACATGAAGGCTTCCAAGAGAACCAGTAAATGAGGACCAAGAAACTTGTCCCCACTTCCAGGATACTACACACAATGCAAATGCAAGTGAGCATAAACTAACGAATGAGGACACACACACACACACATACATACACACACACATCCCTCATAAAACAAACAAACATAAATTATTGTTGAAACTAACTTTGTTGTTGAGAGATTTCACAACTTCTTCTTTAATGGAATGAATAAGAAATCCATGAACGCCTGAGTGAGAAATGGTCCGCAGAAGCTTATGGTAGAACTTGTGACGTCTATTAGCACCAAACTTGTGGATGAAGAGTTCAAAGTATTTTACAGCATCTTGTCTCTATAACCAAACAATAACCACAACAACTGATATTTAAGGCCTTCAACACTGGATTAAAAACAACAAAGCAGAAACTCATCTACATGTAATTTTTGTTTAATAAATACCAATATTATTGGATGCTTTATGAGGGGATGATATGAACTTTTAGAGTTTAAAAAAACTGTGAACAGTTTATTTAAAATGAATGCGACTGACCAAACAAAAAAAAATTAACCAACAACAACAAAAGCAACAAACAAACAACACAAAAACAAACATATCTCTTACTCCTACCTTTCTTACTTAAACCAGTGTTGCTTTACTGTATCATTTACATAACACAATATCAGTGATAATACCAAACTTACAACAGTCTTCTTTTGGCACAGGGTCATCAGATTCACCAACACCTGGTACAAATTCATGACAACAGTGAGTCTAGTGCATGGATTTATAGGCAAGCGAGTGAGACTCTGTTAGGTAATTGTGGTACTTTACAAATGGTATATGGTCTCTTTTAGGTTGTGAATTTTATTAAAAAAAATATGTAGCTTTCAGATTTACTATTAATTTCTTCCACTACAACAGCAATATGTAAATTGTTTGATACACTGTATTTCTAATGTTTGCTCTCTTGAGTCAGTCACTCAAAATCGCAGCAAATAGTTACTACAACTGTGATATTCTCTGCAGTGATCTGCTTTTGGCAATAAAAAAAAAAAAAGAAATATTAAATAAGTTGATTAGTTTTGAAGCAAACAAGCAGTATAGGATGGGCTTTTACATTCAACTCACCCTCCTCCCTCCCCATCCCCCTAAAGGCTGACTAGTTCACCATTTAGCAGACAAGCTCACCCCAGGTATAGTAACTGTAGCTCACCTCAGCCACTCTCATGTAAAGATTATCATCTAGCAAATACTGCTCAAGGGTGTGATCTCGTAACCGTGACAACAGCTCCTTCAATAGCTTCTACTAACATACAAAGCAATCATTGAGATAAAAATGACTTAGCACTACAGCAACAGTCTCTCCAGTCCTTTCTTGATGAGGATGTTCTTCTTCCTATAAAAACAAAACCAAAAAATTATATAATGAACTTACCAAACCATGTGTTTAGTGTTTAATGAATTATTGCTAATGTTCCGATCTTGAAGGAGAAGCTCAAGGGAAAGTTTGGTTATTTAGCCATTATTCTGAGAGTTGACATGGTTTAACTTTTTTTATACCACAAATTCCATTTCAATCATTTTGCGAAACAAAATAATGATAGGATATCGTTTTGAAGGACATTAACAGCTATCAGTGAGAATTACTCCAAATATGGACTATAAGAAGTGTACTTCATTCCTTTTTTACCACCCTCAAACAAAAAAAAACAACAAGCAAACTAAAAGTGATGATAAGACAAGGATATCAAGTAAAATACATCACACTTGACTTATGGAATGTCATGGATTAATTTGCATAGTCAGCTTATTTTTAAGACGTGGGCAGTTGCTAAGCTAATTTAGTATAAATAAATTTTACATACATTTATATTTGTATCATGGTATGTTCAAACTGTCCAATTAGATGGCTCAATTCAGGGTGAATATATCTCATACTGACCTCCTAGGAGGTAAATAAGTGACTTCCCAATCAAAACTTAAATTTTATGCATTTCTTATAGCCTAGAGCCATAGTACAAGTCCTCTGTGTTTGGTTGGTACGGGCTTTACACATCCTCGATCCTTCGGTCCTTGGTTGTGTAAATCCCGTACCAACCTCAAGTCATGGTATAACCTATATATAATTTCTGATAAACAGGCGTGTCCCGTAGTCACACATCTGTCCACCCACACACAGCTCACGTGGAAGAAGAAGGCAGAAGAGTAGACCATGGGCACCATTCCACATCCCAGCTTCTCTACCAGTAGAAGGTAGGCATAGCAATCGAGAGCTAATGGCGGAGGAGTGGAGTGACTAACTCTGTCTTCTACCTCCTCCTCGTCCATTGTCATGGTTACTTCTGAAGAAACTTCCAGAAATACTTCACACTCGACACAGTCTCAAATTATCCTACACACATACAGTATGAATGAAACATTGATAAATTAAACTTTTGAAGTAAATTACCAAATATAACTTGAACAGTATAAGTGTTATTGCCTTAGCTATGTAGCTAAAACTTTATTAATAGTGAGGATATTAAATTTTAAGGCGAAGTGATCAGGGATTCATACAGGATTTTTTTGTGCTAAGAGGAGGGGGGGGGGGGGAATTTTTTGTAGAGTCACAAAAAACTGTTTATCCACATAATATGGTGAAGTCCTGACTGTGAAACGGATTGGTAGATGAAAATGTAGACAAACTATATAATAGTTAGGCACTGCCTCCGTGAGAACTACCGTTTTTAGGGTCCACCCTATGATTTTGCATCCCAGGGGGCTAAGGGACCCTAAAATAAGTTGTTCAGGATGGATACACAGCTCCTAACTAATTTAGAATGTAGCAATTGCTCTAACAATGCAATTGAAGGGACTGTAATTGCAATCGGAGGGACACTAATTGGGCCTGCCCTCAAAGCAGGAACACTAAGTCTATAGTGTCCCTCTCTGGTGGATCTAAGCAATATAAATTCCCTATGTCACTATACATAAACTATATCAGCTATGGTTTAATACGAATTGGCATTGAAGGACCAGAACTAGAGAACTGTTGATTTTGAAAAGTGAAACTAATCTTAGTGTAAGGTTATTTACAATGTCGTAGATTTTGATTGCTACTTTTAATAACTCCCAACACTATTGGCTGGTCTATTCAAACTTGTTAAAAAAATTCAATTTAATGCTATAGTTCACAGGTGACACTTCTTCATCTATTGTGTAGGGACATCCCATGATGCTCCAAGACGAGAGAGTTAAGGAGTAAATGTGTATTTGCTGGATGATAGTAGCTATAGTAGTGAGCTAGGAGTAAAAGATTCATGTCTGTCTAATAAAGTATTAACCGCAGATGAGCTCGTCATCCTCTTGAAAGGTCTCAACTTCACACCCACACCTCTACCACATACTTACCCAGAACACTACTTAGTATAATACTGGCCAGGATACTTATGTATATGTAGGAGAAACTCTTTGATCTGGACCCTTGCCCGCCATATGTGGAGACAGCCGAAGCACAGACCAAGCACAAGCTTCTGACACTTATGACACGCAAATTCAAATCAAACACTTCTACATTTGTGGTCCTCTCACACATTATGTCATGTTGCATTGATGTAGTTAATCAGCAACACTAAGTCATGGAATGAAGCTCGCAATGCTATCTGAACTATGCAACTGAAGAAAACCTCAAGCAATTTGTGAATTGTGAGTCAAAGCATTCCATTCTTCCTATAGTGTTCCAAGATTTTTGCCAAAGAATTGTATCACCTAATGATAACATTTCTGCAAGCATTGATTGTGTATGTACACTCTCCTGAGCAAAGGCCAACTTGCTCTGCAACATACATTACTGGTGGTTGGACGGAATTCACTGGGGACATCGTTAAGACAATTGATCCACAGTATCCGAGAGCTGATTTCAGCTAGAACATGGCGTAAGTAGTAAGTGTATATGTTATATAGTACACTTGGTACTGTATATAATAATAAAATGACGATTTCCTTACATTGTTTAATGGGCACATAGGAAATACAAGACACCCAGGATATTGTGTACACACACAAAGAAGTAAAAGTTGGCAGATAATAATTACAGCTATTTCATGGGCACGTAGGAAACAGAATACATCCACGATATTGTGTACACCATCAAGGAAGTAAATGCAGTGTCAGGAAAAGCTGTTAACGATGCCACACTTCTATGCCAATCACCAACGTTTAATACTGCACAGAAAAGGATGGACCCATTCATAGGATTTAATAAGTATCTCCTTGTGGGGATTAAACATCAAGGCAAAAAATGTAAGTATGAAAATGATTGCTGTTGTTTATTTTTTTGTCACTGAGCATATTATGTATGTAATTTATATTTTTAGCTAATACATTATCAACTGATAGCACCATGGTGTGTCGTATTGCTCATTATTCTCCTGATAGAATCGAGCCACCAGCAGACTGCTGCTATTTTCACTAATGTTTTCTAATTTATATATAATGTAAAACTTTTAAATAACACAAGAAATTGAATATTCAATGCTATGTATTTTATGAATGAACATTAACAAAAAAATTAATAGAATAAACTCCAGAGAATAGAGAAAAGAAAATTACAGCAACTCAACTTGTAATAATTAAAAACACTGGACTCTTATAAAGTTATCTAAAATATACACAAAATTATCTAAATCTGTACACACGCCTAATGGTTTCCTAAGTTCACCATCCCCTGAACCATGCCCTCGTAATGAGGTGACAAAATCTCCTGCAGTAGTAAACACTGACACATTGTGACTATCATAATTAGTGACATACACAAACTGACCAGACACACAAATGCCACGTGGGCCATTCAACATCTTTACTCCATTACTATCACAGCCAAAGGAACGCAGGATGGCACCATCTTTACTGATCACATGTATCATATTATTACGGCTAGTGGCATAGATGTTGCCATGGACATCCGAACAAACAGCAATGAAGTGTTCTTCATTTTTAATACATTTTTTATAATTTAAGTTTCTGTCACACACAATAAGATGACCACTGTGGATTCCACGCAGCCATACTTCATTATCAATTATCGCTAACTCCGAATATCCTCGGTTATTGGACTGGTCAACTTTCTTCACCTGAATATCACCTCCACTCTGGTTGCATTTCATGATGTGATTGGTTGAATTACTAACACAGTAAATATTGTCTTTACTGTCTGTAGCTAAATCCCAAACTTTAGTCAGTCCATGTAAATCACGTTTCACTAATACTTGTTTCTTCCCATCTTTACATAATTTCACAATATCTCCACTAAGTTCATTCACAAGAATCTCTCCTGTGGATTTGACTGTAATGTTAGTTGACACATTCAGTCCTGTCCAGACTTTGACTGGCTTGCCTAATCGTGTGGGATAAACATACACTGACATGGTAAAGGGACTACCAGCTACTTGCTGTTTACCATCAATTATCACTGATAGTTCATGACGCCCACGCACAGTGGGCGTGTACTGGATAAGATATTCTCCGGTCTTCTTTGATCGCTTCACTTCGCACTTGATGTCTGACCCATTGCACAAAGACTTCAGTTGAGCAGTGATAACACAATTACGCCTCGTTGTCTTGCCGTTACTTAGCTTGGTAGTTAAGGCTACCGTGGTTGACTGATCGATTAGCGATGACTCAGCATTATCTGTACTGAGTGTACACTGTGTTGGGTCTATAGCTAGCCTAGTGATCTTGGCCTTGGTCTGACAGAGCTGCTGAAGAAGAGTTTCTACACACCCCACCTCTACCCCCATGTATGCCTCCTCTACTGGCTCTGTGTTCCTACCTGACTGACTCTGTTGTTCCATCTCTTGTTCTATTCTCTTCTTAAACTCAGTGTGCATGCTCATTACCTCATTGTCAGAACAGTCACTCACAAATCGCTCTGTGTAGTCTGTGATACTCTGGACCTCTGCATGAGCTAGAGACAAGTTCTTCTCCTGTACTGTGAGCTTGTCTATCTTCTCTTGAACTATTTTGGCAGATTCCTGGAGTAATTGTTGTTTGCGTTTTTCTAGGATGAGTTGGAGTTGATTGAATGAGGTGTTGATGGTGTCGGTTACAGAGTTCCCCTGGGTCTCTACCTCCTGATTGGTAGTCTGGATCTCTATAACAGCTCCTGATAAAGTTTTAGCTGCAGTCTTCAAGGGGCTGAGCTGCTCAAGAAGTTTCGTTTTGATATCTGGAGCTGCTACTTTGCTGAACTCAAACTTGTGGTCCTTATGAGCTACCACTGTGCAGTCGCGACAGATGAGAGAGTTGCAATCAAAGCAGTAGATGATGAGGGGCTCCTCGTGAGTGAGACACTTCTTAGTGGGAGGCTCTTTAGCTGCTATCTCCTTAGCTCGACCTTGCTTTAGGTCGTCAAGTGAATCTACCTCGTGAGATCTGAAGGCTTTGAGTTTCTTGTGTTGCCTGACACATTCTTTGCAGATGAAAGCAACACATTGGCGACAGAATGCTTCAGCTTTGGCTCCAGAGTCTGAGCATCCTTCACACTTTACCTCTACCTTGCTGTGGACTCGCTCTAGAGCGTAGTAGTTGGATTTGTAGCGGTTGACAAAAAAAGCTGTCTTGAGTTCCTCCACACCTCCCTCAGGGAGAATGGTGTCCTTGCGACACTCTGGACAAGAGAATGGTTTAGAGGGTGTCCTGAGGGCCAATTTGAGGACACACTCTTTGCAGTAGTAGTGGAGGCAAGGGAGGACCTTAGGCTCTGTGTAGTGATCCTGGCAGACAGCACAGGTAATCTCCTTATCCATTTCCATTAGAGTCTTCCCATCGCGCGTGATGACATCAGCCATGTTGAATTCTTACACAGTTTAGCAACGTGACTAGCATAAAAAAGAGGTGGACTAAAATCAATAACACATATCAGGTCGCGTGATATTATATTGTATTCATAGACTTCATGAATCAATCAAGAGCAATAAAAAGATATTCATGGGTGTATGTAACACTCATACAACTGAGTTATTGGACACATAGAGGATTATTCATGGCGTATGTTTATGTATGCTGCCGGCTATTGTTGTGACCAACTGGACTTAAAGCTGACCACATAATTTTTCCTTAGGGCCTGTGAGAGTCAGGGGAGTAACTTCCTGTTCACTGTAGGAAAAGGGTAGTCAGAGCTGCAAGGCTGGTGAAAAGTACCCAAACCAACTCACATTAAGCAAAGTTAGAAGCACTTACCAGGCTAAAAATATGACAAATCTGTTGCACGTTATCCATACTGGGTCCACGATCCTTCAGTTTACTGCACTTGAGCACTTAATGAGAAGTCTAACCAAGACTGTTTCCACTACTGCCATGTTTTAGGTTTCCCACGCAAATTGAAACTTCAGGTGAAACAACTCTTATCCGTCAAATATAGAAAACAATCTGCTATAAATAGAATGTTTTTCCAATCTTGAAAGAATTTTTATTTAATAAAGTTTATACGGTTTGGTGTTTACTGAAAGTTGGTTTGTTTATAAGCATCAGGTAAGCCTATACCAAATTACATACAATATTAGTTGACAATGACTAACTTTGTATATTGGTACAGACACTTTCCGTGTCTTTGTTTTGGTGATATTATAGTTGAGAAACTAGTAATAAAAGCATTAAAAATAAGATTTAGGGTTGCTAAAAAAGCATGGGAACTAGCAAAGCACAAAAAGTGTGTAAACAAGAAAGATCACTTGCCCCATGTGATGATTTTACATCTCTAATGATTACTTTAGTATTATAGCAAATGTTAAACAATAAGGTCTCACAGCAGTGAGTTAGGGATACAGAATCATCACACACAGAGAAGTGACCTTTCTGGTTTCCTTAGTTCTCTTTGAGCAACCCTAAATCCACAATTTTTAAATTGTGTATGGTAAAGGGTTTTCAATACCATTGTTACTACTTGCAGCAGCTTTTTTGTGACTTGAGAAAGCAAGAAATTATCAAGAAATATTATCACACAGTTTTAAACAAAGTTAGGGCTAACCTAAAAAGCTATTTTTGAGAGAAGAAAGTAATATTATTCTTCCACCATCACTGTCATCTTCAGCAACCAGATTTTTTACAGATGCCATACTATGGATCATGCCAGCCCATGCTTTTTACATCTTTTAGTGTCACTATCAGTGTGGCACATACACTGGATGGTATGCAGGAGGCCATCCAGGGCAGACAGTAACAACTCAGTAGTCACTGGGACAAGCATTCTTACACTTGCTTTCTACCCCATTTGCACAGCAAAATGCCATCTCCCGCACTGTTCCACTATTGTACTTGGTGGTATAGATGGAGCTGTGAAAGTTACCTGTCACTGATGTTGATAGTAAAGTTGGGTATAAATTTAGGACATTTTTGGCCACTTTCGCACAAAAAACACCTATAATGTAAAATAATCCAGGCCTGTAGCCAGGAGTTTGCACAGGGGGGTTCGGATTTCATAGAAACACAAGAAAGCCACACCTACTTTTGTTTTTTCTTTAAATAGCAAAAAAAAACGGGGGAAATATGCCAAAATTAATAATTTGTCTGACGCTCTATGTGTTCTATTAATAAATTCATTGAACACGGTTGACTATCAGTAATAAGCGGTAAACTGCTAACGCTATATCGTACTCGTGTAATCAGGCTTCTAACCACTACCGTGAGCTGTACACAAACAGTGAACCATTAATAGGCCTTTCGTACTATAAGTTATCTAAATAAGTACATTACGGTACACCATAAAAAGAATAGTTGTAGCATAGCTTGCTTTATCAGTTCCATAACGAGAGCGATGTTTTGTAGTCAAGGAGCTCAATGTTCATTTGAAAGCTTGGAATCAGACTAGGCCGTCCACATATAGAGTATGAAGTATATTCGGGGATATATATAGCTAAATAGCAGAATATTCCATTGCGATTTAGACACGATCGACCAGAAGTCGACATACCATAAGTTAAATGTGAGGTGTGGCTAAATAATTTACTTCCGGTCACTCAAAAGGGGGGTTCGACCGAACCCCCCGAACCCCCCCTGGCTACGGGTATGTAATCAAGTGTCTCTCTCCAGGTTGTACATGCCAACCAATACTAGCCTCCTCGCAGTCACAATCTCTTTTGTAGTAGCTACTGGAGAGTTGAAGGTTTCAGCATTCCACCCATAAACCGTCACTTCTCCTCATCACATGAAGTACCTTGCTGGAATTGCCGTTACATATCTGCAGTTTAGGCTCTGTGTAGTGCTCCTGGCAGACAGCACAGATGATCTCCTTTCAATTTTCAGAGTCTTCCTATTACCTCCAGCCATTTTGGGTTCAGTCTGCAAATATAGAAGCTGGGACATTTGAGGAAAAAACTTCCACCCCACCTCCCAATCTAGATAGAACCCTGCTTGTAATATAGATGCCCTGTGGCTTTGCAAATGTATGCAACCTATAATACCTAAGCTGGTCTTTTGATAATTACTGTTTTATTCATACTACATTAAATATTCATTGCAATGAAACATATGGAAATATATCTTTCAATTTGGTTGCAATGCTATCGTTACTATTAATTTCTAACAGGAATGGCATTTCAGGTGCACAAAGAATTAAAGATTCTGTGAACTCAGAAGAGAGTATAGAAATATATCCACCTCGAGGAACTGGTAGCAATTATACTTTCAAGCCACACCCTGAAATGACCGGCTTGTTGACTATTCTCATTTGTCTGCCCCTCCCTTTGTTTTCAGCACCACTTTACTGTACCACTTCACACTCATTGACTATCAGACACAACGGCTATTCACTGGGCCCCTAGCCTGGCCTATAAAAGGGTCAGTTGCTGTTCCTGCTGTTGTTAAACATATTTCCCTTTTTGTCTAGTGGGTGACTACAGTTGAGCACCTATAGGTTGGTTTGACTCCACAGCACGTTTGTCTGTGCCTAACCTCTCAATTATTGCTCATCATACCTAATCATGCATTGTTCCCTCACTGTAAGCATTGTGTAATGAGCCTCATATGCATGTGCAAAATAATTCATTGCATATTGGAACTGACTTCAAGTAATGATTCATATTGTCCATCATGATGGCACAAGTTCTTCAACTCTGACCAGCACACTCTCTAGCATGTCCAAGTGATGACCACTTACCGCCAACATCTAGTATTACAAACAACAAAATGCACCTTCACAATTTCTTTCTCTACCTTCTTTAATTTAATTTTAGATGTAATGTCTCTTCTGGAAAGATTTTTTTAAACTATAAAATATATACAAGTGGTCCTGGTTTCGAATATTGTAAGAAAAATAAACAAACAAACAAACAAACAATCAAAAACAACAACAAAAAAAAACATTTGAAAGAGTATACCCATCGATGAATAAATGCAACATCAATAACAGAATAGGACTAAAAACTATATGTGACAGTGCCTAGGAAAAGGGACCTTTTACGTAAAATAAAAAATGTACAGTAGAGCCCAAACACCGACAAAAAATATTTTTTTTGGTTTTCTTTTTATTGGCCCACAGGTATCTCCTACACTTTAGCTACTCTGACACCAAATTTGAGTGGCTGAAACCATTGTTAAAGGTCCGAGCGCCCCGTTTAAACACAGTCACCTTTTACTCTCTATTTTGACCTTCCGTGCGTGCACGGAAATCCAACCCGCGAGTAATTGAAAATCGTGGGCGAATTCAATTTGTTGCCTAGATGGAGTCTTGTAGTTGGAGCCTGCAGACCTGGAGACTCCTGGGACTATTTTTGTGAAGGCAATAGAAGAATCAGCAAGTCTCTGACTGGACAAAGGTTTCAGTGATGATGAGGACTTCTGTCACACTACAACAAGAGAAGGCAACACATTTTGAAAGTCCATCATTTTGTTCATTGATTTAAAGAGATTCCTATTATTCATTTGTTCCAAAACAGGCAACAAGCTGGCTGCAAGACAAACATAATCCTAAACTTAGCTAGCCAGTGAACTAACAAACCAAGCTAGTTGATCATTTCTAAAAGAATGACTGTATCAATGACTTACTGTAACTATCAAACTGTTGAAAACAGAAAAAGAAAAAAAAAGAAGCACAAAACGACCTGCAAAATTATGTCTATACGCATCTAGTGCTATTTAAAGACATACCTGTCTAGTACTCTTACACAATGTAGGGTCTAAACTGAGTAAGGCCTCCCCCATCAATGAAGTAAGAGGCCCCACTATAACTTACTGCCGTTCAGCTGATCGCCACCATTTTCCAAGCATAAGTAACAGTCTTACGTAACCCGTAACGCGGAGTTTCGGTTAGATTACGGAATTCAACGTTAACTGCGCGAGAAATTGAATAAGAAGGTTTAATTGCAGTTTTCTCGAAATAACTGTGCTCAAGATGGTCAGATTGCCGCTCTATATTTAGTGAACCAAGGAGCGCCTGCCTATAAACTTGATATCAAAATACTCCATAAGAAGTGCTCTACACAGTGGTATGAATAACTCATTTTTCATTTTTTTACGGAAAAGGTCCCTTTTCCTAGGCACTGTCACATATACTCAGTAATTAAGACAAATCAAATACCTTCAGTATGCAATGTAATTTAAAAAGATTAAGTCAAGTGTATTGCAGCACTAAAATAGCTGAACAAAAGAGTAGCCATTAATAAACTGTGTAATGATACTAGTCATTTACACCATTACACTAACTCCTGTGGTTCATTTGGGAAATGCTCTTAAAAATGTAGTTATTATTGCTTGTAATACAACAACCTTTTTTAGCACAGCAACAAATAGGACTAAAATTTTAAATTTGGTTCAAACTCAAGATTAGAAACCCTTTACCAGGTTTTGCTGTTTTATACATAATATTCTCACTGTATTCTTGTTTTCAGGATGTGCACTAAATAGATAAGTCTTCAAGTAATAATTCTGAAGGTTGGTGGAATAATATTTATAGGATGGCTGATTGAGGAGGCCAGGTCTATACAAACAAGTCTTGTTAGTTACTCTGACACAAGTCACCAAAACTATCTGGCACACATAATGTGAGGTTCTCTTATTTGCTTCTGATACTGCAATCCTAGTCACTCACCTGTATCTGGTCCTTCAAGCTTGGTTCAGGCAGCACTTCACCATCCAACATCTGAACACTCATTGTGGGCTCATCTGCCTTTAGGCCACTTTCGCCATAGTTGTCTTGGCTTTTGCCATGCCCATCACTGATCTTGGCTGTCTTTAGTTCCTGGTGCTTGATTTTAGCTTCATTACGGCAGTGCGCTTGAGTGGAGGTCAGGAGGTCGCGGAGGGGAACAAGGAAGTTGTGAGATATGTCTTGCAAGTGATTCCAGATTCCACTCTATGGCAACAAATAAATAACAGATAAATCTAGTGACGTGCTTCAGCACAAATAGCAAGTGAGATAGTTTGTCACCTCTAATATTTAGAGCCCAACGGTAGTGTTTAGCACCACCCTGAAGTAGAAATTCAACAGCACAGTGAAGTCAAACTGAACTTGCCATTTAAAGGTACTGCAACTGCCTCTTTTCAGGGGTCTTATAGTCTGCTATGCTTTGTTAAGCAGTAGATGCTAATGTGGTCCTACTATACATGCTGCAAAAGGTGCTAGAAAAGTAGTGCAGTCTTTATAGTGTGTCTCAATGGGCTATGCATTGCTGGTTGACAAAGTAAACAAATTCAAGTGCCCAGGTCTAAACCTAGCTGAATTGACCCGCGATAGATATCCCTGTCCACCACACACAGCAGTAGAATGGTTTACCTAACTTATGTAAGTAGAGCAACGGGCGAAAAATGGAGTCACACGTACCACAAATAAGCAATTAAAAAAAAAAATACAAAATAAATTAAAAAATAAATATAAAATTATGGTTACATTTACTTCTTTAACATAAAAATTTAGTATTTAATACCTTGCTACTAAGCAAATAAATAAATAGGTCATAAACAACAATAAAAGACAACATAAATTGCTGTATGTTTAAGTCGGTGAAAGGTCTATGAGTATACTTTATGAAAAACTCATGTTAAAACAACATTCGTATGACAACGCCTTTTCATTCAATAAAGTGTGTCACACCAATTGCCTTACTAATAACATGTCAAAATACATGAATAACGATTCATTTGATATTTTGTAATGTGCCAATGCAACAAATGGAAGGCGGACTAGCCTAGAGATGATTATTAATGCTCACTACAAACAAGGAGAATACAGGCCTAATTATTTACATGGATGGAAGGCGAACCATCCCATCCTGTTGTATCTACTACCTCAAGAGTAAGTATAAAAACAAAACAAAAAACACCAACCCAGCAGCAACAGTAGTAAACCATTTACATGACTAAAAAGGACCACAAACTAAACAACACTATCTTTACCCTAATTGTCATTAAACATCTCAAATATTTTGTCACTTGCTTGTCAATTCATGAAGACTATCGCTTAGATCACAAACTTACATTATTAATTTCCTTCTTGTCTCTCAGTAGAAGATACCTCAGTAGATTGAGTGAAGACATTATCCTGGAGATAGGATATCAAATACATTATAACAATAGAACAACAGAATGCTTTTGTTATGTAACAAAAAAACCCATAAATTAATGTACTTTCTATTTAGAAACCCATTGCCAGCAATGATCCCTTACCAGTCCAGTTCTTTCATGAGTTCCAATTCAGGTCCAACGGACATGAAGGCTTCCAAGAGAACCAGTAAATGAGGACCAAGAAACTTGTCCCCACTTCCAGGATACTACACACAATGCAAATGCAAGTGAGCATAAACTAACGCATGAGGACACACACACACACACACACACACACACACACACACACACACACACACATCCCTCATAAAACAAACAAACAAAAATTATTGTTGAAACTAACTTTGTTGTTGAGAGATTTCACAACTTCTTCTTTAATGGAATGAATAAGAAATCCACGAACACCTGAGTGAGAAATGGTCCGCAGAAGCTTATGGTAGAACTTGTGACGTCCATTAGCACCAAACTTGTGGATGAAGAGTTCAAAGTATTTTACAGCATCTTGTCTCTATAACCAAACAACAACAACTGATATTTAAGGCCTTCAACACTGGATTAAAAACAACAAAGCAGAAACTCATCTACATCTTATTTTTTATTAATAAATACCAATATTATTGGATGCTTTATGAGGGCATGAGATGAACTTTTAGAGTTAAAAAAAACTGTGAACAGTTTATTTAAAATGAATGCGACCGACCAAACCAAAAAAACCAAACCCAACAACAACACAAAAACAAACATATCTCCTACTCCTACCTTTCTTACTTAAACCAGTGTTGCTTTACTGTTTACAAACACAATATCAGTGATAATACCAAACTTACAACAGTCTTCTTTTGGCACAGGGTCATCAGATTCACCAACACCTAGTACAAATTCATGACAACAGTGAGTGTAGTGGATTTATAGGCAAGTGAGTGAGACTCTGTTAGGTAATTGTGGTACTTTACAAATGGTATATGGTCTCTTTTAGGTTGTGCATTTTATTTAAAAAAATATGTAGCTTTCAGATTTACTATTAATTTCTTCGCTACAACAGCAATGTGTAAATTGTTTGATACACTGTATTTCTAATGTTTGCTCTCTTGAGTCAGTTACTCAAAATCACAGTAAATAGTTAATACAATACAACTACTATATTCTCTGCAGTGGTCTGCTTAAAAAAAAAGAAAGAAAAAAAAAGAATAGTAAACAAGTTGATTAGTTTTGAAGCAAACAAGCAGTATAGGATGGGCTTTTACATTCAACTCACCCTCCTCCCTACCCACCCCCCTAAAGGCTGACTAGTTCACCATTTAGCAGACAAGCTCACCCCAGGTATAGTAACTGTAGCTCACCTCAGCCACTCTCGTGTAAAGCTTATCATCTAGCAAATACTGTTCAAGGGTGTGATCTGGTAACCGTGACAACAGCTCCTTCAATAGCTTCTACTAACATACAAAGCAATCATTGAGATAAAAACGACTTAGCACTACAGCAACAGTCTCACCAGTCCTTTCTTGATGAGACCGTTCTTCTTCCTGAAAAAACAAAACCAAAAAATTATATATGTACTTACCAAACCATGTGTTTAGTGTTTAAGGAATTATTGCTAATGTTCTGATCTTGAAGGAGAAGCTCAAGGGAAAGTTTGGTTATTTAGCAATTATTCTGAGAGTTGACATGGTTTAACTTTTTTTATACCACAAATTCTATTTCAAACATTTTGCGAAACAAAATAATGATAGGATATCGTTTTGAAGGACATTACCAGTTATCAGTGAGAATTACTCCAAATATGGACTACAAGAAGTGTACTTCATTCCTTTTTTACCACCCTCAAACAAAAAAACAACAAGCAAACTAAAAGTGATGATAAGACAAGGATATCAAGTAAAAGACATCACAAGTCAGCCTATTTTTACGACGTGGGCAGTTGCTAAGCTAATATTATAGTATAAATACATTTTTATTTATATTTGTATCATGGTATGTTGAAACTGTTTCAGGGTGAATATATCTCATACTGACCTCCTAGGAGGTAAATAAGTGACTTCCCAATCAAAACTTAAATTTTATGTTTCTTATAGCCTAGAGCCATAGTACAAGTCCTCTGTGTTTGGTTGGTACGGGCTTTACACATCCTCGATCCTTCGATCCTTGGTTGTGTAAATCCCGTACCAACCTCAAGTCATGGTATAACCTATACATAATTTCTGATAAACAGGCGTGCCCCTTAGTCACACATCTGTCCACCCACACACAGCTCACATACTCTTGCAGTAAGACTGTGCAGAACTTAAGTGCTATGTGGAAGAAGAAGGCAGGAGAGTAGACCATGGGCACCATTCCACATCCTAGCTTCTCTACCAGTAGAAGGTAGGCATAGCAACCGAGAGCTAATGGCGGAGGAGTGGAATGACTAACTCTGTCTTCTACATCCTCCTCGTCCATAGTCATGGTTACTTCTGAAGAAACTTCCAGAAATACTTCACACTCCATTAAGCTGCAGTGACACAGTCTCAAATTATCCTACACACATATGAATGAAACATTGATAAATTAAACTTTTGAAGTAAATTACCAAATATAACTTGAACAGTATAAGTGTTATTGCCTCAGCTATGTACCTAAAACTTAATTAATAGTGAAGATATTAAAATTTAAGGCGAAGTAATCAGGGATTCATACAGGATTTTTTTGTGCTAAGAGGAGGGGGGTAATTTTTTGTAGAGTCACAAAAAACTGTTTATCTACATAAAACGGTGAAGTCATGACTGTGAAATGGATTGGTAGATGAAAAGTAGACAAAATATATAATAGTTAGGCGCTGCCTCCGAGAAAACTACCGTTTTTAGGGTCAACCCTAGGATTTCGCATCCCAAGGGGCTTAGCGACCCTAAAATAAGTTACTCAGGATGGCTACACAGGTCCTAACTAATTTAGAATGTAGCAATTGCTCTTAACAATGCAATTGAAGGGACTGTAAATGCAATCAGAGGGACACTAATTGGGCCTGCCCTCAAAGCAGGAACACTAAGTCTATAGTGTCCCTCTCTGGTGGACCTAAGCAATATAAATTCCCTATGTCACTATGCAAAAACTACATCAGCTATGATTTAATACAAATTGGTATTGAAGGACCAGAACTAGAGAACTGTTGATTTTGAAAAGTGAAACTAATCTTAGTGTAAAGTTATTTACAATGTTGTAGATTTTGATTGCTACTTTTAATAACTCCCAACACTATTGGCTTGTCTATTCAAACTTGTTTAAAAAAATTCAATTCAATGCTATAGTTGACAGGTGGCACTTCTTCATTTATTGTGTAGGGACATCCCATGATACTCTAAGACGAGAGAGTTAAGGAGTAAATGTGTATCTGCTGGATGATAGTAGCTATAGTAGTGAGCAAGGAGTAAAAGATTCATGTCTGTCTAGTAAAGTATTAACCGCAGATGAGCTCGTCATCCTCTTGAAAGGTCTCAACTTCACACCCACACCTCTACCACATGCTCGCCCAGAACAGTACTTAGTATAATACTGGCCAAGATACTTATGTATATGTAGGAGTACAAGGACGTATCAAGTGGACCGTCACGAAGATTCTGGTCAATTGCGTAGTCGAACGCGAAGGACCAGTTCCTTGCTTCCCTCTGACACTGAGTTAAAGCCAAGATTCAACCTCTGTCGCAGAGCAATTGAAGTCTTGTCCTGGCTCCCCAAAAGCGTGTACTCCACCCCAATAACTGTTGTGGTGGTTCGGGAAATATGCAAAGACAATACGTACAAGTAATTGAACACTATATATGTGACCAATGATACAGAAATCACAGTGGTTTTGGTGAGGGCGGAGTTTCAATGTTCACGGGATCAGTTGATGCAGCGATCTTTTCCTCTTCGGGAGCTTGGTCCCGAACAACTTCCTCTAGCCCAGCAAGCTAAACTCTTTGATCTGGACCATTGCCTGCCATATGTGGACACAGTCGATGCACAGACCAAGCACAAGCCCCTGGCACTTATGACACGCAAATTCAAATCAAACACTTCACGTGGCTATTGCACAGCGTTGAAAAGCCTCCAGCAAGAGTGTGACCTGGTCATCAGACAAGTGGACAAGGGCTCCAGCACCACTGTACTGGACAGGATACTATACATTAGAGAGGGCAGACAGCACCTGGAGGACCAGTCTACCAACAAATAAATAAATTTCAATAATACATAATTAGCCCTGACGGCCAGAATTAATGTGGTCCTCTCACATGTTATGTCATGTAGCATTGATGTCGTTAATCAGCAACACTAAGTCATGGAATGAAGCTAGCAATGCTATCTGAACTATGCAACTGAAGAAAACCTCAAGAGATTTGTGAGCTAAAGCATTCCATTCTTCCTATAGTGTTCCAAGATTTTTACCAAAGAATTGCATCATCTAGTAGCATCTCTGCAAGCATTGAGTTGTGTATGTACACTCTCCTGAGCAAAGGCCAACTTCCTCTGCAACATACATTACTTGTGGTTTGATGGAATTCACTGCGGACATTGTTAAGACAATTGATCCACAGTATCCCGGAGCTGATTTCAGCTAGAACATGGCGTAAGTTGTAAGTGTATATGTTATATAGTGCACTTGGTACTGTATATAATAATAAAATGACAATTTCATTACATTGTTTAATGGACACGTAGGAAATACAAGACACCCAGGATATGTGTACACACACAAAGAAGTAAAAGTCGGCAGATAATAATTACGGCTAATTTCATGGGCACATAGAAACAGAAGACATCCAGGATATTGTGTACACCATCAAGGAAGTAAATGCAGTGTCAGGAAAAGCTGTTAACAATGCCATACTTCTGTGCCAATCACCAACGTTTAGTACGGCACAGAAAAGGATGGACCCATTCATAGGATTTAATAAGTATATCCTTGTGGGCATTAAACATCAAGGCAATAAAAGTAAGTATGAAAAGGATTGTTGTTGTTTATTTTTTGTCACTGAGCACTTATGTATGTAATTTATATTTTTAGCTACTACATTATCAACTGGCAGCACCATAGTGTGTCGTATTGCTCATTATTCTCCTGATAGAATCGAGCCACCAGCAGATTGCTTGTGGGCGGAGGAATGAGAAGTGAGACAGACAAGAGAAAGAAAGAGAAAGAGATGAAGACAGAGAGAAGATAGAAGAGAAAGCATGAAGATTAAGAACATTTGTGTGTGTGTCATACAAGGACATTTATGTGTGTATTATAAGCATTGTATGTATTTCTGTATTTTTGTTATTTTAGTGTAGGCGCAGGTCATGTTGTGTATTTTGTGTCCGGATGTATTCCGTGGACCACACCCCCATTTATGTGTGCATGCATGACTTGGAACTTATAAACCTTAATCACGCATGCGTCAGTTCAGTTCCCCCCTATATTCTCATTCTGTTAGTTACAGATTAATACTCTGTCAAAGGGTGCGGAGGGCGAACTCTGGTGGCAGCAGGTCACCAGAGCGTATGAGTAAGTGTGTGTCGAACTTCTCCTCTACCTCTGGCGACTTACCTTCAGGCTTATAGCCTTTACCCGATCGAGCCAATCAAGGTTCTCCGTGGCCTGTGACCGCCAACCCACAGTTGCTGTTATTTTCACTAATGTTTTCTAATTTATATATAATGTAAAACTTTTAAATAACACAATAAATGGAATATTCAATGCCATGTACTTTATGAA
>WLWD01006291.1_pt1 | contig 22431 bp, 17 predicted proteins | sample 6712731 | NCBI WGS metagenome assembly WLWD01 (sample SAMN12718690, study PRJNA576275) | sponge metagenome | isolation source: marine sponge | host: Mycale hentscheli | place: New Zealand: South Island, Marlborough, Capsize Point | collected 2014-11-01
GGCAGGCTCGCTCGATATTTGTGCTCAAGCACACCACTAGTAATTATAAATCGAACATTATACGTATGGATTGTACGTATGCCACTTACACGCACGCGTGGGTTCTTTTTTTTTCCTCCAAAAACCGGCTTTTTGGGCTTAACCCAGTTTCTTCTGGTACTACAGCAGTAAGCAAGCCTTATTTTAGGGTTAGGCTCAAAACTGTACGAAGGGTCCCTAGAAATACTTCCTTTTTCAAGTCACAATCAATTGTTGTGAGTGGTTATTATGGCATTGAAACCCTTTACCAGACGTAAATTAAAAAACCCGGCCGCTTTTATTCAGAATCTGAATGCCTGTTGTCAACTGGTCGGCGACTTTTTAAACACCTGAGTGCTTGTCGTCAAGAGCCACTGGTAGTAATGAATACCAGAAGCTACTATTACTCTGGGAAAACTGAGGTAAGTAATCTTTCTGTAATAGTTACCTCAATTAAAAAAAACTCTGACATATTTTTGTAGCTGAGCCAGAGTGCTAATCTTCAAGAATTGCTAACAATTCAAATAGTCTGAATGGCTTAAATTCAGGACTTGAGAAATTGAGGTAAGAAAGTAAATGTATTTGCTAAAATTACTGGTCAACTTCTATTTATTTGTTAAGCACATCACTAGTTAATTGTGTATTGATTGTGCACGAATGGCGTAGAAACAGAGTGGCTAATGAAATGGATGCTGCCAAGAAGTCTTCCGATTTTTTTTCTGATGGAGTCATTGAAAATCTTTTCTCTAATATTCAAGCTGGAGTAAAAAGGGAATGTAAAAGGCAAGAAGTACCGCCATCTTGTAACATTGAGAGTGAACGATCAGTAATCTTGACGATGAGGAATTACGAAAGTTTTTAGAAGAGTAAAAAAACTATAATCCTCAAAATAAAACATTACCCGACTTGAGAACGTGGTAGCTATCGTTCGTGCAAAGGGAAAATGAAAAGAGAAAAATTGAGAATATTCCACCCAAAAATTAGACTGACTCGCGGAGTGCAAGTGGTAGTCTACATGAACCGAGCACTCTTACTTCCATTCAAAGAAGTTTGGATAGACAACTGACAAAAGACCATTATATTAACCATTAGTCTCGTGGGCCAGACCCTTTACCTAATAGCATAGCGATTAGGTTTAAAAGAAGCAAAGTAAAAATGTGAAAAAATCTTAGTTGTTGCCAGGAAATCAAACCCAGGAACCCTAGCCACCAGTGCTCTAACCACTGAGCTATGACAACCAATGACTTCCAAGACCTTCACATTTTACCTTTATACTGTTGAGTAGTACCGCTTGCTGCAGTCTCAGTACTCAACATGCCAACAATTATGTGCCATGTGAAGGTCTTGGAAGTCGTGGGTTGTCGTAGCTCAGTGGTTAGAGTACTGGTGGCTAAAGAGCCAGGGTTCCTGGGTTCGATTCCCCAGTGACAACTAAGATTTTTTTTTTCACATTTTTCATTTGCTTCTCTCTAGACCCGGAGAAAGTTTCAATCTAGTTTACATGAAGGGTCAGAACTTGATAATGCTGTAGTTTTATGTAACCTATCTAGGCAGGCTTGCTCAATATTTGTGATCAAGCAGACCAATGCAAAATCGGGTATATGTTATTGGCGAGAGAGCCAAGCGAGCGAGATACTATTAGGAAAAATCGTTTTTAGGCTTGACCCCAGCTTCCTCTGATACTGCAGTAACTCTTACGTTATACTTAGGCTAAATATTGTGAGCTAGTTCCTGCAAAAAGTTTTTTTCTCAAGTCACAAAAAGTTACCTCAACTGGTTACTATGGCGGCATTGAAAACCCTTTACCAGACATAATTTCAAAACTTCGCCATTTCTTTGGGGGTGCTATATTAAGTGCAGCTTATTGTTAATCAAGAGCCACTGGTAGTCAGAAGCCTAAATGCTTAGGAAGGTTTGGGGGAAGCTGAGGTATGTAAGCAATTCCATATTTGTTAGCTAAAATTATACAAATAACTCTAGCCGTATTTTTGTAGCTGAGAGTTTATTGTCAAGAGTTACTGTTAACTCAGATAGTCGGAATGGCTTAAATTTGATGCTACAGAATCTACCACTGCTCAGAAAATTGAGTAAGGAAGTAACTAATTCTGTATTTATTTGTTATAATTAATGGTCAACTGCTGTATAATAGAATCCACTTTTGTCCATGAAGAAAGCTTCTCAGATAAACTACACCATTTAATAATATTGTAGTGTTATGAAACCTATCAAGGCAGGTTCCTTGCCATTTGTGCATAAGCACACCATACATTTTATGTAACCTAACTAGACAGGCTTGCTCGATACATGTGCTCAAGCACATCACTATATATATTATGTATATGTTCGGACTACGTATGTCATTTTGTACATTGACCCTTTCGTAATTTTGTGTTAGCTCAGTATTCGACCCCGTCCCAAACTTCACTAAACAGAATCCTCTGATTTATCGATCATTACCCGTATCACCCTAGAAATTGAATTGTTTACCGCTTTGAATTCTTTTGCGGGTGCAGTTAAAACTCAAAAACTTATCGGACTTCCATTTCTATTTGAGTTAGTGGCGGCGGTAAGTTAATATGCTATTAGTCATAGTTATAAGCCCTATGCAACAGTATTTACTTGAAAATTCATTGTCCACTAGACTAACCATGAAGGTTAGTCTTGCGTAGGTATGTTCAGTTATGTGAAAGTATTGTTCGTTATAACTACTACTAAGAATATCACAAAGAAAAAGTTTAAATAACGTGACTTGATTTTGTTGCTTTATTTTTCAATTCAAACAGTTGCATTGCAGGGAATGGTTACTATGGCGGCATTAAATGCCTTTAACGTAATATGTAATTTAAAAACTCGACATTATTTTTAGTAACTTGAGTGTTAGAAGTTAAAATCAATCATCTAACAATAGCATAGCTTGAGGCTCGCTCGCCATTTGTGCTCAAGCACATCACTAGTATATATATGTATGGATGGTAAATATGCCCCTCAAACGCATGCACGGGGACTTTTTTCTCCTAAAACACGTGCTTTTTTTAGGCTTGACCCCAGTTTCTTCGGATACTACAGCATTAAACAAGTCTTACTTTTAAACTTAGGCTCCTTGTGCTAGAATTCCTGCGAAAATGCTTGTTTTTCAAGTCATAAAATCAAGTTGCTGCAACCGGTCACTATGGCATTGAAACGTTTAACAGACATAACTTTCAAAACTTCGCCGTTTTTTTTAAGGGGGGGGGGGGGGGCTGTGAAGTGCCGATTGTTGGTGTCATGCTAAGGAAGCTACAACTACTTGGGGGAAACTGAGGCAAGTACTTAATTCCATACTCTGGCCTTTCTTTTTGTAGCTGAGAGCTTGTGGTCAAGAGAGACTGGTAATTCAGATAGTCAGAATGGCTTAAATTTGATACTACAGAAGTTACCATTACTCAAGAAAATGCAGTAAGAAAGTTTGTTTGATAAAATTAATGGTCTTTTGTATTTGTTGCTGAGAGCTTGTCAAGAATTACTGGTACTTCAGATAGTCAAAAAGCTTTAAAAAATTTGGTACTACAGGAGTTACCGATACTCAGGAAATTAAAGTCAATAGTAATTCCATATTTGTTGGCTAAGATTACAAAATAACATTGGTCTATTTGTTTTGTAGCTGATAGCTTGTTCAAGAGTTACTGGTAATTGAGGTAGTCAGAATGGCTTAAGTTTGATACTACAGAAGTTACCATTACTCAGGTAAGAGTAATTTTTTTATTTGTTTGCTAAAATTAATGGTCAACTGCTAATACTGTTTTGCATGTAAGAATATAAATTATGCAGTAACAATACTGTAGTTTTAACTATAGGTAGGCTCGCTCAATTTTTGTGCTCAAGCACATCACTATATATGCGTGGATGTAATTATGTCATTTTAAACTTTGACCCTTGCATTTATTTGTTTGCTTTGTTGTCTACCCCTTCACATTTCTCCACTAAACAGAATCTTTTGGCTTAGCAATCCCGTATCATTCAAGGAAATTTAATTGTATACCCTTTGTATTAGGTCATTTCTAAATGCCACAAGACGCACTTAAGTCTTAAAAACTTACTGTTAAACTCAACACTGTGCAGTAATTCTTTAGAACTTCTTGTTTTTAAGTTGCTAAATGTTATGGTGAATGGTTACTATGGTATTGAGATCCTTTACCAGATGTAATTTCAAAAGCCAGCCTTTTGTAGTAGCTGTGAGAGCTAGTTGTCAAACACTACTGGTAACTCAGATAGTCAGAATGTAATTAAAGGCTACAGAAAGTACCAGAACTCGGGAAATTGGGGTAAGAAAGTAGTTCTGTATTTTCTTAGATAAAGAAAGTATGGCCACAACAGCTACCTAATTATACTTTTAGAAATGGACTGATAGAATATTTTTAAGTGTTTCATTTGTGCACAGTCTCGCTCGCCATTATGTGCTCAAGAACATCACTAGTATACCCGATTTTCAATTGTTTACCCTTATCAATATCTTGCTCTCTCCGTTAGCTCAATAAAAAAATATCCCCCATTGTCAATTTGATACCACTTCGCTCAATCGCCAATTAATTAACGAGAGAACGGGGAGCACAAATTCTTTAGAGCAGAGGATGTGATGGGAGTGTGGCAGACAAGGAAAGAACAGAAAAGAAACAGGGAAGAGTGGCAGACTAAGAAAATCACTTAAGGAATAAGACTGACCTCACTGCATTGCTCTAGATAAATATCTAGCTTAACGTTTTAAAAAGTTTCTGCTCAAAGCATGCTTAGTTAAGTATTCGCTGCAACCTAATTCAACATTTCTTATTATGATTACTGTTGTTGTTGTTGTTTTTTTTGTGTTAATTATACATCAATGTACAAACTTCTGGAGTCAAGAAAATTAACACTATGACTGTAATGGAATAGAACTCAACACAAATTACATGAAACATGACATTCTACACACAAGTACAAAGTGTGACTACAATTCTGCTGAATGAATGCATTACATAACCTAGTGACTAAATGAATAACATCACACACACTACAATAGCTATTAAAATAATAAAAATCAAAGAACTATAACCAAAAAACAAACACAAAATAAAACAACAAAGAAGTGGTGAAAGCATAATAATATTAGGGTAAAAGAACAGCTTACAGTGACAGCAAAAAATATGGGGCCTACATAAACAATACAACAATGGATATAAAATAATAGAAATAATAGATACAAATAGAAATAAAACAATGGCAAAATTAAAACAAAACAAACAAAGATTTATTGGGGCTAGTTCATGAGATGCCGGGCACTTGGAGGCTGGTGTGTACCATTGGTGTACACAGATTCAAGATTTTTTGAACTATTACTGCAACTGCACTGTAAAAGCCACCAGTTATAAATTTAATAAGCCTTTTTAATGTTGGCTCATATAACAGCCATAGGAAGGGGGAAAAACAGACTTAAAACAAAACCAGGTTCCTATACTATTTACACATCGTAAAATGGTAGAGTTATCTATTATTTTTTAACTTCCTCATCTATCCATTCTAAGAAAATCAATGAAATGTATTACTTGCTAGTTCTAGTCACAGCTCACATGAACTGTGCAACCTATGGTCATCTGAAAGGTTTGGCTCAGGAATTGTGACTATCACACTAACTAAATGAAGAAACATGGACCCCAACTCCGTTTTTATTTTATTCCGAGTGTATATTACATTATATGCTTCAGCCAGTTATTTCTACTGCCTCGAGTCACACAGGACATGAATTTCTGTGAACTACATACTACACGGTGGTTTTGAAGTTCTACATTCCAGCTTTTGCTGCTGCCATGCTTGGTTACCCTCCTTTAGTGATCACAGAATCCATCAGGTAGGTAGCCCTGTCAGTGCCATGTAAAAACCACATTTATTAATATAATTAAAAAAAGTTAAAAAAATCAAACGTTATGCACATACTGTAATAATTCTGCCAAAGGAAACTTTTCTTTTAACAAACCTTCCCCGTCATTGGGGATTCCGTTTTTTACAAAGTAGTGGGCAGCAGTCTTTGTTCTCCATTTCACTTTGCCCACCTCCAGCCATTGTTTACTGACATTCCAGCTTGGAAAAAAGCAAATTGTTTCATCTACGTGCATATTGTAGCATTCTTTACAGTCCTTGTCTGTGAGCAAGTTCATAGGTCTATAAGAAATGTTGTGCAACCAGAGGTGTGGTATGTAGTCTTTGTGATAGCTTTCCAGCCATTTGGCCACAAAGGTGGTATTAGGAACACAGGAGTAGAAGCCACCATTTATAAAATCCTGTTCTTGTGCAAGAACACATTCAGACAGACTTTGTTCATGTTTCAGTCTTGTACCATTGATTATGATAACATCGAAGTCCAGTGCTGTCCCACCATATTTGTAGATGTTAGACAGCTTTACGTAGTCTGCTACATGCTGAATCCAAAACACGTGTTTACCCCCAATGGTGTCTATCTTATCAATTCTATTTACCTTCATCTCCACATTCTTCATCTCTTGAATCTTGTCCCAGTAAGTCCCTGTAAACCCAGTGTATGTGTGGAACATTATCTTTTTCGGCTGCAGGAATTTATATACTGACAGAACTGAAGTATATTCCCTGAAGTTAAAGTTTTGCATACCACTCCCTAGTTTGACATAGTGAACCAGAGAGGGGTGGTTGTAGTGTTTGCCAGAATCTACAGCCTTGTAAGCATGAAGTGTCTTGGCCTCGCAGCCAGGGTTTGACATGGGGGATTGTGGCATTGGACAAGCAGGAGCATCTGGCTTTTGGGAGAAAGAATCCAGTGTCACACTTAATTCCATAGGTCTTGATGTGTTTTTCCTTAGCTGCATTGTTGTACTAGCCAGAGGGATTTCAGCCACAGATAATGATATTGAATAAGAAGAAAAAGTCCATATCATAAAAAGGCACAAAGGTACACCGGAGAGGGACAAAACTGTCACTAATACTTTCCCATATCTCCCCATATCACAAAATCTCAAACGTAGCTACTCGGTACCTACCGCTAGCACGCGATTATAATAATGTTCCAGAACCAACGCTACTACTTTCGTTTTGATGGCATTGATTTTACCCCGATTGGAAACGCCCAGTAGCCAAAAACGAGGTCGCGGTAACAATTATGCGCGTATCTGATTTTTAGAAAGCACAAATTTGTTTATAGATTATATCCAGTAACCTAGAAGTAGTTATTCCCTGCCTGAGTTAGCTCACCTTATGCAGCTCTGGGTAGGTAGGTAACCAGCTTTGGGAACGCAATGTAACAGATGTTACACGACTTAGATTAGCGCTTTGTACAGTTCCTACTGGCGCAGGTGATCCACTTCTTTTATCATCAATGGTTTTGGAAACTCCCTTGCGCATCATACTCGCGCATCATAAAAGGAACACAAACCCTATACCCAATTGCAAGCGGGGCGGTTGGTAAGGATGGGCTAAAAAAAGTAAAGGAGTAATGATGTGATGGGAGTGTTGCAGACATGGAAAGAACAGAAGAGGAGGAGGAAAAAGTGGCAGACTAAGAGGAATGGGTATATTGGCCTCACTGCATTGCCAGCATGCTTAGTTAAGTATTTACTTTCAACCTAGTTCAACATTTCCTTATATTATTATTGTTATTGCTTTAGTTAATTATACATCAATCTACAAAATTCTGGAGTCAAGATAATTAACACTGACTGTAATGAAATAAAACTCAACACAAATGACATGAAATACACGGCATTCTACACACAAGTACAAAGTGTGACTACAATTCTGCTGAATGAATGCATTACATAACCTAGTGACTAAAACAACTCATAACAGAGAGAGTCAAATGAAGACAAGCTATCATTGATCATACAAACTCCATAGCAAAAGAAAAAAAGTGACTGACAACGAGAATAGTAACTGGTTTGACCTGTTCATGTGGACCACAAAAAAAATAAAATCATTGTGTGAGATGAAGTTAGATAATAGTGTAAACATAGCACATAGTTGAATCATGAACATACCGCCGGCCAAGACCGGATGGTTTCACAAATGTTACTTGGCTTGATTGCTAATGTTCTTCATTAAGGAGGATGAGGTTAAGTTTTGTGATAGGACGAGTGTACACTCTATTTGCTGTTCAGATGGTAGCAACTCGAACTAGGTTGTCCTTTCCAGGATTAAATCACCCCTGGGTAAAAGGACATCTGGCTGTGATAGAGTGATCCGAGAGTTTAGAACAATTGTGCTGTCTGTCCAAGCAAACACATTAGCAATTGAGATTCCAAGAACAGTCCTAACATGATGGAGTAGTTGGGCCAAAAATTGTGCTCCACACAATTCCAGGAATGGAATTGTTAATCTCTTAATAAGAGCTACTTTGCTCTTAGACATCAAAAGGGAAATGTCCACATCACCAGAGACTGCAGTAGTCTGTAGGTAAACCACAGCAGCATAGGCTACCTTTGAGGCATCAGAGAAACCATGTAACTCCAGGGATTGCACTTGTGATTGCTTATCAAAATAACAGCGTGGTACTTCAGTCTGAGACAGGAGATGCAACTCAGATCTCCACTGAAACCATGAATCTTGTATTTGTTCGGGTGTAGGATCATCCCAATCGATTTTCAGTTCCCATAGTCGCTGCACAAAAATCTTTGCCTTGATAGTTGAAGGTGAAACCAAGCCTAAAGCATCAAATGTCTTTGCAACATCTGACACAAGACCATGCTTGGTCAAAGTTTCTAAGCCTGTAGGAGGTGGTACCACTATTGTCAAGCAATCCTTTTGGATGTTCCAACATATTCCAAGAGTTTTAGTGTACTCGTCAGTTGAGGGCATATCCTCATCTGGTTTTGAAACTTTGAGTTCTAAAAAGCAAGTGTTGTAGAGCTCGTGGTTCAATAGAATTCCATTTTCGAAGTGAAAATCCACCCTTTGAGAAAGGTTCTTGCAATTGCCGCTGAAGTTCAATTGCCTCTGCAATTGTATCAGTTCCTGTGAGACCATCGTCCACACAAAGTGAGCTATAAACAGTCTTTGCTGCCAAAGGATATTCAGAAGTGAAATCCATTGCATTCTGCTTGGACTGCCATTTTAGCTGCAAAAGATGAAGCAGAGACTCCAAATGTTAATCGAGTAATACAATAATGGATGAGAGGAAGTTGAGGGTCTTCACGCCAAACAAAACGATGAAGATTTTTATCTTCTGGTGAAAGCTTAACAGCTTGATACATCTTGCTGATGTCAGTAGTAAGAGCAATGTGATGAGTAAACAACAGGAGTACATCCATACGTGATGGATGGACAACAAGCAAACAATCATTAAGTGAACCAGATCTTGATTTAGCTGATACATCGAAAACAATCCTGAGCTTTGCTGTGGTACTTTCTTCTTTACAGCATGCATCAGCAAATAGAATGTTTTTGTAATGGTTTGTGCAAGTGTGCCTCTGGCACTAACTCTGCATGTTTGAGGTCAACATATTCATTCGTGAATGTAGCAAACTCATCAAAAAAAAATTCACGAAGAGCACTTCCAAGTGAAAGAATTCTTTGTACAGCCGATGATCGTGATTCACCAAGTGGCTTGGTTCGAGGATTCTTTGACAGTGGTACAATAAATCTACATTCTTCAATGTGCTTGTATCTTCTGGAAAAGTGTTGAACAACTGCACGTTCATCTGGAGAATGATTAGAAACATCTTTTTATATTCTTCAATTTCCCAAAATTTATGCAAAATGTCATTACTAGATTCAACAATCAGATGGTGAAGGAGTGATCAATTTAGTAGGTTTTTTTTTCAGAGAACACCCAACAAAACTTAGTCTCAAAAGCAATAGGTACACCAGGAGGTTCATTTCTGCGGCCTTGGAGCATGACATCTACATTGACATCAATTTCTAACAATATGTCTATCCTTCTTGGCTCGCCGAAGTCAGGATTATCCAAATGCAAACCAGTGAGATGATTCCATAGTGTGTCAAAGTGAATTGGTTGAGTTGGAAGATCACAAGTAATTCTAGGAACAACAAGGGCTGACAATTGCAGAGTCTCAGCAGGTGAGAGAATGGGCAAGATAGTAAGAGTATTTAATGATTGAAGTGTAGCCCCACAGCACATACCAGTAATCCCAGATATTCTGATACTTCGAGCAGAGAGGGGAAGTCTGAGAATTTGAGCCAATCACTCTGAAACAAATGGGGCAGATGATCCGGAGTTAAGTTAATCCTCATGCTTTGATGCGAGTTCCATCAGGAGGATGGACTAACGTGTGACACGTCATGAGTAATGTGCCTCCAATACTGGCTTGTGCATAGCTGGAAGACAGTTGCTCAGTCACTAAGGATGAGGATTCATTGGTCTCTGTATTGACTTTTGAAGGAGGTGGCTTTGCATCTGTGTGTAGGAGAGTATGATGTGGTTTGTGGCATTTCTTACATCTTGTATTATTACTCTTACAGTTCTTCCAAATGTGCCCAGGTTTGAGGCAGTTAATACATATACCACTAGAATGAGTAGCAGCCAGCTTCTTATAGTGAGGAAGCAGTATTTGAGGACAAATGTATGGATGTTTCTGAGTCTAGAGGGAACAGTTCAGATGATGTGTCCAAAGAACTCATCACTAGAGCTGCCACAGATTTTGGTGATGATCTTCTCAACACAACTTGTTTCTTTGATTCTCCACAAACAAGTTTCTGCAGCTTTTGCACAAAGATTAAGAAATTTGAGCAATTCTTCATAGGGAGATATTCCATCCAATTATTGACTATATTTCTGCCATTCAAACATTGTTTCTTTGTCAAATTTAATATCAAGTAGAGCAGTTAGGAAAGGATCCAGTGGGTTCTTCCTTCATAACCTTGAGGGCTCACAAGTGTTGCTGAACCACATCATGAAACTGTCTGATATCTTTGCCTGATCCATTCTTCAACCCAGGCAATTCGTAGACCTTTCATACATGTGCTTTGTGGATGATCATAGCGAGCTCTGAGAGAATTAATTGCTTTATTTGATCTCCTGAGTGTCAATAATGCTTGTCGCTGAACTGTCTTTCAGGGAGTGATTAAAATAAACCAATTTCTCTGTATTAGAATTATCAGACAGCTTATCAACAGTAATACTAAATTGTTCCCAGAATGTTTGCCGATGCAACAGTTCTCCATCAAAGGTAGCATGCCAACATGGCCATCACCATTTGTTTATATATTTTCAATAAAGTAAAATCTCCATATGGATAGCCCCTACTAACAGACGTATGCTCAATACCAGACAGTCTGTTTAGCTACCAACTGAAAATCCAAAAATAATATTGTATACGCAGTACCCAAATAGTGCATCACCTCTAAATTACAACAGAGAAGACTTAGAACAATATGTACATGTAGTATAATGCTTGGACCACGAACACTCTCAGAATATATGACACTTTGGGACAATGCTCTACCATTGTCCGGGTCCAAAATAAATTGAGTACTTTCATTGGGGCCAGTTCATGATATGCCAGGCACTTGGATGGTGGAATGCGGTAGTACCATTGGTGTTCATAGTTTCAAGAATTTTTTACCTGTTACTGCAACTGTATCATAAAAAGCCACCAGTTATAAATTTAATAAGCCTTTTTAAAAACAACAACAACAACAAAACAAACAAAAAGGTTCCTACACTAGTTACACATCGCAAAATGGTCCACAATTATCTAATATTTTCCAACTTCCTCCTACGTAGCTATCTATTCACTGAAATAATTGTGTATTGGTAATAACTAGTCACTAGTTCTAGTCAAAGCTCACATGTACTGTGCAACTTATGGTCATCTGAAAGGTCTGGCTCAGGAATTGTGACTGTCACACTAACTGATGACATATGGAGCTCAACTCCTTTTTTTAATTTTTTTAAATTTTTTGTAGTTACTAATGGTGTACTTATGGTTTAGCCTGATACAAAATAGCTTCCTCTAGTATCCCCTGCATTCAGGCAGGTAACAAGACTGAGATTTTGTGATTTGGGTTGAATATTTACATATTAGTTTTAGTTACATGTTGCTGTTTGTTTGTTTGTTTGTTTTTGACAAAAAATATTTCAGGATTAATTTAGTTTTTTAGTTTTCACTACCAAAAACTACAATTTTAGTTTTAATTTTGAGTCTAGGCTATAAAGAATTGAAAGATGAACAGACTTTGAGTATTATGGAGTTTGTGAAGGGGAAGGATGTGTTTGTATCTCTTCCAACTGGCTTTGGAAAGTCTCTCTGTTACATTCTTTTGCTCATTGTTTTCGATCGGCTACGAAAGGTGGACAAGAAGTCGATAGTGTTGGTAGTGTCTCCTCTTATAGCATTGATGTAGGATCAAGTGTCTGCTGCAACAGCAATGGGAGTATCAGCAATTCACATTACTGACAAGCATGCTACAAAGTTAATCGTAAAACAGTCAGTTAAGAATGGAGAATACCAGATAGTATTTATATCACCAGAAGCTCTAGTGGGTGGCATGGAGTGGAGAAGTATGTTGGCAACTGACATTTATGCAAATAATTTAGTTGCGTTTGTGATCGATGAAGCCCATTGCATCAAGAAGTGGTATGTAATATACTATAACTAATGTTAGCCTGTAATGTTTCATTTTTATTAATAATTGCAATGTAGGGGTCCAAGTTTCAGGAAAGAATTTTCTCATCTAGAGGAAATAAGGAGCATTGTTCCTGAAAGTGTACGTTTGATGACACTTACTGCCACTGCTACCTTCTCAACAAGAAGGTTTATTATTAAAAATGTGTGTATGAAGAATATGTTTATGCTCCGCCTATAAAAAATAATATTATTTTTTTGGTATCGGAAAAGCCAAAGGGTGGTATTCCTGAGGTCTTTCAACCGATAGCAGCAAAATTAGCCAAAGAACGTGATATGGGTCGAGTAATAATATTTTGTCGTTCCTATCCAGATGCTATTTTAATTCACAGCTACCTTATTACAGCACTCGGTCAATCTTGTACAGAACCTAAAGGATCACCTAACTATGTTAACTTATAGAGTTGCGGATTTATACTCCCATTGCACTCATCCATCAGTGAAGAACAAACTACTAAAGCAATTTACTTCCTCATCTACCCTTCATGTAATTGTAGCAACCAGCGCTTTTGGAATGGGTATAGACTGTCCTGATGTACGGCAAGTCATACACTGGGGCGTTCCTGATGATACAGAAATGTATATACAAGAAAGTGGAAGAGCAGGACGAGATAGAAGGCCTGCATTGGCACTGCTACTAAAGAACAGTAATGATTTAAAATATACATCAAACGAGATGAAGAATTACTGCTCAAACACAAACAATTTATGTAGAAAAACAATTCTGTTCAGTGATTTTCCAAGTTGTGATTGGAATTCAGGAAGTTGTACATGCTGTGACATTTGTGCTAAAATATGCAAGTGTGAACAATGTGACACCAAACTAAATTCATTATTTTACTGAATATGTCATTGTTTTGTTTCATAATTGTATTTAAGTATTTCATTAAAAAATTCTTTGAGGCATAAAAAAAAGTATTTTAACACATATCTTGGTCATCATCACTGCTATCTGAGTCTTGAACTAAGTTTAATGAGGCCATAACAGGTTGAGATATAATTGAAAATCTTTCCACCATCCATTCTTTCACTTTTTTTTCATCCAAGGTTTTAAATACATTTCTCTGCAAATTAGGAAAAGATCGGAGAGGTCTTTGTGCTCCACTTTTGGTGATTTTTCGGAGTGTTTGCCACTGGTAGAAACTATGCCAACTTCACAATTAAAAGAGTTAGTTGCCTTTGCGAGTACACCCATTGCCTTTGCCACTCTCTTTATAGACTTTTCTGATTTATTAGCCCCCAGACCTTCCATGGACACCTTTACCAGTCTGTTGAAGTGCTCCATATGTAAATCACAGCTGATATTGTGTCCAGGAAGACCACGTACATTGACAAACCGTGACCATTTCAGCTGCTCAGCCAAGTTGCATGGAAGAAGTATGTGGTATTGAGATAAAAGAGTCAATGCTTCAATTGCGTAGTTCTTTCTCCCAGTAGCTTTAAAAAGAATAAGCATGTACTTCCAAAGCAAAATAACTTGATCTCCATCTCCCTCTCAAATAGCGTCTTTGAAGTCAAACATTACAAGACCTAATGTTAAAACTTCACAAGCATACTCATATGCAGTGCCCTTATCACTACCACTATGGGAGGGGTCTTTAAACGAAGTTGCCAGGTCGACATGTTGAGTAATAACATGCTCCGCTGTGCTATGCAAAACCAAGCGTCTGACGTCATCACTTTCCATCCAAACATCATGGGAGACAATTGAAGGTGATGGTCTGTCGTGTATGGAACATGCCTAAGTAGGACATAACTGCAGCCAAAATATGACCATTCACAATTACCTCCAAAAAATCTTCTGATGCATTGACATTATTTTTTGGAGATTTTGATATGTTTCGTCGATTGATCAGGTTTCTCAGCTGACACAGTGTACCTTTGTCCATCCCTGATGTAGTTTTGTAGAGTATTTTCCAAAACACCTGTACATTATAATATGCATGGTTATTTACATAATAAACATACAAATATATTTTATACCTCTAAAAAGCATACTTTAGCATGCCAATCCTCAGCAACAGGCAAAAAACCATCCAGGCGATGCATTGCCAACTCTGAAGTGCTTCTGATGTATTGTGCACCTCGTGCTCGAGCCACGGACAAACCATCACCACCCAACAATGTGGAACGAAATACTCGATCCTCAGTAAGATCAGTACCAGGAATAGGCTCCTCAAGATTTACCACTTTAGATGGGATATATTTTTTATACTCTTCTAATATATCTACCATGTCTTCATAAAGCATTTCATTCTTTAGTAAGACTCCAAGTGGAACCTAGCATAAAAACAAAATGGCATAACAACTATGTTATCAATAACAAATTATGGTATCAATAAAAGATTCAAATAAACCAATAACTTTTAGCTAGTCGAATTTCTGAATTAGGGTACTGATTGACCAATAATAGAAATATATTTAAAAAGTGTTCTCTAACGTTATAAGTGCAATAGAAAGACAGAGCACAAGAAGGAAGCTTTCAAAGTCATAAGATATTACAACATTATTGTGTATAAACATTAGCCGCTTAATACTGCTTACTATTTCTGATATGCGACACATTTCTGAACTATATTTATGAGGAATGTGTCGCTGCACAAGACCTTTAAAGTCTTCTTTAAAAAAAATCCAGGTATTCTACAACGACTCGTGACACATGGATAATAAATCTGTTCTTCAATAATCTGTAGTCATCAGATTCTGGTATTAATTTGTATATATTAGCTTCCTTTCTTTGTTCATGGCCTATGCTAGAAAAATCAATTCTATCTTTGGCCGCATAAGCTTGCACATAATGCAACATCACACTCTGTACATCTTGCCTCATATATCTTGGCTTGATAGTTTTATCGATGTTATCAAACACTAGCTTATAACCAGCATTTGTCGACTTGACGGCAGTGCAAGTTTCTACTGCCTCTGACTGGATTGAGATTGTAGTCTCATTCAAGGACTTACCAGCCATTGACTCTTCAGCCATTGACTCTTCAGCTTCTTCAAAAGCTAGCTCAGTTAGATCTTGGCTATCCAATGACTGTTCAATAACATCTGGGCAGATCAAAGAATCGCTATCAGGAGATGCTGACGAATCAAGTGACAAAGTATCAGAGGATAGAGAGGCTCTGGTGTTGATGAATGAAGTGGGAAACGTAATTGAGGGGAACATACCCTGCTATCCAGAACAGAAGATTCATCCTGTAAAAGTAACATTACTGTAAATAAAGAAGTGTGTATATAAATCCATTTCATGCCCTAACTACTGCCTAACAATGCCATACTGGAATTACATTATATTTTGTAATATTATTTGAAAATTTTATTGTGTGCAAACCGTGAATATGTCCTTTTCCGGATCCAGAAATTGCAGAAAGAAGGGGTTGTTGATCAAACCCTAAAATACACCCCCCAATGTTCATTAAAGTGTATTCAATTGTCTAATTTTGCAAATTTCTTTTACCGTGAGGATTACGCATTTAAAAAAATATAAATCGTAAAAAGAGATAGAAAGATTACAACCCCCCTCTCCTCTTCCCACTCTGGATACAGCCCTGGCCTATTCTTTTTATCCTGCTAGCTCAGGTTTCAGTACCAGTGGGAACACATTAACTATGCCCAGGGAAATATATTACTTGTTCAATGGATGTGATGATTTAATTAATAAATGTTACATGTGTAATTGGATACATTTAGGCCCTTACCTTACACCAAAAAGCATGTATCATGTAAATAATGTGTTGAGCAAGCTAGTCGAACAATAAATTATTCATAGAATGTGTACTACATATTCAACCACCTAATGATACTGACTTTATCATGTTCATAATATTTTATTTTTACCAATACTCAATGGCTCATTGCCTCCCTCGTCACCCATAGTGCAAATCTTAACTCTCCATGGAATCAAGTAAATTGAAATCTTTCAAACACGTAACACTTAGACACACCAAAATAAAAATTAAAGATAAGACCATTGATATAATTTAATTCAGCAAAGCAAGCACAACTAGCGGAACTGACTTTCTAATGTGTTTTGTCTCATATTTAGTTATATCTATGTCTAGAAAATGAAACTCCTCAGGCGTATGTGGCACTCATTCACGCGCGAATCTAACATAAATGGCTGAGCAGTTTTTCTCTTGCCCGCGTGTGACTCTAAACGTAATCACGTCCTGTACCACTGTTAATTGAAAACTTGAACTTTAGTCAAGCATCCTCGCTCAACTCTTTATTCACAACACCTTAGCACATTCTATGGCTTGCAATAGCTCGCTTCGCTGATTTTAATGTGAATATTTACTATCCCTAGTTACATACTTATTCCAAATGATTGCATAAATGGGAGTGAGGCTATGTAGTATATAGTATGGAGTGTTTACATGTTCTCTTTGCATGCCAGTATTCATATAATATGTATTAACATTCATACCTGAGATGAAATCGAGTTCCATTGAACACTTTCTTTCCAGTCTAGGACCGAAGAATCATAATCACTACCAAAGATATTAATAAGTTGGACAGTGGCGGTATGTGAGAGACAAAGACCAATTTTCTGTAGTCGCTGAAATACCTAATGAAATTGAATGCAGACTCAAAATTGTTTCATTGCTTAAGTGAATAACTTACTTGTTTACTGGCATGTCCAGCGTACAATATAAGTGAAATAATTATTTGAATGAGACATGCTGAAGGTCTACGATGTTTACACAGAATGGAAACCACTACAACCACTATATATTCTGTATTTCGTCTTGGCTTTGCAGTTTTCAAGCAGGACATCAAAAGATATAGAAGGGTTGGTGCTTTGCTTCTTAATTCACTATGTAATGATGTTACCACATTCTTGAAATTTTGGACAGACATTACAGACTTATCCCTCATAATGGAATTGAAATTATCAGAGCAAATGGCAGCTATTTCACTTCGAAGAACCTGTCCTACAACATTAACAACTGCATGTTTGGTGGCTTGGTTTTTTTTCACACACTGAATTGCAAAAGATGTGTAACTCCTTCTCACTAGAGGCCTGCAGATTCTTCTTCTGTTGGGAGTAACAGTGTACACTTTTGGATGCCTCAAGTAGTGAATCTTTGCCTATAAATTAATTTTTATTTTTGTAAATAAATCAATTATAATAACAGAACATACTGTAAGAGTTGGAGATGTTGACTGATTGCTAGTCTCCAAGGATTGATATGAACCACTTCGCTCAGCATGTAAGGTCTCCAAGGATTGTGACGGACCACTTGGTACGGCATGTAAGGTCTCTAAGGATTGAGACGGACTACTTGGCTCAGCTTGCAAGGTCTGGCTTCCTGTGTCTGTACTTAAGGGTGTACTAGCTAATTCCATACTCTGCAACTGATGGCTGGTTTCAGTTTCATGAGATCCAGGCTGACTGCATAGTGTGCTCGTGGATGCTTCTGGAGCTTCAGATTGAGTGGTTAATTGGGGTATATGTGAGATAGCCCCAGAGAAATTGTTGCTCAGCTGTTTGTGCAATTGGTGATATTTTTCTATCAGCCCCACACAACTTCTACAGATGTATCCTGTATTCAGACTTCCAGTGTCTACTCCACTATCTGCAGCAACTGCCAGAGAAGATAAAGTTTTCAAATGTAAACTCAAGCTGGGGCTTGACAGCAGGCGCCTACGCTTCTTGTTTTCACCGCTATCCAACAATTTCCCACAGCCAAAACAGTTCTGGTTAACCATTTTTCTTCTTGCAGTCAACTGGTAATTATTCAATTTAAACCTGCAATTTAAACCTTCCGGCCAACGCAGGAAGTAAACAAACGCACTAATTGCATTCCAGCAGAACGAAACGATGTATGCATGTTTACCAGACCCTTTCCTTCTCCCGCGCTAGCGGTTGGTAAAGGGTCTGGCTCGCGAGACTATAATTGGGCTAGAGAAGAGACTCTCACTAACCTGAGATTTTGGTGTGTGTTTCAGGGTAGTTATTTCACAGTTTCACCTGTATTTAGCAAGCTCATTACCCTTGTAGTTATAGCAACAGGCCAAACTTGACAATTTCCTTGGTTTTTACAGCTAGCTACCTTCCTCTGGTGTAACCTACTCAACCAGGTTAGAGCAGCTGCTAAAATATTAGCTTGGGGTGTGGGTAGCCCTACAACCAACTTTACTTTGTGAGTTATCCTCCCTCTAGCACTAACTACAGTAGTGAAGATATCTAGTGTGGAATAAACCACTTTTATACTTGTCAGAGTGATATGGCAAGATATTTCACTCTCGGGCTTTATTTTCACTCACCTCTGGCTTGTGAAAATAAATTAGCCTGCTCATGAAATATTTCGCCATATCACACTCTGACTCATGTAATAGTACTATATATATATATATAGTACTATGTATATATGGCAAAGTTCAAAGAGGTCAATGCGTGTCCACCCCCAGGCTACATAAAAAACGTAAACATTAGGGGCCAAGAATTTGGGAGAAAAGACTGAAATAATGGTAGTAAAGAAAAAAACGGCAAAGAGCTACAGAGACAGAATGGGAGAGTCGTTCGCAGTTAGGTCTTCCTAAATTAGCGGAGTTCATTAATTTTTTTAGCGGCGGTGGTAAGTTAAGTTTGTCAATGCGCTGTTCGTAATGTTAAACGCCTTATGTAACAGATTTGTTCTTACTTGAAAATAAAAATTCCAATAGTCAAGTCACTAGGAGAATACAACGTCTACTAGAGCTCTGGTACAATAGAGTATTTTGAACGGTACGTAATTTGGAAAGGCGACTAGCTTAAACGACAACCGTTAGTTCATCTATCCTTACCCGTATCATCCTAGGAATTTTGATTGTTTCCTCGAAAATTCTTTGTCTAATAGTCAAGTCATGAAGAGAGTAAAACTCGGGTTTTGTGCCGGTATATAAGTGTTGTGTATTGCTAAGGAATAGCAATAAACTAAACAAAAATCATTTTAACCAGCAAAAATTAGTAACAGGTAGCATTCAAATTAACATTAAAATTTCAGTCAGACCAGCTCGCTCGCCATTTGTGATGATTAAGCACATCACTAGTCTATACATAACTAGTGATGTGCTTGAGCACAAATGGCGAGCGAGCCTAAAGACTATACTATTTTGATTTTGACTTCTAACACTGAAGCTACTGAAAATAAGGTCCAGTTTTTAAATTTCGCATACACGGTAAAGGGATTTCAGTGCCATAGTAACAACTCTCTGTAACTGCTTGAATTGAAGGAAAAAAACAACAACAAAACAATACACGTTATTTAAAAGTTTTCTTTGTGATATTCTTCAGCTAAGTAGTGGTTGTAACACACAATGCTTTGACACAACTGGACATGCACCTACACAGACTTACCTTAGCGGTAGTCTAGTGGACAATGTATTTTCAAGTAAATACTGTTGCGCACGACTTATAACCATGACAAAGAGCGCATTGACTTACCACCGCCACTAACTGGAATAGAAATGGAAGTCCCTTAAGTTTTCAAGCTTTAACTGCACCCGCAAAAGAATTCAAAACGGTAAACAATTCAATTTCTAGGGTGATACGGGTACTGATCGATAAACCAGAGGATTCTGTTTAGTGCAATTTGGGACGGGGTCGACCACATAACTAACACAAAACGCGAGGGTCAAAGTACAAAATGACATACGTACGTCCAAACATATATACAAATAAACTAGTGGTGTGCTTGAGCACAAATGGCGAGCGAGCCTGATAGTTAGGTAACATAAAATTAAGTATTGTTACTATGTTTTAGCTTAGTTCATGCAAACACTATAATAGCAGTCATGACCTTTTATTTCAGCAAACAAATACAAAATCACTCTCTTACCTGATTAATGGTAACTTTTGTAGTATCAAACGTCTGCCATTCTGATAATATCAATCACCAGTAACTCTTGAACAAGCTCTCAGCTACGATAAAAAATAAACCAGTGTTATTATTTGTAATTTTAGCCAACAAATATGGAATTACTACTTACCTCATTCTTGAGTATTGATAACTTCTGTAGTATCAAATTGAAGTTACTTTGACCATCTGAATTACCTTGAGTTCTTGACGACAAGCTCTCACCTACAAAAACAAAAGACAATAAATTTTAGCACACAAATACAAAATTACTTTCTTACCTCATTTTCTTGAGCAGTGGTAACTTTTGTAGTACCAAATTTGAGCCAATCTGACTAGCTATTTGAATTTACCAGTCACTGTTGACAAGCTCTTAGCTACAAAAAAGAAAGGCCAGAGTTAATTTTGCATATTTTAGCTAACAAATATGGAATTACGTACTTACCTCAGCTTCCCTCGAGAAGTAGTAGCTTCCTTAGCATTAAGACTACGGCATTCTGACTACCAACGGCTCTTGACAACCAACAACCGGCACTCCGTATCCCCCCCATAAAACCGCGAAGTTTTGAAATTAAGTCTGGAAAAGGGTCTTCAATGCCATAGTAACCGGTCGAATCAACTTTTTGTTTCTTGAAAAGCAAGCATTTTCGCAGGAATTTTCTCACACTTTGGCGCTTAAGTATAAAGTACGGCTTGCTTAATGCTGTAGTTTCAGAATAAACTGGGGTTAAGCCTAAAAAGCTGTGTTTTTTGGAGAAAAAAGTTCCCCGCGCGGGCGTTTAAAGGGCATACGTACCATCCACACATACATATATACATACTAGTGGTGTGCTTGAGCACAAATGGCGAGCGAGCCTTAAACTACACTATTTTTATTCAAACTACTAAAATAAAGTCGAGTGTAGTTAAATTAAGCATATACGGTAAAGGGGTTTCAATGCCATAGTAACCACTACCCTCAACTGTTTGAATTGAAAAAGAAGCAACAAAATCAAGTCACGTTATTTAAAATTTTCTTTGTGATATTCTTAATAGTAGTTGTAACGCACAATACTTTCACACAACTGAACATACCTACGCAAGACTTACCTTCGTGGTTCGTCTAGTGGACAATGAATTTTCCAGTAAATGCTGTTGGTAGGGCTTATAACTGTGACAAATAAAATGGAACTCCCATAAGTTTTAGAGTTTTAACTGCACACGCAAAAGAATTCAAAGCGGTACACACAATTCAATTTCTAAGGTGGTACGGGTAATGGTCGCTAAACCAGAGGATACTGTTTAGTGAAGTTTGGGACGGGGTCGAACGCGGAGCGAACGCAAAAATACGCGAGGGTCAAAGTACAAAATGACATACGTACGTCCATACATACTGATAAACTAGTGATGTCGAGCCTGATAGTTAGGTAACATAAAATGTTACTATTTTTTGCTTACTTCATGCAAACACTATAATAGCAGTTATGACATTTGATTTCAGCAAACAAATACAAAATCACTCTCTTACCTGATTAATGGTAACTTTTGTAGTATCAAACATATGCCATTCTGATAATCTCAATCACCAGTAACTCTTGAACAAGCTCTCAGCTACGATAAAAAATAAACCAGTGTTATTATTTGTAATTTTAGCCAACAAGTATAGAATTACTACTTACCTCATTCTTGATTATTGATAACTTCTGTAGTATCAAATTGAAGTTACTTTGACCATCTGAATTACCTTGACTTCTTGACGACAAGCTGTCACCTACAAAAACAAAAGACAATCAATTTTAGCACACAAATACAAAATTACTTTCTTACCTCATTTTCTTGAGCAGTGGTAACTTTTGTATTACCAAATTTGAGTCATTCTGACTATTTGAATTTACCAGTCACTGTTGACAACAAGCTCTTAGCTACAAAAAAGAAAGGCCAGAGTTATTTTTGCATATTTAGCTAACAAATATGGA
>WLWD01001463.1_pt1 | contig 22410 bp, 12 predicted proteins | sample 6712731 | NCBI WGS metagenome assembly WLWD01 (sample SAMN12718690, study PRJNA576275) | sponge metagenome | isolation source: marine sponge | host: Mycale hentscheli | place: New Zealand: South Island, Marlborough, Capsize Point | collected 2014-11-01
CCATATTGTTAGTAATAATAACCAGACACAAGATGCTGCTCAGTTGTACACCATATTGTTAGTAATAATAACCAGACACAAGATGCTGCTCAGTTGTACACCATATTGTTAGTAATAATAACCAAACACAAGATACTGCTCAGTTGTACACCATATTGTTAGTAATAATAACCAAACACAAGATACTGCTCAGTTGTACACCATATTGTTAGTAATAATAACCAGACACAAGATGCTGCTCAGTTGTACACCATATTGTTAGTAATAATGACCAGACACAAGATGCTGCTCAGTTGTACACCATATTGTTAGTAGTAATAACCAGACACAAGATGCTGCTCAGTTGTACACCATATTGTTAGTAATAATAACCAGACACAAGATGCTGCTCAGTTGTACACCATATTGTTAGTAATAATAACCAGACACAAGATGCTGCTCAGTTGTACACCATATTGTTAGTAATAATAACCAGACACAAGATGCTGCTCAGTTTTACACCATATTGTTAGTAATAATAACCAGACACAAGATGCTGCTCAGTTGTACACCATATTGTTAGTAATAATAACCAGACACAAGATGCTGCTCAGTTGTACACCATATTGTTAGTAATAATAACCAAACACAAGATACTGCTCAGTTGTACACCATATTGTTAGTAATAATAACCAAACACAAGATACTGCTCAGTTGTACACCATATTGTTAGTAATAATAACCAGACACAAGATGCTGCTCAGTTGTACACCATATTGTTAGTAATAATGACCAGACACAAGATGCTGCTCAGTTGTACACCATATTGTTAGTAGTAATAACCAGACACAAGATACTGCTCAGTTGTACACCATATTGTTAGTAATAATAACCAGCACAAGATGCTGCTCAGTTGTACACCATATTGTTAGTAATAATAACCAGACACAAGATGCTGCTCAGTTGTACACCATATTGTTAGTAATAATGACCAGACACAAGATGCTGCTCAGTTGTACACCATATTGTTAGTAGTAATAACCAGACACATATGCCTGCTCAGTTGTACACCATATTGTTAGTAAAATAGCCAACACCAGATGCTGCTCTTTGTATAACCACCATATTGTTTATAATATAACCAGACACAAGATGCTGCTCAGTTTGTTACACCATATTGTTAGTAATACTAACCAGACCAACAAGATATACTGCCTCAGTTGTACACCATATTGTTAGTAATCATAACCCAGACACAAGATGCTGCTCAGATTGTACACCATATTGTTAGTACAATAACCAGCACAAGATGCTGATCAGTTTTTACACCATATTTGTTAGTAAATATAACCAGACACAAGAATGCTGCTCAGTGTACACCATATTGTTGTAATAATAACCAGACAACAAGATCTGCTCAGTTGTAGCACCATATGTTAGTAATAATACCAGACACAAGATGCTTGCTCAGTTGTACACCATATTGTTATGTAATACATAACAGGACACAAGAATGCTGCTCATTTTTGTACACCTATGGTTAGTAATAATAACCCAAACACCAGATACTCTCAGTTGGTCACCATAATTGTTGTTACTAATAACAAACACAAGATACTGCTCAAGTTGTACCCACGCCAATTGTTAGGAATAATAACCAGACACAAGATGCTGCTCAGTTGTACAACATATGGTTAGGTATAATGACCAGACACAATGCTGCCAGTTGTACACCTAATTGTTAGTAATAATAACCAGACACAAGATGCTGCTCAGTTGTACACCATATTGCTAGTAGTAATAACCAGACACAAGATGCTGCTCAGTTGTACACCATATTGCTAGTAATAATAATCAGACACAAGATGCTGCTCAGTTGTACACCATATTGTTAGTAATAATGACCAGACACAAGATGCTGCTCAGTTGTACACCATATTGTTAGTAGTAATAACCAGACACAAGATACTGCTCAGTTGTACACCATATTGTTAGTAATAATAACCAGCACAAGATGCTGCTCAGTTGTACACCATATTGTTAGTAATAATAACCAGCACAAGATGCTGCTCAGTTGTACACCATATTGTTAGTAATAATAACCAGACACAAGATGCTGCTCAGTTGTATAACACCATATTGTTAGTAATAATAACCAGACACAAGATGCTGCTCAGTTGTACACCATATTGTTAGTAATAATAACCAGACACAAGATACTGCTCAGTTGTACACCATATTGTTAGTAATAATAACCAGACACAAGATGCTGCTCAGTTGTACACCATATTGTTAAGGTTAAGTGTTGTAATAACCAGACACAAGATGCTGCGCAGTTGGTACACCATAGTTGTTAGTAGTACTACCAGACCAAGATAACTGCTCAGTTTGTTCACCAATTGTTCGTCATAATAACCAGACACAAAATGCTGCTCAGTTGGGTCCCCATATTGTTGTAATAATAACCAACACAGATGCTGCTCAGTTTGTACACATATTGTTAGGAATAATAACCAGACACAAGATGCTGCTCAGTTGTACACCATATTGTTAGTAATAATAACCAGACACAAGATGCTGCTCAGTTGTACACCATATTGTTAGTAATAATAACCAGACACAAGATGCTGCTCAGTTGTACACCATATTGTTAGTAATAATAACCAGACACAAGATGCTGCTCAGTTGTACACCATATTGTTAGTAATAATAACCAGACACAAGATACTGCTCAGTTGTACACCATATTGTTAGTAATAATAACCAGACACAAGATGCTGCTCAGTTGTACACCATATTGTTAGTAATAATAACCAGACACAAGATGCTGCTCAGTTGTACACCATATTGCTAGTAGTAATAACCAGACACAAGATGCTGCTCAGTTGTACACCATATTGCTAGTAATAATAACCAGACACAAGATGCTGCTCAGTTGTACACCATATTGTTAGTAATAATGACCAGACACAAGATGCTGCTCAGTTGTACACCATATTGTTAGTAGTAATAACCAGACACAAGATACTGCTCAGTTGTACACCATATTGTTAGTAATAATAACCAGACCAAGATACTGACTCGTGGTACCCATATTGTAGTAATAAATAGCCAGCACAAGATGCTGATCAGTGTACAACATATTGTAGAATAATAACCGACACAAGATGCTGCTCAGTTTACAACCATATGTTAGTAATACATAACCGGACACAAGATGCTGCTCAGTGTACACCATATTGTTAGTAGTAATAACCAGACACAAGATACTGCTCAGTTGTACACCATATTGTTAGTAATAATAACCAGCACAAGATGCTGCTCAGTTGTACACCATATTGTTAGTAATAATAACCAGACACAAGATGCTGCTCAGTTTTACACCATATTGTTAGTAATAATAACCAGACACAAGATGCTGCTCAGTTGTACACCATATTGTTAGTAATAATAACCAGACACAAGATGCTGCTCAGTTGTACACCATATTGTTAGTAATAATAACCAGACACAAGATGCTGCTCAGTTTTACACCATATTGTTAGTAATAATAACCAGACACAAGATGCTGCTCAGTTGTACACCATATTGTTAGTAATAATAACCAGACACAAGATGCTGCTCAGTTGTACACCATATTGTTAGTAATAATAACCAGACACAAGATACTGCTCAGTTGTACACCATATTGTTAGTAATAATAACCAGACACAAGATGCTGCTCAGTTGTACACCATATTGTTAGTAATAATAACCAGACACAAGATGCTGCTCAGTTGTACACCATATTGCTAGTAGTAATAACCAGACACAAGATGCTGCTCAGTTGTACACCATATTGCTAGTAATAATAACCAGACACAAGATGCTGCTCAGTTGTACACCATATTGTTAGTAATAATAACCAGACACAAGATGCTGCTCAGTTGTACACCATATTGTTAGTAATAATGACCAGACACAAGATGCTGCTCAGTTGTACACCATATTGTTAGTAGTAATAACCAGACACAAGATGCTGCTCAGTTGTACACCATATTGTTAGTAATAATAACCAGACACAAGATGCTGCTCAGTTGTACACCATATTGTTAGTAATAATAACCAGACACAAGATGCTGCTCAGTTGTACACCATATTGTTAGTAGTAATAACCAGACACAAGATACTGCTCAGTTGTACACCATATTGTTAGTAATAATAACCAGACACAAGATGCTGCTCAGTTGTACACCATATTGTTAGTAGTAATAACCAGACACAAGATGCTGCTCAGTTGTACACCATATTGTTAGTAATAATAACCAGACACAAGATGCTGCTCAGTTGTACACCATATTGTTAGTAATAATAACCAGACACAAGATGCTGCTCAGTTGTACACCATATTGTTAGTAGTAATAACCAGACACAAGATACTGCTCAGTTGTACACCATATTGTTAGTAATAATAACCAGCACAAGATGCTGCTCAGTTGTACACCATATTGTTAGTAATAATAACCAGCACAAGATGCTGCTCAGTTGTACACCATATTGTTAGTAATAATAACCAGACACAAGATGCTGCTCAGTTGTATAACACCATATTGTTAGTAATAATAACCAGACACAAGATGCTGCTCAGTTGTACACCATATTGTTAGTAATAATAACCAGACACAAGATACTGCTCAGTTGTACACCATATTGTTAGTAATAATAACCAGACACAAGATGCTGCTCAGTTGTACACCATATTGTTAGATAATAATGTTAGTAATAATAACCAGACACAAGATGCTGCTCAGTTGTACACCATATTGTTAGTAATAATAACCAGACACAAGATACTGCTCAGTTGTACACCATATTGTTAGTAATAATAACCAGACACAAGATGCTGCTCAGTTGTACACCATATTGTTAGTAATAATAACCAGACACAAGATGCTGCTCAGTTGTACACCATATTGTTAGTAATAATAACCAGACACAAGATGCTGCTCAGTTGTACACCATATTGCTTAGTAATAATAACCAGACACAAGATGCTGCTCAGTTGTACACCATATTGTTAGTAATAATAACCAGACACAAGATGCTGCTCAGTTGTACACCATATTGTTAGTAATAATAACCAGACACAAGATGCTGCTCAGTTGTACACCATATTGTTAGTAATAATAACCAGACACAAGATGCTGCTCAGTTGTACACCATATTGTTAGTAATAATAACCAGACACAAGATGCCAGACACAAGATGCTGCTCAGTTGTACACCATATTGTTAGTAATAATAACCAGACACAAGATACTGCTCAGTTGTACACCATATTGTTAGTAATAATAACCAGACACAAGATGCTGCTCAGTTGTACACCATATTGTTAGTAATAATAACCAGACACAAGATGCTGCTCAGTTGTACACCATATTGCTAGTAGTAATAACCAGACACAAGATGCTGCTCAGTTGTACACCATATTGCTAGTAATAATAACCAGACACAAGATGCTGCTCAGTTGTACACCATATTGTTAGTAATAATAACCAGACACAAGATGCTGCTCAGTTGTACACCATATTGTTAGTAATAATGACCAGACACAAGATGCTGCTCAGTTGTACACCATATTGTTAGTAGTAATAACCAGACACAAGATGCTGCTCAGTTGTACACCATATTGTTAGTAATAATAACCAGACACAAGATGCTGCTCAGTTGTACACCATATTGTTAGTAATAATAACCAGACACAAGATGCTGCTCAGTTGTACACCATATTGTTAGTAGTAATAACCAGACACAAGATACTGCTCAGTTGTACACCATATTGTTAGTAATAATAACCAGACACAAGATGCTGCTCAGTTGTACACCATATTGTTAGTAATAATAACCAGACACAAGATGCTGCTCAGTTGTACACCATATTGGTAGTAAAATAACCAGACACACAAGATGATGCTTCAGTTGTACACCTATGTTAGGAATAATAACCAGACACAGATGCTGTCAGTGACACCAATGTTGTAATAATAACCAGACACAGATGCGACCTCCGTTGTACACAAAGTTAGTAATAATAACCAGACACAAGATACTGCTCAGTTTTACACCATATTGTTAGTAGTAATAACCAGACACAAGATACTGCTCAGTTGTACACCATATTGTTAGTAATAATAACCAGACACAAGATACTGCTCAGTTGTACACCATATTGTTAGTAATAATAACCAGACACAAGATGCTGCTCAGTTGTACACCATATTGTTAGTAATAATATATCTGAAAGCATTCACCTTGAGCATGAGAACTGTCTTCAGTTCAAACCACACAAGATACTGAAAAATATAACTATTTATTATTCTTAGTAATACGATGGCCACCATCTTTGTGTATAGCACTCAAGGGCAAAGGCCAGTTAATCAGTTCTATTCACTTAATTAGATTTTGTATTTTTTTTGGTTAATTCTGTATCCAGAAAAAACTCTTTATAAATTTTTACAACTTTTGCGTCTGTTATTATTTTAGATTCAGGTGAATAATACAGACTTAATTAGGAGGCTGTGTCATAGTGCTGGCTCTGTGATGATCAGTACCAAATGTACAGAAGTCATATTGTTTGGTGGACAATACAGGATTGCTGGGAGAAAGATGGCTGATACTTCTGCTCTTCGATTTGGTAATTTGATTAAAGGGAAGCTAGCAGAGTGGGAGGGGATTTGCTAGTGGGTATAAAATATTGTGTTCTTGCATTAACAACAAACTTTTTTTGTTATACTGACACTTGGTAATGACTAATACTTCATTAATTTCTACAAGTTTAGATGCTACAGAATCAGCTGAAGTTTGAAAGCATCAGTTAAGGACTTGAGCATTTTTATACATTCCAAATCTGGTCAATTAAATTAACATTTAAATATATTTTAGCCGTATAAAGAACAGGGAGGGTGGTGGCAAGTCAGGGCTGGGTTTAATGGTCACAGTATTAATAGAACTGCAAATGTTCTCACCAAATTAAGTATTGAACAAGAATTTTAAAATTACTTTGCAAAACACGTGAAACCAGAAATATACCCACTGTCAGCACAACTGAGTGGCTACCCACACTGAACTCTAGTTGCTAAGAAACAAGAGTCTCTCAGCCCTCTCTTTATTTTTACAATAAAGAATCACACTTTGAGAGACTCTGTGAGTGGGCGTGGCAGATAAAACTGGTTGACAAAAGTATCATTTCTATTCTCTCATGTAGTCTTTGTATCGATTTGTTCCTTGTCTTAATAACAACCCACATTTTTATTTGTCATTACAAATGTTTTGTGAGCAAGTTCTTGTAAGATGCAGTGAGATGATTGTTAATTAGAGACATTCAGAGGCAGGGGCTCCCCAAAATTTCCATACTAAACTCTTCCTTTTTTTATGTGATACATACACTTGGCCAGCAAAGACACTATTGAAATGGAGATTTGTTTATGAATATCTGGGTTAACTGGAATAGAAACCTGAGTAACTGGAATAGAAATCTAGGTAGTCACATGGGTGGTAAGAATATATTCGAATAAACATCCGCTGATATAACATGCGAGAGAATGAGCATTTAGTGAATAATTTTGTAATATCTTAACGGCTTATTTCCTACTGCAGAAATTCAGAGTGTTGGATCCATCAGAAAATGGTGTTTGACTGGCACAGCTGATGATACTCAACTTGGTTCTGCTAGCAGACTAGCAGAGAAGAGGAAGGTCATTGGTATGTCTAGCAGAGAGAGGAGCCAGCAGGAAGGGGACTACAGTGATGAAGCAGCTGCAGTATGCCAAGAGTTTGAGGAGCATACAACAGAGACAGAACAATAAAAAACAAGCAAGTAAAGATAACCAGTCAAGTCTTCTTTATAATATTTGTGGTTCATTCATATATTATAGCTGAGTCAAAACAATAAAGTGTTTTTCTTCACACCAATTGAAAACTGTAACAATGATCTTATTAGCCCTCAGCGCACATGCGCGAGAGGGTAATAGTATTCGTCTGGTCTGTTTGTCTGTCTGTCTGACTGTCACTCTCTGATTATGGAGATTACTGACAATTAACAGTTGATTTAGGTATGAACTTACTCGGGATGAAGATTTAAGACCTTTTATTGTGCTACTTTTTAAAATTTCGATCTAATCATTGAGAAGACACGAAGCTTTCAACTCCGCGTGGGTACCAGCTTTTATGGGCAACACCCCCTGGCGTTGTCATAATCACATGAGCAAATAATTTCTGCAGCCTGCGGTGTATAGTTTCCTTTGTGCTCAGGCTCCCAAACGTTACTCCAGGGAAGTTAACGGATTTGAAAGAAGTGAAGTTTCGCATTGAAAATGTATACAGGTGAGTGTTTCTGGCCTGTTTAGCTTCTTCTCTTATGGAGACAGCGTTTCCTTGTACCATTTTCATTGGTCGAGCTATTTTGATACCTCATTAAAAATAGCTAACAGATTGCTTGTTCTTTTGGAAGGAGATTATATATTGTAAATAGCCAGGTAGTGTTTAATAGTGCTGTGTGGGAGTTAACAAATGAAGTAGTTATAATTAAATTGTCATAATAGAATTTATCAAAAAGTTGACAATATGTAAATTTGAAATATGGGATATGATATAAAGTATAAAATACAATATGAATGTTTCCAAATGTGTGTCCATATAGTGTTGATAGAATTCAATCCACAGCAATTCTATTACACAAAGAATACAATAATTCAAATGCTACAATAATGACAATATACTTACTGGAGCTGTTGCTGTATTTTATCTGCCACTCGTCTACAATAGTCCACTTGAGACAATACATTAACAAACTCCTTGAGGGCAGTAGGTCTAGTTGATAAGACTGTACGAATGCTACTCAGAAGGTTCCTTGTCTTCTCTACATCAATCCAGTTCTGACGTTGAAGGAGCTGGTCATACATGTCAGGAGATAGGAGTCCAATACTGTAGCAGTGATCAGCTACTGTCATAACACAAGGCTTCACTGAGAGGACCAAGTCAGGATACACACTCAGAAATATACTCAAGCTATTGCCACCTAATAATAAAACACTTTTCAATAATGCTAAATACTTACAATAACTTGACTTACTTTCAGTCCCCTCTACCGCAGGATCTTTCTTCTCATATTTCTAAAACCAAATAAAATGATTGTAAGTTACACCAATTTAGAATACATAAGTCTATTTCTACATACCTGTCCATACCAAATGAGGTGTCTATTCTGAAGTGCAATTCCTTGTGAACTGTTGAAACACTTCATGACTGAAGGAACAGACTCTACTACTTCATGAACTATCCCGAGATGATTCCCTCCTTCATGTGAACGACAGTCAAAGGCAAACTGGTAGTCCATGGAGCTGTTGTAGTTCATTCTGGAACTAGCCTTCTTTAGAGTGTCTTCTATTTCTTGTTTTAGAGCAGCACATTCACGGTGAATGGAGTCTTGGAAAGTAGGATCACACAAAACTATGACTTCAAAATATTTACATCGAAATATAAATGTTACACGAATTCGTTTAGATCCGTACATAAAGTGCACCATGTTTTTCTTGACTCCTTCTCCAATGAAAGTGAAGGACTTGTTGGATACGAAACATGCCATTGCAGCAGGAAAGAGTCCCATAGGAGTAAACCCACTACTGAAGTACATCAAGAGAGGTTCCACGAAACAAGATCTACAGGATTCTTTGTGGAATTGGTCAAGTTCCTTTGCACTAGTGTTTTCTAACACGCAAGGCATGATGTATTCTTTATCTTCTTGTAATACTGAGTTAGTATCAGAAGATTTGACTGACGCAATCTCAGCTATGATGTGAAGATATGCAAGCAAAGCTACAAGTTGCTCTGGTGGAATCAGATCTCCTGAAATGTCAGCTGTAGCTGTTTTCAAATCTGTCATAGAGAATCGACCTGTCTTCCTAAATCTCTCAGATGTGGCCTGACCTACGCTATCAAAGCTCATGGCTTTGAGAATGACACCAGTGATACTGTCATACACTACCTGAATGTCTATGATGACCAGGTCTTTCAAACCAGGCACACTGGGGAAGTACATCAGAACACCAGCATGGTGGTGAAGAAACCACAGAGCTGCTTTGGTCTCGTAGGGTGTCATATTGAAGGCATGGGACAAGGCCAAGCAGGTCTCCAGGCTGGCTGTCCTCACTTCTTTCATGCGAAGACACAAGCTGAACAGAAGCCACACAGCTGGAATTTTCAGCTTTTTAAAGTGTTTCTCCATGGCATTCTCCAGTAGCTGATGCAAGTGGTGGATTTCTTCTACTCCGCCTCCCATGTTGTCTAAAGAAACAACAAGCTTGTCTTTCGAGCAGAACTGAACTATGCCTTTTTTGTAGGAGTCAGTGTCTCGAATCACTTTTTGAAGCTGTGAGTCGACTGTAGCGATGTCTTCCTCAGAAGCCTGGTCTTTGTGAGTGCCCACTATATACACTACTGACTTGGAGGACTCCAGTATCTCACCATGGCTGAGTCGTCTGCTCCTGGCAGAGGTTGAAGATGGGTGGAGGAACTGAAACAAGATACACTGGCCAGAGTACGCAAAAGCATCTCTTGCAGAGTAAACTCTGATTTCTCTGGTGCAGAAGTCTCTCCTGAAGCTCTCTGATAAAAGACCCGATACTCCTCATCTAGTTGGAACTTGTAGCTAAAGAACAGCAAGTAGAGACCAGGTCCTATGGTGAGTGCTGGTAGCATGTCCATCAGCTCAGGCTGACCTCCGGTGTCCTCCATTCTCAAAAAAGCTTTAAAAGAATGCTTCACATTTTCAGTAAAGTGTGGTTGTTTGGACACTGTCTCGAATATGGCAGCTATTTCAGAATAATCTGGTGATGATACTGCCTGATCAGCTGGTTGGTCATGTGCTGTTGAGAGTGGAGTGATTTCCTTATGCCTGGGTTGTTTGTTTCTGGTAAACGATTTCAATCTTGTCATCATCTTCTGCAATAATGAAGGTTGGGGTTGCTCTTCCACAGAGTGAGACTGCCCTGTACTGCTAGCCTGACTGACCTCTGCCTTGGTGTCACTACCTCCATGAGAATCAGCTGTAGCCTCAGAAGTGGATTCAATCTCCAAACTATCTTTGAGAGTGTGAAAGAGTAGAGATGCTTCCTCTGTGAGATTCTTTACAATGGTCCAGTTTACTGTTCTTTCTGCTGTAGTTGGATCAGACTTGCCTTGGACTAACACATCAGAGCAATACTCCACTGTGCCTGTGCTGCCATGAATCTGCTCCTCTTCTTCTGCTGACAGAAGATCTATGATCTCTTGTTTAACTCTCCTTAGAGTTGTACTCTTGCCTTGTCTTGGTGGACCAAGGGACATAAACTTTAAAGAGAGAAGCTCCAACACTTCCTTGGAAACAATGAAGTGTTTGTATGCATCTTCATACTTGAAAACTATTCAACATAAAATAAATATGCATTATAAAGTGTTTGCAAATAAAATACTAATTCCAGATATTACAGTCTCATTGGTTATACTATACAAGTAACCAGCATACAGTTCCGGTAGCATTAGCTGGCTCCTGCAATACAGAGTGTGGGCAGCTGATTTATAGCCTGGAGCTAAGCCAGTAGAAGCAGCTGCCAGTAGAAGCAGCTGCACTCTAGCACTTGCAAATTTTGGCAAAGACAATCAATTACCTTACTTATTATAATATAATTAATATAATAAATATTAGTTTTAACACAATTAACTAATATTCTAGTTTTATTATAGTATAAGCTTTTAATAGTTAACTTTAGTTTCCCATATAATTTATCAATGGGACATTCTAAAGAGAAGCCAATATCACTGAAGGCAAGATGGCTTTCTAGAGATGCTGCTATTTACTTATACTAACCTGACAGAGTTTCTTTGTATACTCCATCTTCAGTAGCAACCAGCAGCTGTCCAGTAGACAAGACTGCAGTAGCTATACATCCACCATACTTCTGTTCTGGTCTATCTCCCTCACTAGTAGTCTCAATCCACTCCTCTGTCTTGTTGGAGTAACTTCTAATGGTAGAATATTCATCGATGCCGATTAGATTCGATACATAGGAGGTGATAGCTAAGATGGCAGTAAGTGTGGTTACTGTCCTCCATATTGTTTGTCTTCTTGTCCCGCCATTACTAGCAGATGCTATGAGGGACTCTAAACTGCATTTAAATAGAATCTCCCCCTTGCCAGCTCCTCCTGTGAAGTAGAAGTTGCCTTCATGGAATGTTGATCGCATGTCACTGCATGAAGAAGGAAGTGAGTCTGCAGTCGTCCAATGGTCGTTGAATAGAACTTCCACTACGTCCAAGTCCTCGTCACGTGAGCCACGCCCACCAGCCACGACCATGACCTCTGGTGATCCTCCACTAACTGATGATGCTCCGTAGCGACGAGTAGGCATGGCACATAGCGATGGCTTCCAGTCTAGACCAGTAGCACTAGTCAACAGAGAGTTAGTGAGTTCATAAGTGGAGGGATTACTTCCACCAACCAATACAAACTTAGACTGGTAGGTAGTTAGGGACGAGTATTTATATGGTGCACTACAAGTAGTAGTCCATGAGTGAAGGTCAGTAGAGATGTGAAGTGTGCGATAATTAGAATGCATAACTATCAATTTATTCTTTAGTACTGCACATTGTACAGGATAGACATCCTCACGCCATGTATGGCAGTGCTCCCAGTGAAGTGAGACTGGAGGATGGAGATCTCTCTAGATACAAATAAATAAATAAATAAATATATATATATATATATATAATTAAAGTGATAAACAAACAAACAAACAAAAAGCACTAAGTGCTATTTAAACAAGACTTTAACATGCAACCACACAAACAAACTTATACAAGACTACAAATAATATCTTAAAACAAACACACAAACAATTTTATTCCTATATCAATGCATACGCTTTCTAAACATTGTGGACAACTTTAAATAAATACATATAAACAACAATACTATAATTATAACCGTGTAAGCAAACACACAAACATACAATTTTACTCACTATAGATTTACAGAAATAAGACATGCTTTTCCAAACACACAAACACGTAATAAGAGAATGCGCTGTTTCTTCCTGTGCTAAAATAATGTATAGTACGCACTAGAAAGAATAGGTTTTCAATTTTGGTCAGTAGAACAATTTGTTTTTGCACGGGAGGAGCTATAGTAGAATAAACAAAACATTATGGTAGTTGATAAAATATAGTTTGTCGTCTCAACTATGTTAATTGTTTTAATCTGCACTGTTTACTAAATGCCTCACTTCTAGGAATGAAAAAAAAATTATGCTATTTTAATATTGGGGCCATCATTGGCTTATATATTCTTACTTCTAGAGACCCAAATGTAACTGGTAGGAAGCCTAAAAAGTAGGGACCTGTCACAGCCGCAAGTTCAGCGAAAATCCAGTCAGTCTGCTTAATTGAAGCAAGTCTTCTTTTTTTTTTTTTATTGTGCAAGCTGTTTAGCATGACCCCTATAGCATCTAGAGGGTAGTACAAGGCCTTAGCTTGCTGATATAGCTGTGGAAGAGTTTCTAGCTTTTAGCAGTAAAATCAACAGAAACGAGAACTTGATTGTAAAATTTTTTTCATGTAGCGGTACCAACTGTTTAGTCAAAATGCAACGAAAAAGAAGAAGCTTTTTTCTCTTCGAAAGACACCCGGTGTTGTTTATAAAAATGCTAACACATGAACATGTGCATTAAAAAAATTACAAAAAACATAATCTTCCTATAAAAGTGCACAAACATACAAATACATCCCAAATACAAATTCAATACACATTGTAAGAAACTGTAAATAAAACAATAAAAAGCACAACAACAACAACAACAAAAAACAAACCAGAAAAAAAAACATTACAACAAATATAGGTTGTGCTTATGTATTATAAACACACAACTTACTATTTTTCTGGAACAAACTAGACTTCAAATGGAACCAACTAAACTTCAAATGGCTAGAGTAAAATAGTTACAAACTATAGCAAAAAGAGAGGGATGGTCTTGTCTAACTATCCTCAAAAAACACACTAGCAACTGAAAAAAAGAGAGGTAAAGTCATGTCTGAGCATGCTCATAAAAGAACCTGGTGCTTTTTAAGAGCATGCTCAGGAACATGACTTTTACCCTCTCTTTTTTCCAGTTGCCAATGCATTTGTTGTGAGCATGCTCAGACATTACTTTCCCTCTTTTTTTTTTCAGTTAGTTTTGTTGGAATTTTATGAGCATGCTCAGACATAAATTTCTCCTTCTTTCAAACCTATTGCAAAAGTTATCTATACAAACTGTGGGCTAGTGTAGACTGGATCTAGTAACAAACAACAGATCTATATCAGATAGCAGAGTGGCTACGTGCTATGTGCTCACCTGAATACGAACTTGTGGCAGGCTTTCCGCCATTACAGACTAGTGTTCACCGCTTTTCGAAATGGGGCGTTCCCACATTCTCTATTAATATTATTTGAATCTCTGACCCACCACACCCAAAATACAGATAGATTCATAAGATATTGCGTTACCAGAAGAATACATGTATAAGTGCCGACTAAAGCCACACCTCTCTCTGACCTATGGCCTTTTCACCCACGTGAGCTCCTTTTTGTGTTTGGGAAGCCTTAGAGTACAGAGCACGCACGGTTTGGATAGCTGTGATAGCGATCAAGCTGCCCACTTTGGAGGCAGGGTAGAGGGGTGAAAGCATCTAGTGCTGCTCAGACTCCCCGTTTAAATGCTCTATTCAAAACTGGATGGCTGGTGCGTGTTTCAGTGAAGCATATGCATGTGTTGGAAGAAGCTGCTGATGATACTGGCTTAACTGTGCAACAAGTAGCAGTAAGTTACCAAGATTGACTTAGTATAGAGTGGCTATATTATTTATTTGTTCTATGAAGAAGAAATAGTACAAGATAGAGCATGCCAGAAACACTGGATCAGTGAAGATTTTTCAAGATACATTTCAGCAGGAATAGGCAAAATGAAATGGTTAGTGAAACTGATATTTAATAATGCAATCCAAGTTGTTGTTTTTTAATTTTTAATTTTGCGCAAGAAGGGGCTGGGTGGTGTGATCCAGGGCTCCGCTAGAGTTTGTATTACAGAGATTTATGGAATAGCCGGGCATCAAACCACTTTCCCCTCGAAACAACAATATTCTGTCATCTTTTAAAGTATTTGCAATCATAACTATGGTACAAAATAGTTTAACCACGGCAGCAACTTTCGGAATTATTACTAGACAGTCGCCCTCTCTCTAGGGCTGCCTCCTCAGGATCGGGCTGGTTATCAGCGATAATTCCTCAAACGCATGGTTTAACTGTTACATAATGTGTATACAATAATTATACCATTGGTTTGAAGAATTATCGCTCCTGCCTGGAGAGGGTGTTTATGTAGTGATAATTGCTGTGGTTTAACTATTTTATTCCATTCATACTATGTAAACAACCAAATAATAGCATAATATTTTGATGGGAAAATTAGTCCAATATTAACAATTATAGCAGTGAGGGTAAAAAGTGTATCGTATAATGAGAAGTATAGAGTGAACTGACAAGTGTTGTAGTAATCATTTTGGTAATCATGATTGTAAGGAAGGGATCGTAGAATGTATACATATGTGGCATAGCACAGATCACACTACCTGTAGAACTACCATTGCATCCCAACATGAAAACAGAAATACTCGTGCACGGTCAACCTCTAACAAGTCAGGTCGTAAAGACTGGGCTCTCGGTTGTCGTCTGAGACTTCCATTCATAGTAATCAGACAGGGATTGTTTACTGATCACACTACCTGTAGAACTACCATTGCATCCCAACATGAAACAGAAATACTCGTGCACGGTCAACCTCTAACAAGTCAGGTCGTAAAGACTGGGCTCTCGATTGTCGTCTGAGACTTCCATTCATAGTAATCAGACAGGGATTGTTTACTGAATTTGGTTACCCATTTTGGATTCCCACTAACTAGCATTGGGCGAGCAAAGTGAGACCCTCACTAACGAGTCTTAATTGAGATTTTGGTATATATGGCAAAGTTCTAAGATGTCAATGCGTATCCACCCCCAGTGTCTACTTTGTAACATTAACAATAGCGTAGGTGCAAGAAATTCGGAGAAAAGACTTTAAAAATAATGCCAGGAAAAAACATGGCGAAGAGCTAAGGAGACAGAAGAGGAGAGAAGTTAGCAGTGAGGTCTTACAAACTTAGCAGAGTTCATTTTCTATTCTACATGTGGCTGTAGTAAGTTATCTTGATTAATACGCCATTTGTCGCAGTTGTAAATCTTACATACCAGATTTGTTCTAGCTTGAAATTCCACTGTGTAATAGTCAAGAACAGTGTTGTGGTAATTGCAATTGGTAATTGTAATTAGCTGTATCATTACACCATCTGCAGTAATTGTAATTGTAATTGCATACCTGTAATTGGCAAGTAGTTGGGGTCAAAGACCACTTTGGTAAAGGGTCAGTTCTAAAGCACATGGCTGAATTAAAACAAAATTACAAACTTTGTGGGCCCTATTACATGACCACTTATCCTGAGGAGGTGTAATTGGTAATTGAAATTGTAATTGAGAAGCAAAAATTATATGTAATTGTAATTGATTACTTTACTCCTGTAATTGCCACAACCCTGGTCAAGAATACAGTATAATGCTTTATCCACTGGAGTTGGTACAATAAAACATTTTCAACTAGCGTACTTCAGAAAGGTGGTTTGCTTAATCCATTGGTTTACCAATGCTTACCTGTAGTATCCTAAGAATCTTGATTCTTATCCCTTGAAAATCCTTTGTCCAATAGTCAAGTCATGAAGAGAATACAATGCAAGTCTTGTGCTGGTATATCCAGTGAACAAGTATGTATGTGTGTGTGTAAAAGTGTTGTGTGTTGCAAGAATATAGCACAAATAACTAACAAATAAATATTATAATTGGCTGGCATTCCAATTTAAGTTTCAGTCGAACCAGCATGCTCATCGTTGTGCAGAAGCACATCATCATTAGTACTACATTAGCTGTGGTTGGATAAGTACGGATACTGACGTATGTGTAACAATGAGGAGTTAGAAATGATATAACGCAGTAAAACAAGGTGATATGTGAAAGTGATATAATACACACGTACAAATACAGAAGAATTGTGCATGCTAGATAATTCAGCGAGCGAGCGAAGCGAGCGAAGCTGACTCTCAGTCGTGTTCAATTGAGATTTCAGATATATATATATAGGTATGTATGCGTACGTCAAAATATTTGCCCGCGCTTCTAATTACGTAAGTTAGGTAAAGCGTTCACAGTTCCAGTATTTTTCAATTAACGAGCAAGGAGAATCCTGCTGCACTGCCTTACGCAACTTTGTTTCAACCAAAATGTTTATAGCTACTCTCTTCTTGAAACAATTGTGAAGTCTTTGTCAAGCTGCGCTTCTTTGCCACTGCTTTCGAAGTTTATTCAGGTAATTCTGTTATTGTTAACTCTTCATGCCTAATCATTGCTATTATTTAGCGATTTCCTTCACAAATCATCTTTACCTATACTCATATATTTACTCGCTCGCCATGCATTTGCGCTATTCGAGCGCACCACTAGTTATAAATGTTGAATGATAGTAGATGTCCCTTACCTGTTTAGATTCTCTTAAAAGACAGGATTTACATCTACCTTTTTTCATTGCACAGCTTTATTGATACCTCATTAGTCTGAATAATGATTATAATGAAGCACCAGGAGGTGCGAACCCTCAGCGTATGTCCACCAGAGATCAGCAGTAGAAGCGAACTTCTGTTAAAAATTATTTCAAACCTTTAGCATTTAGACACAGACAGTTACTACTTACGGCGATACAAAGAAAGAAGCAAACAACAGAGCGAAGGGAACGCCTCTAGGTTAAAATAGATCAGCTCAACGGTATATAACTCGACTCTAGAGCCCCCTTACACGCATGAAGCGCGACAATTGCAACTGCAGTAGTACTACAAGCCAACCCGCCATTCTCTAGCTGCAATTGTCAGCTCACATGATTATAACGTGCGGTAAAGGGGCGTTACTGGTAGCGCAGTAGCACAACGATCGTACGACGAACGGCTACAATCGACTAGCCAAACTAAGTCGAAACAAAAAATTCTAGCATATTAAAGGGACTTACTTTGTAAATTTCTCTATCTCTACATCGTTTCAGAGCCTGGAAGGCCGTCGTCTTCGAGATCCTTTGTTGAATGAATGAATGAATGAATGAATGACTGAATGACACACAGACAGGATGACTACTGTAACCCTCCGGGCGCATGCGCGCTGAGGGTTAACTAGTGTAGTATAGTAGCGCTGAGGGTTCGCACCTTTGGTGCTTTAGTTACTATTACATTCCTGTACAATTCAGCATAAAGTGTTATTAAAATGGTCGAACTCTATCCAGAAACTCTTCCATGACTCTCTAATTATAACATCAGTTCTCACTCTCTCTTTTCTATATAATGTAAATTTATACTTAACTTTAGACTTTTTGCCTAATTTATTCTGAATGACGACTCTCGAAGGCATTTTAAAATACAATTGTTAGTGCATGATCACTGTTTAATGTATTATGATAAAAAGATGCTACTAGATAACCTTAAGTTAAGGAGACCTCTGGAGTTCTGGCTGTCTATGCTACATGCAAGTCACCAAGCAGCTACATGTAAGTCACCAAGCAGCTACATGCAAGTCACCAAGCAGCTACATGCAAGTCACCAAGCAGCTACATGCAAGTCACCAAGCAGCTACATGCAAGTCACCAAGCAGCTACATGCAAGTCACCAAGCAGATACATGCAAGTCACCAAGCAGCTACATGCAAGTCACCAAGCAGATACATGCAAGTCACCAAGCAGATACATGCAAGTCACCAAGCAGCTACATGCAAGTCACCAAGCAGATACATGCAAGTCACCAAGCAGATACATGCAAGTCACCAAGCAGATACATGCAAGTCACCAAGCAGATACATGCAAGTCACCAAGCAGCTACATGCAAGTCACCAAGCAGATACATGCAAGTCACCAAGCAGCTACATGCAAGTCACCAAGCAGATACATGCAAGTCACCAAGCAGATACATGCAAGTCACCAAGCAGCTACATGCAAGTCACCAAGCAGATACATGCAAGTCACCAAGCAGCTACATGCAAGTCACCAAGCAGATACATGCAAGTCACCAAGCAGATACATGCAAGTCACCAAGCAGCTACATGCAAGTCACCAAGCAATGTTACTAGTTATGTTTGCCAGTTTTGTTTTGTTTTTATATAAGTCACCACAAAAACGGTCACCTTAGACCCCCTGAGGAGGTCTTATGGTAGCATGAAGTTGAAGCATTGTGATATGAATTCAGTTTTCAATGTGGTTTCAATACTTAGTATGCAGCTCTCTGTTTCATTGAATGACTCTCAATGTCTATTTAGTTTCTAATAATCAAATTATCTGAGTGAGGTTATAGCACATGAAGTATGTACCAATTGATAACTGAAGTCTTTGTTGTTGTTTTTTGTTGTTGTTGTCTAATGATTGAAGCCATGCTAATACAAATCCATAATGTGGTTTTGTCGTGTGTGAATGTGTTTGGTTGGGACTATGTAGGATTCGTATTAGGATTGATGTGATTATTCCAAATAATGCCCATCTTATAGCACAGTTAAGTTCACTGGCCAAAACTCCACATGATATAGTGATCACAGAGAGAAGTACGTATAGGTTCTGAATCAGTACCAATTTTTTAATACTAAAAACTTCGTAGTGGTCAATAATAGACGCACTATACATTTTGATGAAATCATTATCTGTCGTAGATAAACTAATTGCTGTGACTTATCATAGGCAGCCAATTATTGACCGGAACTTTTACACTCACACACAATATATCTTCTTTCTCATGACAGAGTTTCCACCTAATAAGCCCTGAAGTTTGAGCTTTCATTTGAGTGGCAGAACTCTTTGCTGATAAATCACTTAGAATTGTAGTGGACTCCCTCGAATTCTGTTATTGGTGACCGATACCTTATTATGATTTTACTTCAAATTATATTGCTTTATTTTCGACCACTAACCAAGTTTTTTAGTACAAAAGATTTGGTATGGATTCAGAAAACTATGAAACCATATTTGCAGTTTTGAGGTATTGTCACATTACTATATGAAAAAAAAAATTGTGTGGGCTCTTGACTCCGAAAAGATTCCTGGCAGCGTTTTTGTCTCCACAAGTCACAAGCACAGTGCAGCCACTCCTTCCTAACCAAAGACAAATAAAAAAAATAATGGCAAGTATTACATATTACTCTTGTGGGTGTTTTAGTGAATGTCTCTATACACTACACCAGTTGATAATAAAAATTTCCATGATGTCTGGAAACAATGCGAGTCAATAGGACCGGGATGGTTGATAAAAGGTACCAGTTATAGGCAACTTATTCTATATGACACTTTTTTCCCCTTGTTTTTTTTGTTGTTTTTTTGTTGTTGTTGTTGTTGCTGTTTGTTTGTCGTGGTGATTAGACCCGTAGTTATGGTTTGTCAGAATTGAAGTTGTGTGTGGGATGATTGTGATGGTTGAGTTTCTTTGCTTGTGGATTGACACTTCTTTTTAAAGTAATCTCATGTTATTTGCCTCATGCTGGTGTAATTTACACAAAAAAACATTTTAAATTTTTTATTGTGTTATTGTTTACCAGGTTCATTTTTAATGGGTATTGTTTGCAGCCACTTTTATATATATATTTTTTTGTTGTTGTTGTTGTTGTCCCTCAGAAACCTATTGGCAGAAGGTGAGAGGTAAGTGGAGCTTTGATGAGGACTGTAGCTATGACAGAAACCAGAGTAGCTCGGGATGGTGACAGACAGCAAGTCAAGCATGGCCCTGGAAAGTGGATTCATTGAACTGTTCAGAACTTTATAGACGTGGGTTGTTGTTTTTTTATTAATTTTTTTACCACATATCCAGCTAAGAAATGTATTTAATTAACAGCATTACTGTCGAAGAATGCTGCATATTATGTCATTATGAGTACACTTGGAATACATATACTATATAGTTAGTATCTATACACTGCATGCTGCGGTAAGACAACATCATGAGTACATAGGGTATACTCCAACAACATATCTAGTACACATATAGTTTGGTATACACCTGGTGTAAAGAATGTGCACCGTATATAATTCATTTGATACAGGAGAATATCACGAGTCTGTTGGCTTAGTATTTACACGAGTGCCGCAGGCACGAGCGTAAATACCGCCAATCAGATGAGTAATATTCTCGGGTATCCAATTGGATAATAAATTTATTAGGTACTGCTCATGCGCGAATACCTGGTAACAAATTTCTTGTGCGATGGCTTCTGGTTCCTCTAGTGTTCCAGATCTCCCTGAAGAAGAAACTCAAGCTTTACTTTCTTTGTTTTCTGAAGACATCACTGATTGACTATTTTCAGCGTGTCCTGTTGAAGGAGAAATCAGGAAATGACCGAAAAGGGAGGAAAAGAGCGAGCATGCGAAGAAAGTGTACGGCCCGTATTAGACGACAAAGAGCTTGAAGATTTTGTAGAAATGCAAAAAAAACATCAACACAAAACGGAAGACGGCATCAGACTTGAAAACATGGTATAAATGGTGCAAGTCGATTAAGGAAGAAAGACTAATAGAAGACATTCCACCTGTAATTTTTATGAGCTGATACCCTAATTGTTTCCAGAGAAGTCTTGACAGGTATTTGCAAGAAAAACATAAGACCTATAGCATCGAGATGCAGAATTTGCCAGTTCCTGTCAGAAATTAGTAGCCTGCAGAAAAATGCTAAAAAAAGAGGGTAAAGGTAGTAGATCTAAAGCTTCCGAATCTCTAGGAGATGATGAAATGCAACAACTTTGGGAGAATGGTGCATTGGGTTGTAGTGGTCCAGAGGTGTTACAAAACACTATTTGGTTCCTTTTATGTGTGCATATGGGCATGAGAGGCCGTGACAAGCACTATACCTTACCTTTGGAGATTTGGAACTTAAAAGTATATAGAGTTTAGTGAGCGAGACACAAAAACTAGATCTGGGGAATCAAACAATACTCGAGCCTTTAAGCCAAAAATGTGGAGCACTCCCAGCAATCCTGAAAAGTGCCCTGTTCTGATTTTTGAGAAGTATATTGCCCAGCGGCCAACTGAAATGTGCAACCCAGATTCTCCTTTCTATCTATCTATCAATTATAAACCTGGTGATGGCGCACATTGGTATAAAAAACAGAAAATGGGAAAGGATAGAATTGGGCAGATTATGAAGAGAATTTCTACTCAAGGCTCATTACAAGGGAGGAAGACAAACCATTCTGCTAGAAAAACCATGATAACAAAATAGGCACACTGTGATGTTCCAGATA
>WLWD01005227.1_pt1 | contig 22396 bp, 16 predicted proteins | sample 6712731 | NCBI WGS metagenome assembly WLWD01 (sample SAMN12718690, study PRJNA576275) | sponge metagenome | isolation source: marine sponge | host: Mycale hentscheli | place: New Zealand: South Island, Marlborough, Capsize Point | collected 2014-11-01
TATAATTACAGAATCATTTTAATTCAGTATGACCTAGCTACTCTATCCCACCAGTACTGGACATTCTTGAAGCATTTGAGTTATAGAACATTACTTGCATCAATATTTTATTTATTGAAGCAGAGCTTCTGTGGTGGCTGTGACATACCAAAACCTATACATATTTTTAACTAACTTACGAAATTGGGCCAAGCCATCAATCCTCTGAAGATATATAACGCATAAAATGATATATCCTTTCATAATGTTATCTAGTGATGAGAAGTACTAATGAAGTTCTCGAGTGAAGTAAGAGTGGAAGTTTTTGGGGCCAACGGAATCCCACTAGGAGCACCAATTTGTTTACTTCCTTATCCTTTGTGTACTTATTCATTTTCTCATTTGTCATTTATTTATTCATTCATTCATTATCAAAGACCTATTTTGTTATGATTACATAAAGATGGTTGTAATAGCAATGTTCACAATAGCAGTACAGTGGTAAACAGTTACCAAATCATGATTAAAACTGTATGAAACTTGGTACACAACAGAGGACTTGCATGATGACATCACGTATATCCGGCCACGCCCACTTATGATATCACTGACCTACCTGTACCATAGAAAGTGTATTGGCTTATCCTACCGCCCACTCTATATCTTGTTGCAGTGGGCTCACAGTACTGAATGACAGGTTCTCCACTGCTAGTAAAGCATCACACCAGGTATTAGGTGCTAGCTGGTTGTTAATTACACACCTCTATTATTCCCCATAACTCTTTTACTTTTGGTCTCTTACTAATAATAGCTATCTAATGGTATATTACATTTTTGTTGTAAGAGGTACCAAAACAAAGATATGACCAAAAATACCAATAATAACAAACAACTAATTGAGAATATGGAGTGATTTACACATTTAAGCGTTTTTTATTATGTTAGCAGTACAATGTTTATAATTATATGTGATGTGAAGAGTTTAATGAATTGCAGATAAATAAGCATGATAAACTATTAATTGATTGGAACTAAATTTACTATATCAGTATTTACAAAACAAGAATCGTTTACGTTTTTTGATTGCTTCGATGTCATTAGCTACTTGTTTACTGAAGAACATTAACAAAAATAGAATAAAACATTAACAATGTATTCTAAAGCTTGTATTTCTTGTACAGTAAACTATTTTATAAAAAAAAGTTGCATGAACATAAAATACTGCTTTAAGAATACTTAGCTATTTTTTTTACATATTATTCTTACCCTTTACTTTTATAAGTAACATAACTCGGTTACATGATACTTGAACTGAAGTAACATTTTCAAACAAGTTTCATACAGTTTTAATAATGTACGGGAAATATGATTCTAAGGGGCGTGCATGCATAGTATTACATATTTAATTTTCAAGTCTATACTATATCAAATGTCCCTTGTCCTACAATGTTCTTACATGTATTTGTTCTTCCCTTATAGACATGTGCCTACACCATACTAGTAATATCTGTAGAAGCTATGAGACTGTGATCATGTCTATAGGATCTGTTATAATTATTCTATTGATTGTGCTAAACATTGCACTTGTTATTGAAATAATAAGAATCAGAAGAAGGACTAGTTTGTAAGTATAAATTTTATTACTGACTGAAACATATTAAAAAATTGTAAAGAATGTATACTTATGAGACAAATTTTATTGATAACTAAAATTTAAATTACTTAATCTGTTGATCAATTTAAGCAATAGTTGACCCTTGATGAGGACTCTGGCAAGAAGTCAAAACGTCAGGGTTTAGTTATAATTAACAGTATTGGCTGCTAACAAGAAAAAAAATTGCTATTATTAGTATTTTATTGTACTGATCATCTTATTATAGCACCTTTAAAAGGTGAAGTGAAAATTCAAGCAGCAGAAAGTCAAATTAATCAAGATGTTCCATTATATGAGCAAGTTATCTCCTGCAAAGAAGTAACATCTATTGTAACCAATTCAGCATATGGAATTCAGTAGGGAAAACTGAACTGAATTGGAAAATATTTTACTTGTATGGATTAATTATGCACATTTCGTACATATTTCTGAATGCATCTTTCTAAAAATAACACTTATTTTTATGACTATAATTGTTGTAATAATTATTCAATTAATCAGTTAAGTTGAAATGAAGTCCTATTTGTATAAGCATTTTCAAGAGTATCTTCAAACTGATAACCACAAGAGAACAAACTCCTAAAGGATAAAACACTGTTGGTGGCCTTTCTCTTTGTCAGTGTCTCCATGTCAGAAAATTATCCTATCTCCTGCACACTAAAGACTAGTCAATCAATCAGAATATTCCACCTCAAGCCAAGGACCTTCACTTATGCTCACACATACTAGCATACACATAAACAAGACTGCACACACACATACATGTGCACAAGTATGGACGTAAAATAACTATAAATTTTGGGGAAAATCTGAATAGATGTTTAATTGAAAGTGCTGACGGAATACATATTTTCTACTTGAAAGGAATTTGTCCATCAAACCCCCAATCTAACAGAAAAGTGTTGCAGTCTGCAAATATGATTTTAAATAAAAATATGGACGTGTGAATGCATGAACACATTAAGGTCCCACATTTACCATCCACAATGTTTGTCTATGTTCATGATACATGAGAATATTCAACTGTAATCTCATTGCAATTGACTACAGCAAGTACAGCTTCTTCATTAGAGATGGTCTGTTGGATGTTTTTATGCCATATGTTGGACTGTCCATATTTTTGGCTCATTTCAGCAATGTAACACTAATTCTCGACTAGCCATTTTTAGGGTAGTTGTTGTTGTAATTGAGTACCTCTGTATAGAATTCCTTCTATTTTTTTTTTTTATATTTTGATAGTCTAAAAGTTTCATTATTAATAATAAAAAGTAGTGCTTCAATTTATGCTACTACTATTTAGTTTCCCTGATTAGTTCACTACTGGTTGAGCTATCAATACTGAAATGCTTTTTATGATTACTACAGAAGTTCTGCAGGTAAAAAATAAAGTATCAATGCAATCGATGTTCTATAGCTCAATACTTCAAATAGGTCTACTATTGGTGGGATTGAGTTAACTAGGTCGAACTGAAAGCATGTGTATCTGTAATTACAAACAAGCTAATCAGTTTGTCTAGTCTTTTCTTTCCAATCTTTGCTCATCAAAAGTTAAAAGTTAAAAATACAACAACAAAATGATTACAGCTTGTAGCAAATTCTCAAAATACGAGGGAGAATGTTTATGAAAACAAACTTCAATGTTATACTACATAGACGAATAGTTAAGTGTCACAAGTATTTAGCTACTTCATGCTATTTAATGCTACTATGACAAAAGAACTAGTTAATTATAACTTTTTTAAATCCTAGTAAAGCTTTAGTGGTAATTTCAAGCGCAATATTATGTTACAAAAGTTAATAGCTATTATTATCAACAATATAATAGTATGAAATGGGTCACAAAAACGTCCTACAAATGAAAGGATTAGCTTTTAAATCACTGACTTATGACTTGTCTTGCAAGCTACATACTCTTGGATATTAGTCTAATAGCTACACTGATAGGATAATAATTTAATAAAAGGGAACACAAAAGTAAAGTAAATAAACGAAGTAAATTTCGAACCAATTGTTGAGATCACTTTTATGATGATTTCTACCTAATCTCAACATACACTTTTCTTTATAGTATCAATCTCTTGATATTAAATTCCACTGTATATATTATACAGTTGAGTTATCTGTGAACAGTTCTATCACTGACAAGTGTCCAGGTGATGTGATCTCAGTTCTATGCAGTACTGCAAATAATGAAATAGTGTGGGTGTGGCAATCCAATGATCTCACTGAAGGTTATACCTATTCGGCTCATGGGTTTACAGATAACCAATTGAATGTTCCTCATACTTTTAGCAGAATACAGTCAGTTACTACAACTCTACTGAATTTTTCTTTACAACCACTATACTTGAAATCTTCTTTACAGTATGTAGTTTCTAGTAAATACCTAGTGGCTAATATAGAATGCAATGATTTTAGGCATTCTCCCTCTGAAACTATCCAAGTTACGACTAAAAGTGAGTTTCTATTTCAGTAGAAGGTTGGATTAAGGGGGGGGGGGGGAAGGAAGGAAATATAACTGCAGGTGAGCTGTTTTGTAGAGAAAATTGAGTGAGGAAAGGAATTGTGGATGAAATAACGATTAAAACTTATAGAGGGACTACATTAAACCTCAAGACTACAAAGTTTTAAATAAAACATTCCATTATTGCTTTCCTTAGATTGTGCTTTTGGTACACAAGATTTCAATTTGTTACAGAGCAATTGTAGTTTATCACTTTGTCATAATAGAATATCTGATCATAATTATAACTATACATTGCACATCTATTCACAAAATGAAAGCATATCACAAAATGAAAGCATATCACAATTCAGTTACCAAATCAATTCTGTAGTATTAATGCTGCTATTTGAAATGGATTATTTTATGAATATTACCAGTGAGTGTTGTGGAAGTACTATTACTATTGCTTACTTCAACTTTCAATTCACAAAATGTACAATCAGAAGTCACATCCTTATAATATATCAGTAAGATTATATTTAAATTGTGATCTGCATAGTACACCTGAGTATGTGTGCAATCAAATACTGCTCCCTACATCATCAGGCAAGTTTATTACAAATAAATTATTACATAACATTGCAAACAATATATATATACATATTATTTACTTCAATGTACAGATGATTATGAATTCACAAGCTACAATTCATTGATTAGTGGAAACAGAACTGGAATACACAACTCAGGTAAGTTTTGTTAGTAATAACGAAGTACCTATATCACTGATATTGTTTTTCCTCAACTATGGCAGCTACTACTGGAGAAGATGCAAGCAAGCTTAATGCTAATCTCTTTGGGCCACTTGTTGTACTTTCTTGTGGCTTTGGCAGTCAGTGCATAATTATTATAATATTAAGTATGGTTATTATTATAATCACCAGAAATAGTAAGTTGCTAGCTTTTTATTTAGTAATAATCAAAAAATGACTGTTGTACGTATATTGCAGAAAAAGAAAACAGGTAAGCATTCATCAATTCTATGAGTGATTTCTATGTAAGGCAAGATGAAGGGCAGAAGTAGGCTAAAATAAATTGTGTACTTAATATATATCCTTAAATTATTTAAACTTTTAATCAAATTCACTATTGGACTCACAAGCTACCCATAAATTTAATGTGTCAGGTTAAGTTTAATTGTATCCATCTTTACATAACCTTTAAATCTGGTTCTCCACTTTAGAATCACCCCTTTCCTTACTAAGCACACAATTGTAGTCTAAAAACTATAGTGCTTAGTAAAGCTTATCATGAGAGGAATAATAATTTTGTTGAGTAAAAAGCTTGCTGATTGTGTCTATAACAGACATTAAAAAATTCTGACTTAAACTACACAATAGATACAGTGAGCGCTTTGGTTTCTTATACCTAAGCTGGTAAGGCTAACGTAAGATAATCACAGTTAGTACATCTGATAACTGTACCTTGTAAACCAAATGGCATGAGGTCTGTCTGTATAATGAAACGTCTGTATAAAGATTTCATATAAGATACTAAAACCTTATGAGGGAATAGAATAAACAAATTAAGACCTATTTCAAAACAGAAAAAAGCTGTAAATAGTTAAAATGAGTTTACATGACTGCACATATAAAAGGTTCTAACAAATTTTACTATCTATAAGAAATTATGAGACTTCCTGAGACAATAAGACATTTTACCTATGTACCTTTTTTAGTCTTTTATAGGATCTCATTTGGAAGATGAAACTAGTAATTTTGAAAACAAATTAACTGTAAATAAAAAAATTTGTAAAGAAGTATTGAATCTATAGAGACTTATAATTAACAAGAGCCTATACGATACTGCGAGAGACATTAAGACACAACACAAATTGAAAATCAATATGAAATGTGTAGAAGGCAGCAGTAGAAACTGACAATGTCAAAGGTTATATAATATATGATATATACACTAGAGTTGGTACACATGGTATCTAGCTGTTAAAGAATAATTATACTATTGATAGCCAGAGGATTAAAGCTTTTGCAATAAAAAGAAAAGAAACTATATATATTACAAACATAATATAGAGACTAATTTATCTATTTCTCTAGTATTTTATAGTCTCCCAGAAAAAAATTGCATTCAGGCAGTCATTGTGCTAAATTCTTTCCCAAATTAGACAACAGAGGCTGGTAATAACCAACAAGACAAAAAAAATTGTCCCAGTTCTGTTTGGAAAAAAATTAAACCCCCTGTTGTTTACAATTGCAGGCAAGCACCACAACAAATAACTGCCCTTAATGCTTATAGCATTGACAATTTGGTTTTGTATGTATTTCTATTTTATAGGAATATTAACTTTAGGGAGGAAATATTCATTAAACCAAGTGAAAGTGTTGATCAAGTACAAATAAACTTGGATGAAATTTCAATGATAACAAAAAATTCTGCTTATGGAACTGTACCATGTATTCTTATTAACATCTACCATACAATTAAATGGACTAATAATTTCTCAATTGAAGCTGTGGAACAACCACACTTTCATGTAATTTTGCAACACTGAATTCAGTAATTCTAATAATGTTTACAGCTTCCAGTTAACTAATAATAAGCTGTAACCAGCTAATTAATATGCAAAATTTACCAAAGGCTAATTGTGTCTTCACCTGGCTTTTCTGCTTATTATTTCTCGTTGGACGAAGCTTAAATGCGGTACAGGGAAAGTTATCTAAGCTGGAAGCCTGAAGACCCTTACCTCAGCTAAAAGGAAGGATTTATTGAAGATCCTTGGGATAAATATGGCCTGAAGTAGTATCCAGATATATTTTGGTACCTCATTGAATAGACTAGCTAGTAAGTATAGTGGTGAAACTTTGAAAGCTTATAAAAGTCTTGATTCCTACATGTATTTTATGAATGGTTAGGTAGCTAACGTTAAGGGTGTAATCAGGTTCTGATTCCCACTTAGTAATTTGTTCAGTGCGTCACTCACAAAGGCTTACAGTACCTCCAGCAACTCCTTTGTTCAATGAACTATTTGGATGAACCCTTCATAACAATTGCATTTATTAAACCAATTGAACTGATTGAGACGGGGCTTCTACCTGATCTTGTTGGTAAATGGTTCACCAAGAAGCAACGGTTATTTCAGCACATCTGTCTTCTAGCATTTCTTCTGATATTGTGACCATGGAAGGTCCCGTTAGATTATTATGGTGCTACCGCAGGAAAGCAGAGTCTGGAAAGATGATCTGCTGTGATAATAGTACTGTGCCTGAAGATGAAACGGATTCCCAAAGGGAAGTGGCTATGTCCATCCCGTCATCGCATGGGGAAAAAAGTTGAAGCCTAAGTAAACTCTGTTATTGTACAGTTCATTAGCTATGTTTTTTGGAATAATTTTTCCCCCAACCAAATATTATAAATTCACATTTCATTATTTAACATTGTAACAACAAAAAATTGGGAATGGTTTTAATTAAGGTGAAACAACTGATGGACATAAATTACCTAGTGCACAACTTATAATGACTAGCTATTTTATCTTTTGGACTAGTATACATTCTTTTTCACTGGTCATAATAAAGTTGATTGGTGTTGTTGATTCAAATATAATGTACTATTGACAAAGTAGGCCTATATATGACTCGTTCAACATGAATTAAACTCTGACAGTTGACGAGAAAAATCTACTTCACTTTTTGTCAGCTGTGGTTTTCCATCAGTAAATGGTGGAAGCTTGAAACAGTAGAGACCAGCACTTTCATGAATATTAAAACCTCTATCTGCTAAAACAAGTTCACCTGGAAATCTTCATATCTTCTTTATCTACTCCATTATTTTTATCTTCTTTATCCCTGTGTGTGGTTCACAGTAACTTCACCATTTCCAATATCACAGAGCTGTACCACCTGGCTTTTGGCAGCTTCTAATCTTGCTGTGTCTTCTCTTCTTCTTTTATTCACTTCAGCACTCCTTTTAAACCGATGCCATCGATAGCTTTCCGTTTTAGAGGGCTTGTAATGTGTGCAAACACTTACGATACGACAGGAGACACAAGGGATAGTTACATTAACATCCTGATACAAAATGATCGCTATAATATAGCCAAGTGTACTCATTAGGTATCGGGTCTTTCCAGCCTACAACCGCTATCCATCTAACACCAGAGCCTCTTTTAAAGCAGTTCGTACAACCATAGTTCCCAACCGTCCCGATTTGGCCGGGACACTCACGATATTTCTGCATCGGTCCCGGTACACGCTCAAAGGATGAATTTGTCCCGACAAACTAAGCTTTTCGATAAATGCCAATTCAGCAAAAAAATCAAAAATCTCGTGATGTTTTATGATGTAATACTTTTCCCCGTGCTCATTTGGAAGTGGCTAATTTTCTAGTGTGACTAATCTTTTTCCTAGTGATGGCTGAATTTCCTAGATCTAAGAAGCCAAAAAGAGCTAGTCATTTTGATCGCAAGTGGGTGACTGAATTTGATGGAATTACTGCCAGCTCTAAAGGTAAGTACTAAGCTTAGGATATCTTTCAGCTATGTTATGTAGCTAGCTGAAGTAATTTTAAATTGCAGGAAATACCTATGCAAGATGTATATTTTGTGGGCTAGACCTGTTGGTGTCCCATGGTGGAAGGCATGACATCACGAAGCATGTGAATTCAAAGCATCACTTGGAAATGGCCAAATCAGCTTCTTCCTCGAAATCTATTTGCAGCTATTATAAGCCTTCTGAGAGTCAGAGTGTTATAGAAGCTGAAAGTCGCTGGGCATTATTTGTGAGCAAACATAACCTTGCATTTCTCAATAGTGATCATGCAACACAGTTGTTTACTAAGATTTTCAAGGACTCGGAAATTGCAAAGAAGTTTTCTTGTGCTCGTACAAAATGTGCAGCAATTGTTACAGATGCTCTTGCTCCTTATTTTACATCAAAATTAATAAAAAATCTTTCTAATCCTTTTTCTATAATGATTGATGAGTCTAACGATAAAACAGACAAATCATGTATAATCCTAGTAAGAGTATTTGATTCAGAAGTAGGTGACATTCGGACAAGATTTTTAGATATGCCAATTGTAAACATTGGTACGGCTAATAATCTCTTTAGTGCTTTGAAAGAGTCGTTACATAAATTTGGCATCACCTTTAGTAGAGCTGTTTCTTTCATGTCAGACACCACAAACGTGATGAAGGGAGCAAGATCTGGTGTAAAAAAGCTTATTAAAGATGAGAATCCATTTTTGCATGATGTTGGATGTATATGTCATCTGGCAGATCTTGTGGTTAAAGCTGGAATGGAAACTTTACCTATAGATATTGATCAACTTTTTGTTGATGTATTTTACCACTTTTATCATAGTAGCAAGAGAAAGCAACAATTTACAGATTTATGGCAGTCTTTGTTCACATCTGAGCCTGAAGTCATTCTCAAGCACAGTACAACGCGCTGGTTGAGTCTCCTGCGATGTGTCCGCAGATATATAAATCAGTATGAAGGGTTAAAATCATATTTTTTGACCTGTGACAACAGAACAAATAAGGTTGAAAGCATTACTGCTAGACTTGAAGATCCTTTAGTTCTGCCTCTTCTTTACTTTCTCTCCTACATCCTGCCACATATAGATCGCTTCAATTGCATCTTTCAAAAATCATATCAAAATACCACTTGTCAGCTCTATGTTGAAATAAATAGATTAGTTAAGTTATATGCTGCCAATTTGTTAACCTCAGCTTCCATTCAAGCTTCAGGAACAAATTTGAAAAATCTGAAATTTGATAGCCAGTTAGAAAATGAGCATTTAGGCATTGGTACAGAAACATGGGCCGCTATATCTGTATTTGAACAAGAACGTAATACTAAGCCATTTTTTTAAGCAGTAAGAAAGTTTTATGTCACATCTATTAAAAAGATGATTCAAAAATTTCCTTTCGGTGATAGTCTTTTTCGTGACTTAGAAATTTTATTGCCTACCAAGTTGACATCTACAACAACTATAAGTATTGCCCTTAAGTTAGCTGAACGTTTTCCTCAACTGGAAATATCAGACACCTTTTCTCTTGATAAGCTTCGGGAAGAGTGTTTGGACTACACTCTTTCATCAGCTGATCTTCCTACACCAGACATGTACACAGCAGCTGATGGTATTGAAAGGCCACAGATAGGAAGATACTGGAGAAAGGTTAGTCAACTATTGACTCTAGATCATCAGCCAAGATTTCCTTTACTGTACAAGCTAATGATAGGACTCATGACAATTCCAGCCTCCAATGCTGATGCAGAGCGAGGATTTTCTATGTTACGAAAAATACATACCGACCAGCATTCTAATTTGAGCCAGTCAACTATCACAGCCTTAATGTCAATTAAATTGAATTGTGAAGACTGCTGTATTGATACTGAGCTGCCGAATGATTTATTGCTTGATTGCAAGAAAGCCACTTCTAAAGTAGTTAAAAGAAGCCAAGCCATCAACAATTAAACTTACTTACCTTAAACTTACAATTAAACTTACCTTAATAATCATATCAATTCTTTTTTTGTCCAGTTACATTAGCTTAGTTACTCATATTCATTGTGCATTGTGTTGATTGTTTAAAATTCAAAAAATAAATTAAATGGTGTCAAAAACTATGTTCAATTAAGGTAATTTTTATATTAAGGCAATGTCCCTATCAATGTCCCTATTGCACCTTAAATTTGTCCCTATCATATAAGAAAAATGAAGAAAATGTCCCTACCAATTGTTCACTGAGGTTGGGAACTATGTACAACCAACAGCACAAAAGCTCTTCACTATTGCCACTCAAAATGGCCGCATGTAGGGCGTGTACATTTATTACGTCACTTCCTACATAACCTCTATAACTTTAAAATGGCTTAATTATGATTAATTAATATCTAAAAACATGATTGAATAGTAAAAACAGCATTTGAACCTTTAAGTGAATCGTTTCTTATGGTAGGTCCAAGCCTTCATTCAGTATAAAACGATATCTTATTATAGTACAATTATGTAATTAAAAACATTCAGACATTTTGAGACAAATAACTCATTACATAAATAAATTTAGTGAACAAAAACCTACTGATTGACTAAATATTACCACTCGAGTTTGTTATGCATATGTATATATACATTAAATATAATTATATATATATATAGCTAGATACGTACTGATTTTGACAATAAAACCAGATTCACAGCAGTAACACCTATATAGTTGGCGAGCGAGCGTAGCGAGCGAGACACTTACAGGGGTAACACAATCGAAAATCGGGGATGTTTGTTTATTTATTTATTTATTTATATATATGTTTGGACGTATGTATGTCGTTTTGTACTTTGACCCTCCGTATTTTTGTGTTCGCTCGGCGTTCGACCCCGTCCCAAACTTCACTAAACAGAATCCTCTGGTTTTGCGACCATTACCCGTATCACCTTAGAAATTGAATTGTTTACGGCTTTGAATTGTTTTGCGGGTGCAGTTAAAACTCAAAATCTTATGGGAGCTCCATTTCTATTCGAGTTAGTGGCGGTGGTAAGTTAATGCGCTATTTGTCACAGTTATAAGCCCTACTCAACAGCATTTACTTGACAATACATTGTCCACTAGACGAACCACGAAGGTAAGTCTTGCGTAGGTATGTTCAGTTGTGTGAAAGTATTGTGCGTTACAACTACTATTAAGAATATCACAAAGAAATTTTTTAATAACGTGACTTGATTTTGTTGCTTCTTTTTCAAATTCAAGCAGTTGAGGGGAGTGGTTACTATGTCATTGAACCCCCTTTACCGTATATGCGTAATTTAACAACTCGACTTTATTTTAGTAGTTTGAATAACAATAGTGTAGTTTAAGGCTCGCTCGCCATTTGTGCTCAAGCACACCACTAGTTATTTACCGTTAAACCCATACAATTCATTCTGTAATAAGTAAATTTTCTTCAGAATAAAGAGACTAAGACAAGATTGAAGTTTGTTTGAGACACTGGCTAACAAAAAAGGAAACCTGTTTCTTCCTAACAAGCAATGGGTGTCACAACTTTGATGAATAATTTGTGTTTGAAACTGCTTCCACCTTTAGTAGATTTGGAACCCTTACCAGTATATTTAGCCTCAACTACCCTGACCTATGCAAACCATTTACCATGGTCACATGAAGGTTTTGTCAAGTGATCCGGGAATTTAAGTTTTTGGGAGGAAGGACTATCCACTTTCACGGATATCCTGATGATTTGCTTGTATAACAGTTTGCTTGTGGGTTGTTTATTCATGTGACTACCAACTAAAAGACCACAATTAAAACATTATCCTAAACAGGAAATGGAAGCATAATTTTTCTATCTTATGAACAATACAGTACCTCTTTAGCTACTACTTAATTAAACTTTTGTTTACAAGATATCCAGAGTTAAAATTGAAATGAAAGCTTGTCACGATTTTGGGTCTTATAAAAGTTGTTCTTTTTTTTTAGATAGTGAATAATATAATTATTATGAATAACATACTAACACTCACAGTACCAGTTTAAGGTTTGAGCATTCAAAACTAAATATCACAAATGACAAACAATCAACATTATTTTAATTAACTTTCACTTAATTACCATTTTATAATTATATCATAATTGAAACCACAACACACATATTATTATACCCCTTCAGTCCCAAATAAAATTTACATGTTTTGGGTCAAAATGACCTCCTATGCAACACATATTTCTTTCTTAAGCTTGTTCAATTCCTATAAGCACACACTATCTAAAATGCTGGGTGCGCAATGATTGAACACAACCCCCATGTATATGAATGTGCCCAACTAAAGTGTTTTATTGGGATCATTTTGACCACAAGAGGGAGCTAAAGGGCTTTTGTAATGATAAGCTAGAAATTAAAAATAAAATACATTGAAAAGGTTATACCTAATAGTGATCATTACTTGTGAATTTAAATCAATATTAGAGGAGAACATTTTAATGTCTAATAACATAACATTTTCCATTAAATCATCTGGTACCAGTTCTTTGTTGAAGTGCCTCACTCTCCATTGTTTATTTTCTTTTCTTGTTCCCTAGGTTTGCCTTGCCACAATTAATCACCCTATAGTGTGTCTCATTTGCTGAATTCAGTTGGGAAAGAGTTTGCCTACAGTATGTAGATAACTATAATCCACCACAAAATCATGTTTAAATGAATGGCTAAGAAGTAGGAGCATGAAAAGATCAAGAATAGAAGCTGGTGAGTAATGGCTGGCTGATGTAATTACTTCATTAAAAAAGTGCACAGAAAAGACAGAGATATTGAGGAGCAAAAGGAGTTGAGAGGAATTAGAACACCTGAGATGGTTCAGGAAGAAAGTACATCAAGTGCCTTGAAGTGGCAAGGAACTTGCTAGTATAATTATGGTTTTCCATTATGTGGATACTTAAACAATGTATTTAAAGTCACACCAAAGATACATTTTTACACTATGGTGACACTAAATTATTTTTTCTTCACAGTTGAATGTAGAGAAGCTATTTTTTGTTTTGTTTTGTTGCCAGAATTTTTGTTTATAAGTGAAGATATTAATCAAGTACAAGAAGCCGTGAGCAAATTTCAATGATGACTGGAAATTGTATCAGGTAGTAATTATTTTTCAAATAATATTGTTCAGGGAGTGAAAAAGAAATAAATAAATGAACTGCTTGAATTTCATAAATTTTTCACTAGTATTTCAATTTCTGACTTTGCAACGCTTCCTTCTTTATTAATTGTATATCACCTCAAACCTAATAAAATTCAATTGTAAATCTACCAAAAAATATTAAATTAATAATTAAAATTTCAATCAAAAGTTTGTTCCTTTTTTGTGGGATTCAATTCTTTGTAGATCATTCTTGTTGCTTTCCAAAAAACACTAATACTCGAATATAATGCAAGTTACAGTCACTTAAATAAGTATATTTAAATAACCCTATAAGTAAATTGGGACTAGTGTCTACCTGATTTCTGTACACTCAAATTTTTTTGAATTATTCTTTTTTTTATTTCAAAAAAAAAAATGTTATTATTCCAAAAGAGAATAGTGTATTATACAATCTTATTATTCTCTTATTATTCCAATTCGGAATAAGTCAAATAGTGATGACTGCAGTAGCTAAAAGTTGGTACATTATGAAATGAATGAGTAAAAGAATCAGCCTCTCTTACTGTTATACTAAGTTACTCAATATAGAAGATTCACTATAAATTGCTAGCTACTCTTTCAGTGAAACCTTGAACATCCCTGGTGAAATGTCAGAGAAAACATGCTCTGCTGCAGCTGAAAAAAATTTGAAAAACCATTTAGCACAATTCTCCAGATGACTTGCTGACTCTGAGCCTGAGCTGAGACCTCTACTCCCACCATTTAAAAACTTTTTTTTTCATTTTTGGAAGTATAATAGCCAAGTAGCCAACACAAACCAAGCTGCTTTAACCAAGTAATAAAGATATACCTTATCAACTCATTTCTAAATGTCTATGCCCTTGCATCAGTATGTTCCACTGGTTCAAACCACAAAACAAGTCTTCGTTCCTGGCATCGGAGAAGAGGTAGATGTATGTCAAGCATCTGTGTACCCAATATTTTTAGGCAGGGATCAACTCACAGCAGCAAGAGCAAGGGCAGCTATAAAGACTAGAGTGAACTCATTAACCTGTGATACTCGGTTGGATGGACTTGTTCCATGTGCTGAAGATTTGCTTACTAAAGTCAACTTGCTGGATGTAAGTCATATCAAAAACTTATCACTGTGACATCTCTTACAATGTGCTATGTGTCACATACAGGTGATTTGGAAATATTTTTACTTCTTTTGTTCAAGGATCTGATCCCGGTACACTCTACCAGTTGAGAAATTTAATAGGCCGAACAAATGTATCCGCTGATCCTACAAAAAAGTATAATGAATGTGATGATTTCTTTAAATTAATTGGGGAGTGTCATGTTTTGGTAGCAGCATTTGAACATTTAAGTATGAAGTCACACTCTGATGTTCCAGTCATTAGTGGCGTAATTAATCCTCAAGACTTGTGGATGGCGCCATCTGATGAGCGAAGGAATACTCTCCAGATGATTGATGATATTGTGGATAAATTTGCTTCCTTCATATTTAATCAGTCACCTGCACCATCTTCAGACAAGGTCAGTTAAATTAATTCAGCTACAATTAGGCTTTTTATAACTTCCATCTAAGTGTCTACCATAAACTTCAATCGTATTTTCCTATTAATTTACTTTAATAGGTTTTTGACTATGGCAGAAAGCTCTTGAGTTTGGGATGTTTTTATCTTGCCTTCTCAGATGCCATTAAGGAAGGAGATGGCTTACGGGTGCTAAGATGTTGGAAATACCTACTTCAAATTTTCAAGAGTTCTGGCAGGAAAAACTACTGTATGAGTGTACGCTCACTCCTCGACTATCACAAGAGCTCCTGTGGAATCGTTTTATCAATACCCATTCTGTTCGAGGTTGTAATATTCCCTGTAATCGATACTTGGAACATTTAAACCGATTATGTAAAGATTCAGTCAGGAATCTTCAGGCTAATAAGACAGTAAAAGCTATTGTGAGGGTAGGCAAGACTTTGGGAACAATAGCTCCTGTTCTTGATAACTACGACAATGTTAACAATGTTACTCATGCATCTGGACATCACAAAGTGCCCAGCTCAAAAAAAGATATTCACCTGACTATGGAACATTTGTTAAAATTAAACATATTTACATATCATGATGGAAGAGTACCCCACTCTTGTTTTAGAACACCTCGGGATGTCTCGCATTCAATTGACAAAAATGCATTAGTTAAATGGATTACTAAACACATTTAATTTTTTAATATATAAATCATTGTAATTATATAAAATGTGTGAACAAATTTATTGTAATTTTGTAAATAATATTTGAACTTGAGATAAAAGTGAATGAAAGATGATTATTGGAACAGTGCAAGCATGTGCATAGCTTTTGACAAATATCACAACACAAGCATAAAGGTCCATCATAAGTATGCGAGTAGTCATCAAAATCATTAAACAGAGCATTTCTTCGACAGTTTACATCATTAGTCATATAGTCAATCATTGTTTTGTCCATATGTGTCCTTTTTCCAGGTTTCTAGAACAGCCAAGGTGGGAAGACTATACCTCCAGCACGACCAGTCTGTTGAATATAAGACTCAATGTCACTGGGAGATCCATAGTGAATCACTTGCCGAATGTCTATGCTTTCCTTTACTATCTCTTCTGTACAACTCATAAACATGTCAACCAGTCTGAATCTCGGGAGGTCTGGAGCATCAGGTGGTTCAGTGAATGAGTTGCCTAGTGAAGTTATGAAATTAAGGTAAATATTTGCGCAGTCTCTATAGTTTGTGCAGTACACGATAACTCGTGGGCATGCTATTCTCTCTTCTTGAATTCTTTTCACAACTGATGAAAAAGTTTCTTCTATTGAGGATTGCACTGAATACATCATGTTCAACTTCACAGGTGGTCTTGACACTACCAATTCATTTCTCATGCCAATGATACGTGCGACATCCCTTCTCAAATGTTTTTGTGGCCGTTGCGGTTAATGCCATGATATGAACATGTGGTGGCAACAAACTTAGTACTTCACCAATTCTTAGAAGTAACCTCCTGAACGTATCTCCCCTATATTGAATAATAAATGTAATTATTTATATTATATGCAATACAAGCAATTATATACCATTTTTTCACGGTGTGTGCTTCATCTACTATAAATGCTCTAAGTTGGTGGGTGTAGACGTCTCCTATGAGCATTTCTCTCCATCTCCTGTTGCTCAGAATCATCTCAGGAGTAAAATATACAATATGATATCTTCCCTTTACAACATCCTTCCTCACACTTTCATTTTCCTGCTCTCCAGAGATATAGCAGGCTTTAATACCCATTCTCTACAGCCTTGTACATTTTTGTTAACTCTAATTACCAATACAGTTTACGGATTATAGCCCTAATATATTTGTAGACGTCGTTTCAGACTTTGCCATCGATACATTGTTAGTCGCACTTTTTCTATGGCTTAGAGGTCAGGCAAAATATGCAATTAAGTGGATTTAGGCCTCTGATTGGGGCGCAACCATTGTAAGTTCTAACAGCACCTGCAAACAAAAACTGGTAAACAACTTGTGATAAGGGTAAAGATCGATAAAGTCACTGCCATAGTAAACATAGTCAGGCGTCGCCGACCCTTTTCCTTCTATTATCATTATAAGTGGGCAAATAATAGAAGGAAAAGGGTCGGCTACGCCAGACTATAGTAAACACGCCGTAGGCTTTCTTTAAGAGGTGCGCGTAAACTTTTAGAAAAATGGTGTAGTGGGGCGTAGCCCGACCTCAACCGTAAAAACGGGAGGTCGCACCCTACTCTAGGTATTTCCTCACTGACTATGGCAGTGAGTTGTGTTTGGGTGTGGTGCGTAGCACTTCTCTCTCAAAATGGTAACAAAGAGTGTTTCTGGTTGTGAATCTGTGTGATACGTTGTGTTAGGAAATCAGAAATAATGTATGATAGCTGGCTCAAGTATATATCTGGCAATAACATTTTGAAATTGTATTTTGTGTATCTTTAGTTTTAGAAGCATTTTCCCAAGTTAATCTTGTTTCATCAGCAAGGTCAGGATTAATCTGCAATGGTGATTATGTATCCTTCAATTGTAGAACCACAGGAAATATTCTAACATGGTCTTACAATAATACTCGTCTTTCTTATCCATCAGTTAGCGGGGACGATATTTTAGCTTTTCCGGGGTCTTCCAGTATTTTTTCTTCTTTACTCTTTAGTGGTAGTGGAACTTTCATTTCAGAGTTTGTTTTTCTCGCTGCACGTGATGTTACTTCATTGTCAGTAACTTGCATTGAAGACAATACACCAAGAACTTCTCTAGTTAATGTGATCAGTAAGTTATATAAATAATGAAAGCTAATCGGGTAAGGAATTTATGTAATATGTTTAATATTACACTTATATCCAGGGTCGTAGACAGGATTTTTCATAGGTGGTCTCAGAATTAACCATACCCATTTTTTTAGCACAGCCACATCCCTATACTTGGCATAAAATAGATTTTTGGTGGAACCAATCAGCTCGCACTTTGCTCTATGTCTACTATGATAGAGTGATAAAACTGAATGAACAAATCAAACAATAAATGAATTTGAAAAAAAATATTACAATTGCTGTTTGCATAGTGTATGTCACTATATACAAGCAGCTGTGGTGCTATGCAGTCTTTCGTAAATGCTATTTAATTTACACATTATTCGATTATACGAGAGTTCAACATTCATTCACCTTTCTGACTTTTCCATCTTATAGTGGTCCTAGTTTACCACCTTGAGGAATATCTACTGACCACTTTAGAATGCATCCAGCCAAAGCCAGAAGTCAGTTCTCTATCCTCCCTGTGAGTTTAGTGTGTTTGTCCCCCTGCCTACGCCTCTGATGATTATAGTGTAGCTCTGTTTCATATAACATCAGCAAAAATAAAATGGATTGCCGTATCCAGCTTTTTTTAACCACTATTTCATGCAACATAATAGTATGTGGGTTCTGTAGTGATGACTACTCGTATAATTCAGGGCCGGCGGAAGTGGTCCGGCAAGTCAGGCAAATGCCGGACCAATAATTTCAGTACGTGATACGGTAAAGATCGTCAGCTCTACTAGCCTATATAGCTCTGACTTCACCGAAGTTGCTCGTAGGATAGTACCAACAGTATGGTTTCGTCACAATCTTTGGCTTCTTCTTCCTCACAATGTCTTGCTTCAAGTAAGCCGGTTAGTGATTCCCCTCATCAACCAAGAAATATATCTTATCCTAAGATTCCATTTGGCAAGTCTAAAGTGACATTTAGGTCGTTCAATCAAGCTTGGTATTACAAGTGGCAATGGTTGCACTGGGATGTGGCTTCTGAGAAAGTGTTTTGTTTTACATGCATGGTAGCTTATAAGCAAAAGAAATTGATAGCACCTAAGGGTGATGGGGCATTTATTCTAAAAGGGCTTCAAAACTGGAAAGATGCTACTGTTGCCTTTAGAAACCATGAATGTAGTGGTACTCATAAAGATGCTGTTCACCAGATGGTAACCATTCCCTCCACTAACAACGATATTGTTGTTTGTCTTTCTTCTGCTATGGCTGAAGAGAGAAAGAAGAATCAAGCCTGCTTTCTGAAATTTTTAAGTTCAATCCACTTCTTGGCTCGGCAAGGGCTTGCACTGAGAGGTGATGGGTGTGGGGAAATTGAGGGAAATTTCACTCAACTGTTAAAGCTCCGGGCCAGTGACGAATCTAGTGTTCATTTAAATGCATGGTTGAAGCGAAAGAGCGACAAATATACCAGTCATGATATTCAAAATGAAATGTTAGGAGTAATGGCTTTAAATCTGTTGAGAAATATAGCTGATAATGTGCATACATCAAAATTCACCATTATGATTGATGAGACCACTGATGTTAGTACCACTGAGCAAGTTGTTATTGTTTTACGTTGGGTCGGTTCTGATTTGGATGTGCATGAAGATTTTATAGGGTTGCATTCCACTGATTCAATAGCTTCTAATTCTCTTGTAAGTATCATCAGAGATGTTCTTCTTAGGCTAAACCTAAACATAGAAAATTGTCGGGGGCAATGCTATGATGGAGCAGCAAACATGAGGGGTTGTAAGAATGGGGTAGCAAAGCAAATTGCAGGGAGCCGCGCGCCATATTTTTGCATTGCTACGGACATGCATTGAATATAGCTTGTCAAGACACTATTCGTAGTATTAAAGTAATAAGAGATGCTCTTGACACAACATTTGAATTATCAAAATTATTGAAATACTCTTCAAAGCGGAAATCTTCCTATCTAAAGCTTAAGGATGAGCTTGCTCCCACTGAATCTGGTTTTCGCACTCTCTGCCCCACAAGATGGACAGTGAGAGCTGACTCATTAGCTAGTGTTCGTAAAAATTATTCTGTTTTGCAGAGCAGTTTAGACAAATTTTCTGAAATGGCAACTAGAGATATGGAAATGTCTGCTAAAGTAAATGGTGTAGGTGCTCAGTTCGAAAAGTTTGACTTTGTCTAAGGTGTAATGCTTGGAGAATTAGTACTGCGGTTAGCGGACAACCTTAGCAATACTCTTCAACAAAAGACATTGTCTGCTGCTGAGGGTAACAGAGCAGCAATGCTCACTTGTGATACTCTCATTGCACTTCGCTGTGATAATGAATTTCACAAATTTTGGGATAGAGTTATGCTTAAAGTACATGAAGTTGGCATTAATGAGCCTGTTCTTCCTCGAAAACGTAGAACTCCAGCAAGGTTTGAGGAAATACATAGTGATCCTCATTATCCCATGTCTGTCATTGATCTTTACCGACCTATATACTTTGAGGCTATAGACACTATAATTGGTTGTATCAAGGTTAGATTCAATCAACCTGGCTTTACGGTATACAACAATTTAGAAAAATTTATCATTAATGCTTGTACTGGCATTGATTTTGAAGCAGAATTTGATGCTGTTACTGAAGTCTTTAATGGAGACTTCGATGTACTAAATTTTCGTACTCAGCTTCATATAGTGAGGGATAAATTTAGTGCAGAAGTTAGCAAAGGTTCAAATGTCACCTAGAAAGATATCAAGATACTTTATCATTAGTCTTGGTGAAGCTAAATCCCTTGTTTCTGAGGTGTCGTAGTTAGTTAAACTTATACTTGTGCTTCCCGCTACCAATGCTACCAGTGAACGGTCTTTTTCGGCCCTCAGGAGAGTGAAGACATATCTTCGAGGAACCATGAAGCAAAGTCGGCTTAACCATTATTTTGATGCTCCTTCATGTCCACAAGGATCTAAGTGATGGCCTTGATCTCATTTCATGTGCCAATGAATTTGTTTCAGTAAATGAACACAGGTTCAACATTTTTGGAAAATTTACTGAATAAACTATGCTATGTAATTATACTGCAATATCTGTTATAATTTTTATTCTTCTATTTTGATCAGGTTATGTCTATTCATATAAACTGTAATATTATTATTGGAAGCATTGTGAAATTACATGTAAGTGTAAGATAATGACTCATTTATCCATGCGTTTTGCCTGACCAATCCAATTTTCCTTCCGCCGGGCCTGTATATTATGGTCTATCTATATAACAAAGCGCGGACTTAAAATTATACATGGTCAGTTAATTGAGGCTACTTAAAGTGCAGTAGCTAGTTTGAATTGTGTACCCATGTGATTTGAGGCTGCGGAACTTGTTTACTAATTCTGCAGACCAGAGTTTGTAAACGGTTTCTGTTGTCACTTATTTCTGTCCTTATGTTTTTATTTCCATCATTCTTTTTAGCCTTTCATTTATTTATTTTCTGTATTATTATTCCTATCTCCTCTCACCATTATTTTTTCACATCTTTTCTATATAATTATTTTTCTTTCGTACTGTATAAGGTTTACATAACTTGAAGGTTTGTAACTTGAATAGATTTAATAGCCATTTTATTTTTTATTTGTCAATATCTTTTTCTGTGCCTAAAAATTCACATCTGTCGTTAATAATAATTCAACAATATTTTTCAATTTTTTGAATAGGCTTCTCTCTTAGTGTGTTATGCTAATTAAAATGTGCTGACCTACTCTGATTGCAGACATAATAATATATAAAAAAATACACCAGTTTTATATGACCACTATTGCTTGGATGCTGGTATGCAAGTTCAGTGCTCACATGCGATATCGTTAATCATCATAATTTGGTGGTAATTTCGTATCAGTTAGATTAAGGGGCACTAAATGAACATAAATTCTCAGGTGGAAAATAACTTGTGGCATATTATGTCTATATCAGATTTGCTGGCCCTTTTATAATGAAAATTTCATATATTTGACAGATAGAACTTTCAATAATTTTAATTATTTAGCTGCAGTCTGCTGCTTACTAGATAAGTTTTGTACTGTATTGATTGAGTGTATGAAATATATTCCCTCAAATAGCGAATATCTGGAGCTATATTCATTTTTGTTGGCTAACGCTTAATAGTTCTGTACATATCTATTTGTAGGGAATGGATTGTCACCCGTTGTACAAATGATCGAAAATTATACTATGGAAAACAATTCTATACCAATATCTTGGAGTCATCCTTCTCCAGATCAAGTTGAACGCTTTGAAATCATGGTAGATGGAAGACCTCATGGATCTGTGATTCAGCGCAGTGTAAATCAAGTTGAGATTGAACTGTCTGAATG
>WLWD01005548.1_pt1 | contig 22379 bp, 17 predicted proteins | sample 6712731 | NCBI WGS metagenome assembly WLWD01 (sample SAMN12718690, study PRJNA576275) | sponge metagenome | isolation source: marine sponge | host: Mycale hentscheli | place: New Zealand: South Island, Marlborough, Capsize Point | collected 2014-11-01
GTGTAAGTACCCAGAAGGGTAGGAAACCACGCAGGTGCGCAAATATAAGTCAAGAGATAGTTCAATTCAAATTCATAAATTCTCGGTCTTGTGGACCTTCTAGTGAAATGAATTACAAGGGCCAGAGAAGGCTATTGTTATATGAACAGAGAATACATGAGGTGGTCAGTGAGCATGCCCCAATGATGAGGTGATAATGAGTTAGGTGGACATGAAGTGAATGACTTAGGAATTTGTAGAGCAGCCTTGTTGCTAATGAGTAGGTGATAAGAGTGAAGTGAATGGAATTACAGTGAGACTTTACTGTAATCTTACCCACAAAAACAACTTTAATTACATGGAGCGGGGCCTCGGAGGCCGGAGAGGACCCGCTCCATGTGAACCTCCAAGATAGGCTGGAGGCGCCATGTTCAAGAAGTGTATATGTAAGGGTGACTGAATTAATAAGATAAGTAAGGAATGAGTGAGGAGGTTACGTGGCTTTGAGTTGTAGAAATTCTTCTGCTGTGAGTGCCTTTCTCCCTCTGAGGTTATATCTGTGTGCTTCTTCCATGGAGGGCGTGGCAGCTTTGACGAGCAGCGAAGCATGGGAGGGCGGTGCCCTTCTGGCAACAATTGGTTGGAAGGGTAGTTCCACATCTGTGAGTACCTCTCTGATGGCACTGGACTTGATGGCTGGGTGGTTCTTGACCGACAGTATGGTGGTACAGTCAGGTAATGATCTGTTGCTCGAGTGTTTGAGGAGCTCCTGTCTGTCCGTGTATTTGATGCTGTCTGCTGCAGTTCTGAGATTGTCTCTGCTGTAGCCTCTGTCTTTGAACCAGATCTGAAGTTCTGCAATTGCTGAGGCGTAGATTTGGGCGGACGAGCTTCTTCTGAGGGCTCTGACATATTCCCCCCTGACCAGGCCAACCAGTACTGATCTGTTGTGGCCAGAGGAGAAGTGAAGGTAGGAGTGGGGGTCAATCAGTTTGCAATAGGGTCTGATGTCCAGAATGCCTTGGGACTCAAATCTAGGGCCTTTGAAGATGGTCAAATCCAAAAAGTCTATGGACTGTGTGGATGATTCCTTTGTGAACTTGATTGAGCTGACTCTACCGTTGAGGTGGGCCAGGAGTTCCGTCAGACAGTCATCTGTGTCTTCCAGTAGTAGCAGTATGTCGTCAATGTATCTGAGCCAGACGATTGGTTGGGTGCCTGGCCAGGCGTTGAGAGCATCAAACTCTACTTTGCCCATGAAGAGATTGGCTAGAGTGGGCGCTACGGGGGTGCCCATGGCCACTCCTCCTTTGATCTGTCTGAAGTTCTTTTTGGCGAATTCAAACGTGTTATGTCTGATGATGTGGAGCAGCATCTCCTTGAGCATGTTCTTGAGCGGGTGGCTGGTGGATGTCGGCGGGTCTGTTGGCAGTGCCTGCTGGAGGGCGAAGTTGACTCCCAATGCTTGGGGAATAGATGGGTACAGTGCTTTGACATCTAGAGTGGCGAGAAGCAGTTGCTTTCTGCTGTCGATTGGAATGGTGTCTCCTGTGCAGAAAAATCTCTCTCTCCAATAGTGCTTGTTAATAGCTTTTGCACTACTTTGAGTGGTGTGGCATCCTCTTTGATGCTTTTCATGATTGTACTGTATACTTCTTGCAGACCTTTTGAACGAGGCTCAGATTTGGTAGCATATTTTGCCACATACTTGATGACTTTGTTTCTGGACACAATGTACTGCATATCAACATTGGCTCTCCAAGCTGACAATTGTACTGGGTTGTAGGCATTCAACAAATTGTCATTTCTGGAAGTCAGCACTACAGGTTCACCTTCTTGTGTGGTGATAGTAGTCACTTGCTGTAATGGTTTGGGGTAGCCGAACCTGCACTCCTGCTTGCCTCTCTTACGCTTCAAGCAATATGATGTTGAGCATCTTGTGTGCCGTTGGCAAGTAGCAACTAAATCAACCAGGTCCATTTCCAAGTTATTTATGCCTTGGTATTGTTGGTTGCACACATGCGGTTTAATCTTAGGTAAGGGAATAGAATTGATTATGTTGTTCCCATCAGCAGGAATTCCTGGGTTCATTGTACTAACCAGGCCATCAACATATGCAGTAATCCTCTCAGCAGCATCCAACAATTCAGCACTGTCATCAGATGACAATAGTTTCTCAATGTCTGGTGCATTGTGCAGCCAAGCTACACCATGTACATGAGGAGATCCCCTGTGCTGCCACTCGAATCTGAACCAGTAATCTGTGGCTCCAAGAACATCCACATAAAATGTTTTCATGAACTTGCTAATTCGTTCATAGAAGAACCAATCAGCAATGGCCGGGTTGTTATTGACTGCAGAGCTGCGGCTGGAACTTTCATCTGGATTTTCAGCAATCAAACGAGCGAGCTCAGGCCACTGATTGTCAGCGGCACTATGAGTGAAAAATACAGTGGGCATACCGAGACAGTCAATCATGGAAATGAGCCTACTTCGCTGCTTGAACCAAAATTGTTTAGTTCCACGTAAGCTGGTGGCATAATGTAGTACTCGCTTGCTGAGCTCTTTCCCTCCACTACTGATCATTTCCTTCAAGTCTTCCAAAGACAGACGTGCATCTTTTGGGTGTTGCTTTATGTAAATCTTACCAGTTTGGAGGGCACGCCATCTCATTTCGGTGTTGAGAGCAAAATATCAAAAACGAGGATGTTTGGCAAACCTGCCATCTTCATAACGCATCAAATGCTTGAAGTAATTCCCCACCGTTACAGTACGCTGTCTTGGAGCCAAAAAATCACCATTACCAGTGGGAAACAATGTAGGGAAGGCACAGGAGATGTATCCTTCGGTGACAAACTCGTTTATTGGAGTGTCCCCTCGAGACGGCCATGGAATTATATTGTCTGGATGCGGTTTTTGTCGCTCATTTATGGACTTCTTGACAGTCTCTTCTTCTGTGCCCTTTTGCACAGTAATTGGAACAAAGGATCCCAATTCTTGATTACTTTCATCATTTTCCTCTTGTTGCTGGCTTTTGTCTTTAATTTTGATGGATGCATCTTCAATAGTGGTAATATTGGAAAGATTTCCATCAATAGTGAGCTGCTTAACTTCTTCCATATCAATTGTCACATCACGATAATACTTGTTGTGCTGTTTTAGCCACAGGAGAGCGTGTAGGACAACTGAGCGTCTCACTCTAATGTCCTTGTGAGTATTATCTGAGCCATGTTTCCTCACGATCAACACATCAAGATTTTTTGTGTTTCTTGGAAGGCTGGACGCAAAAGAAGTGACATCCTGTGGCAGGTTGATTACATGGCCTTTGTATCCATACTGACCATGGGGTAGTCGATAGATGGACATTAGTGGCATAACAGTCGAGATCAACATTTCCTCTGCTTGCGACAACCCCTTAATTTTGAATATAAATATAAACATATAAACGTTATTTTATGGTACTCAGTTATATATCAATAGATGAATATATAATATATATTTAATAATTATGCTTCACAGCTTATTAGAATGCTTTTATTGCTTTATATGTAATTTAAATTTACTCAGATACAGTTACATGGATGGAATAACTATAAAATGTGTATAATGTGAGGATGTGTTTATATTATGCAATGTTTATTATTAAAGTGATTTCAACGGGTTAGTTCTGTAATACAATAGAATATTCAAATTTATGTCACAAACCTGTAATTCATTGGGCACTGCTCCAGGATTCATATTGTTTTCAGAGGAATAAAGTTTTGGGTTTGCTTTGTCTCGATAACATCGTATACATGTAGTTGACAGTGATGCCATTTTAGTGCCAGGAAATTTTTCTGAGCATACAATACATATTGTTGACTCGATTGAAGACATTTCGTGATGAAATTTGTCCATCTTCTCTTTCACAACTTTATCTTTAAGAATGGCTTGATGAATTAGAGGAGCAGTTTCATTATTATGTAAATGTTCAGCATTGACAACTTTTAATACTGCATCTTGAGCAAATTGTCGTTTATAGACACTCATGTTTTGAAGTCTAGCAGATTTTTGTTCTGGAGTTTCATTGGCCAAAGCATTTTCTTTATAAGCACATTGACGCTTCAATCGAACAGCTCGTTCATCTGATGTTTCTTTAGCCAGTTTTTTTCCCTGCAAATTGTTCTGATGTTTCAGTCGAGCAGCCCGTTTGTGTACAGTTTCGTTTGCTATTTTTTCTTCCTGAAGAGTGCTTTGATGCTTTAGTCTAGCAGCTTTCTCTTCTTGTGTTTCCTTGGCTAAGCGTTCATCTTGAAGAACACTCAGGTGTTCCAGCCGAGCAGATCGATTCTCTTGGCTCTCAATTGCTAGTCTATGTTTTTGCTGAATTCTCATTTTATTTAATCTAGCAGCTCTTCTATCAAGGGACTCTTGTGCTAGTTTGCTCCTCTTATGCTCTAATCTAACTTCTTTGTGCTCTTGGGATTCATTTGTTTCATCAATTTTTCTATTTTTTAGTCTTTGCTCGGTTTCTAGAGGACTTTCTGCTTTGCGTTTAGCCCTGCCCTTTTCATTTCTTTTTTTTAGGCGGGCTTGCCTTTCTTGTTCGGTTTCAGCCCTCCTCAGTTCTTGTGCCCTCTGGTTTCTTTTGTCAAGGCGAGCCCGTTTTTCATACGCACTTTCCTTTTTCAGGTTGGGATTATCGAGCTCCATTAGTTATAAAGCACAAAACCTTGACGAGTAAAAGAAAATAAGAATAAAATAAATGAAAAAGTCACACAAAGTATAGAACTTAGCCTTAGTTCGCCTAATCCACACCGCAATTGCTGTAGGAATCTCGTAGGTAGCAATAACGCGGGTGCTCAGTTTACTTGGTTTTTCATACAACTCAGAAAAATTGCTGCGCAGTACGTGCAAGAGTAAAAGGCGGGAGAAATGTTCTCGGCGCGACTACCATCGGTTTTGTGTAGTTTGCGCATGATCAGTAGCTACTTAGCGGTTAGATTTGTCACCTGCTATCAGTCATGGAACCAGAACCATGGCAGAACAAGTGAGTATATTTATTTAGGAGAAGAATTGTATCAGTTGTGATATAATTGTGTTAGAATGGAAGACAGACCGAAGAGAAGACTGAGCTGCCACCAGTGGCTCAGCAAATAAAACAAGTTTTAAACAATAAAGTGAGTAGATATATAGTATTAAAATTCTCATAATTTACTTCATTTTAATACAGAAAAAAAGAAGAAGAAGAAAAAGAAATAGGTAAGTCATTATGGCTTAACCTGTAGCTGTTATGATATGATGCACTTTTTTTGTAGACAGCAATACCACCACCAGAAGTCGAAATACATTATAGTATTTAAATAACTTATTTTAAACACTTAGCTATAAATATATATTTAAATAACTTATCTATCTTAACCACTTATTTTTAAATAACTTATCTATCTTAACCAATATATTTTATTAACCACTTATAAACATATATAATATATGCTTTAAAATGTGTAATCTTTGTATTATCATGAAGAGTTATGTGATGGCTATCTAGCTAGCTCAAAACTCAGAAGTTTGTGGTTATGGGCATAGCACCCTCCATGGTTTTAAAAGTGGCCACACCTTGAACAAGTCTATGGTTATCTTCAATATAGGACCAAATGTAAATTTGCCATTTGAATGCTATCAGTTAGAAAATGGACTCAATAAGTACACAAGACTTAACTGTGTAGGCAAAAAATCAGATAGGTCAGAGACAAAACCTGTCAATATAGGTAAATATTTTTCATCAGCTAAGCAGTCCTTGTAACACACAGCACCTTCACATACACTTGTTCACTTGATGTACCAACACAAAAATTACTTCCTTCAGTGATTTGACATTAGTAGTATTGTAAGCACAATACTTTCACACAACTGAACATCCCTAGGCAAGACTTACCTTCGTGGTTAGTCTAGCGGACAATGAATTTTAAAATAAATGCTGTTGAGTAGGGCTTATAATTGTGACAAATAGCGTATTAACTTACCACCGCCACTAACTGGAATAGAAATGGAGCTCCAGTAAGTTTTTGCACTTACAGGGGTAACACAATCGAAAATCGGGGATGTTTGTTTATTTATTTATTTATTTGTATATATGTATGGACGTACGTAAGGCATTTTTGTACTTTGACCCTCGCATTTTTGTGTTAGTTCGGTTGTCAACCCCGTCCCAAATTGCACTAAACAGAATCCTCTGGTTTATCTATCAGTACCCGTATCACCCTAGAAATTGAATTGTTTACCGTTTTGAATTCTTTTGCCGGTGCAGTTAAAACTTGACAACTTAAGGGACTTCCATTTCTATTCGAGTTAGTGGCGGTGGTAAGTCAATGCGCTCTTTGTCATGGTTATAAGCCGTGCGCAACAGTATTTACTTGAAAATACATTGTCCACTAGACTACTGCGAAGGTAAGTCTGTGTAGGTGCATGTCCAGTTGTGTCAAAGCATTGTGTGTTACAACCACTACTTAGCTAAAGAATATCACAAAGAAAACTTTTAAATAACGTGTATTGTTTTGTTGTTGTTGTTTTTTCCTTCAATTCAAGCAGTTGCAGAGAGTTGTTACTATGGCACTGAAATCCCTTTACCCTGTATGCTAAATTTAAAAACTTGACCTTATTTTCAGTAGCTTCAGTGTTAGAAGTCAATAAAAATAGTATAGTCTTTAGGCTCGCTCGCCATTTGTGCTCAAGCACACCACTAGTTTATTTGTATATATGCAATTCAAAGCGGTAAACAATTCAATTTCTAAGGTGAAGTTTGGGACAACAAATATATGAATATTGGCGAGCGAGCGTAGCGAGCGAGACACTACATGGGTAACACAATTGAAAATCGGGGATGTTTGTTTATCGGTATGTATGGACGTCGTACGTATGTCATTTTGTACTTTGACCCTCCGTATTTTTGTGTTCGCTCCGCGTTCGACCCCGTCCCAAACTTCACTAAACAGAATCCTCCGGTTTAGCGACCATTACCCGTATCACCTTAGAAATTGAATTGTTTACCGCTTTGAATTGTTTTGGGGTGCAGTTAAAACTCAAAAACTTATGGGAGCTCCATTTCTATTCGAGTTAGTGGCGGTGGTAAGTTAATACGCTATTTGTCACAGTTATAAGCCCTACTCAACAGCATTTACTTGAAAATGCATTGTCCACTAGACGAATCACGAAGGTAAGTCTTGCGTAGGTATGTTCAGTTGTGTGAAAATATTGTGCATTACAACTACTATTAAGAATATCACAAAGAGAATTTTAAATAACGTGACTTGATTTTGTTGTTTCTGGTGTTAGGCCACAGCAGGGAAATTTCCTGTTTCTCATCCAGGAAGTAATAAAAATTTTAAGCGGGCGGGCGCTAAAATTACAAAACACAGCTGTATAAACTTAAGTCTGAACTTCACACGGTAGACTTCTCACTCAGCGCTCAGGTCCTAGATTGAAGAATACTCCTTGCTGCTATCACTATGGTTCATATGGTGATTTACGAAGTATTTCGGATGTTATGAAGGAAGGAACCAGAGGCCCTCGTTTTGGTGGGAAGAAGCTAGTTGGGCGGAGCCCGACCTCTTCTGAAGGGAGAGGTCGGGTAACAAGCCTATACGGTTTGTTCTGCTGAGTCAGCTAATTTCCTTTAGCATATAACCACACTTCAATCTGATTGGACTGCAACGTACGTTGCAGCAGGGAACAAACCCGGGTATAGGCTTGTTACCCGACCTCTCCCCCAGCAGAGGTCGGGCTCCGCCCAACTAGGAAGAAGCGAACTGCTACAGAAGCATTTAACCTGTAACTGTTGTCTAAACCAATGCTACAAATACCATTTCATGAACATTATTTTTCACACTTTTCTTGTCTATATCAGTGAGGTTTTGTGTTTTTCTAAGTCAAAAAATAACAAATCAATGCGAAAAATGCCATATAATTTGTATTGTGTTTTTGGGTTGATGTTGGGGTGAAATTGTATGGAGGTGGATGAGAAACAGGAAATTTTCCTGCTGTGGCCTTATATTAATAGCTAACCATTTCCATTGCATCTTTTAAAATGGTATTTTACAGAAATTGTTGCCTATTATTCTTACAATTCAAGAATATCTAAATTGTGGGATATAGCAGCAAAGAACAGCTCATATTAAATTAGTTCAGATCTGACCCTTGTTTATCAATAATAATGATTAGACAATTATGTAATTGATGCACAAAAATGTTGGTGAAAATAATCATGTTTTATGGTTAATTATTAATTTTTATATTATAGATTGCATTTCTACAAAAAATGGAAAGACTTTTACAATCATATATCACAAATAGATTAGATAAAATAACACTCGATAAGAAGCCAAATTGGTTCAGAAAATTTGGAGCCTGGAGTTGGGGCATAGCAGTTGATTGCTACTATGATGAGGAGGACTTTAAAAGAAAACTAGAACCACAGGTATTCTAGCACTTAATTATAATAGCTAAAAGATTAATTATATATGATTATTGTAATAATATTATGTAATACATGCAGTGATCACTTTGTGTGTGCCTAATTGTTTTAGCTTTTGCATCTATTTGCTACCCTTTCGTGACTCAGTCTATCTGTGTGTCAGTCTGAAGTCAGTCCGTGTGACCCAGTACAAAGCCGCTAATAATTATCAATTTTTAGGCACTAAAAAGCAGTATGTTTTGTGAACATTGACATTTGCTCAAGCTGGATGAGCAGTAGACAAATTATATGCCACACCAACTTTTTTTAACAACCTATAGAATATTACTAGAATAAGTGTTATTTGATACAAAGCTATACATTGCCTTAACTGGTTTGCTTGTTTAGAAAATATGATATCAAGCTTGATATGTATTTCACTATTGAATCTTAGATAGCTTTATATAAATCAAAGCTGTATTTACTTTAGTTGCCAAGTTCAATAGAAATTAAGTATATCATTCATAGTTTTTTTAGGTAAGGGAATAAATAATGTGAAAAATTAGATAACTCTATTCTATAACTTTTCTTCTTTCTTCTAAGGAGTTAAATAATGGTTCACTAGTTCTTGAAATTCTTATAAAGTCATTTCAAATGGAATAGGCTTTTCCACAGTCTCACTCTCAACAAACTGTGATAAATGTTTTACGTAGAATTTTTTTTTTATTGAATCACATGTATAATCTAATTCTCTATTTTTATGTTACTTTAGAGTGTAAATAATATTTTTATTTAGCCAAAACCACTCCTTTAAATGCTCCAAGCCATTTGCTAGAATGTTCAGAACCTATGACAAGAAAAATATATCTCTAAAGGTGTTTAAATTAAAATGCCTATTTCCCACTTGAATTGGGTATAAAAGAAGCTATTGTTTAAAATAATGGTAGACTAAGCACAATTTTGTTTGTTTGTGTGTGTTAAAATTTTCAGGAAACTAAAAAAGTTGAAGACAGCATCAAAGAAGTGGTTGAAAGAATAAAATCCATTGAGTCTTCAAATGATGAAATACGAAGCAGCAAGATAAAAATGATGGAGAATGTGGCTGCAATCGACTCCACTCTGAAATCTTTCATGAAAGATTTTGAAAAGCAAACTTAATAGCTAGCCAGTTTAATGTGTTCTTTTTTGCATTGATAGATATTTACTATTTCGTTAGCTATAACAAGTCTCATATTGAATTAGCTTTAGTGAGTTAAGTTCGTTTATTTTTAAGTGTTTTACATTTAGTAGCTATAGCTTTTATAGCTCATAGATAAATTTTTGTTCAGTTAGTGCACATTTAGTTTGTGAGTATTGTATTTATATTGAATATGCCATAAAAAGCCAGTTTTTTATAAGTGAACTATGATTCTTTCTGATTCAATTCTCTGGTGTGGTTGGGTAAAAGATTCACTGCTTAACACTCACAGAAACATCCATAAGATAATTTTGAAAGCATGCATGAGTACTGATTGTGCTTTGAGGAAGATACAGGATGCCTGGACCTTGGAGTGTGCTAGGTATTGGCGGAATGTGCCGAGAAGATAGAAATCTGTACGAGTGGAAGAAATGATTGACTCCAACCTTCTCGGAATTGCTGAAATTGATGCATAGCTGTTAGCAATCTCTGAACAGTTCCATCCATGGAATGAAAGGACAGAGAGGTAATTGAAGGTTTAATGAACCTATATAATAAATTCTTAAACATCATTGTCTCTGAAAAATGTACTCGCTACCTTTCAGTGACATGATTGACAATACTTATAGAATAGACCATGAAGCAGAGTATAGAATTTAAGGGTAATGAACTTGCCAATACATCAGTGGGAAAGCAGTAACTTACTCTTCCTCTGGTTTGTCAGTTCTTGTTGAGTGTCTGTAGGTGCAAGGATAGTGCTCTAATCTGCTCTGGAGGCAAGCACTGCTGGCAGAAGTTACAATCTCTTTATGACAAAAACACGTTAGAAATGACGTCAAAGTTTTAGACTGTATGTAAGTACTGATTCTTTCTGAGACAGAAGAAAGATGGCTGACACAGCTCAAGGTCCTCAAACTGCCTGAATATTAATAAGTATTCCACTACAGATCCACGACAACAATAGCCACAATATTGAGCATGACTGTAATTTCCCATCCATATTGGACACGTGGCCATTCATTTTATACAGGGGGAAGGTGGGAAGGGAAGGTGGGGGTGGGGGTGGGGGGGGGGGGTAGAAAGGAGGGTGTCAGCAATTGTTTTTTGAGTGTTTGTATGATAATACAGTAAGTGACAAAATATAGAGTGTACGTCAAATATGTACCTAAATGAAAACTTCATGTGTTAGCTATGCTTTGTGTATTTTGACGCCCAATGTGAAATTTTGTTTGTAAGTGATATATTAGGAGAGTAAAAAAATTCCATGTAACATTAAAAAAAAAAGAAAAAAATTTCATCTCTACAACTGCTTTAGCCTTTTTTAAACTAGCATTCTTCATGCTTCATTTGCAATTTTTTTTGTGATTCTAAAGTGCTTCTTAGCTACAGCTGCATTTTTTGGTCAACATTGTCAAAGTCCCCAATTAACTGCTCATAGTTCACTCATTAGTGCCAACTAAGTCCATTTTATAAGTCTTCCTTAAATTAAGCTTTAGTGAAAAAATACAGTTGTGGTGCTATTAATTAGATTATGATTTCCCCAAGCCTATCAGGACAAGTTCTAATAATGCAATAACTTAACATCTTCGTGAGTTTTAATTCAATTCATTTATTACATCAAAGTGGTAATTGGGTAAGGAGAGAAAAGTTATAGAGAACAAAACTAAACATTGGAACTGTCTATTATTTGGGATTGTCCTTGGGCATTATGGGATCCAGATCAAATTGTGTACTTTCAAGCAACTTTGACCTTATCTGTTTGAAGAGTGGTGTTGTCACTTAGCTAAATCAGGTTGCTATAGTTGGGCAATAATGCATTAACCATGAGGCCTACGCATAAAATGCTTCAATTAACTAAACAAATTTCTGTAAACACTTGATAGTAGATTCCAAAATATTTATCTGATCAACCTAACTGGGCATCATACCCTTGAAAAACATACAAAGTAAGCTGTCATTATTTTGGGCATACCAGACACTTGATGACATGAGCACTGCTGGCATGGAATAGATGGTTTTAATATGTGTAATAATATCATTTTGTACAAAGTTTCAATGCCAACAAGCGAAAGCAAGCTTTAGGTACACAATTATACTTTCACTAGCAACAAAAAATCATGTGTTTGCACTACTGTTTACAGCAACTTGAATTTCGCTGCTTTAGTTATAAACTCAGTATGATTTGCATTATTTGATTATGAAATTACAGGCTATAGATACAAAGATGGTGACTCAAACAACTGTCAACCTCCACACCCTGACGATTTATTCGCTGTCTCCCTCAGGCCTTATCATAAGGCTACAGCTTGGCTAGCTAACCTGAACGACAGTGACGAAAGCCACCTACAGAGATAACAATAGATATGTTAGAAACAGTAAGGGGGCGGGAAGTCACCATATAGCGGACCAGTAGCTAGAAATTCTGAGTGCTAAAAGCATGCTAACATTGTGACCACGCGTATTTGCGCTGCGCGTTAACTGTTGCCAATTGCATACTAAAATTTTCCCATGCACATTAGTTAGCGTTCATTAAAAACGTTTATTTTATCAATCTCCTTTGAACGAAGTACAAACTGACCTGAAACTGATTCAAAAAGACTTTTTTCTGTTAATGAACAGCGCAACGCTATGTTAATAGTCGCCGCTGTTACAGGAGTGGTTACTTGTTTTGATCTCGATATAGTCTTCAACTACAATAGTCTAATGTTGATTGAAGGTAAGAACAAAATAACAGTTCACTACAGTCTTAATAACTATTTTGTAATCTAGATAAAAGTCATACTAATGGAACATATTCAGGAATGATTCCTTTCATCTCTTGTTATTCTGAATGGATTTTGGATAAAAGTTGTTTCAGTGACCTTGTGGGTCTCCTCTGCTGCTCAGGTACTCCAAGTGCTGAGAAAACCACACTAGGAGAATTTTCTCTACCGGTTTGCCCAACCTGACTAATAACCAGAGAAATTTAGGTTATTGTCTTATCCAAGTAAGCAATGGTTCATGAGAAAATACTGTGACTGAGCTAGGCACAAGGGTAAATTCATCCAGGGCTCAGCTCATAGAAAAAGTGACATAAAAATAACGGAGACACGTAACTAATACACAACGCAAATGAACACACAACAGATACTAGTTGCTAAGAGCACACATTACAAAACATGCGACAGTCATAGTGACTGCAACAAGTTATGTGAAAGTTCGTTGGGACTTGACGGACCTGATGTTGGAAATGAATTTTGAAAGTCCTATCAATTTCATTAACTACAATTTTGGAGTGTTGGGAAGGACAAATATGTAACCTTGTGAGATGTTGACAGATGGAATTGGCAGATCTGGGACTGTTATAATGATTGGACAATACTTTATAATGACTACTGATTTCACTATCAAAATAATTCACTACTACAATTCCTTACAACTCCTTTTCATTCTTCTAAGCTAAAAAGGAGGTGTGTAAAAAAACAACGTATTATTGCAATCTCATAGATTATATGGTTCATATTCTTAGTAATAACAACAAAATCTGATAATGCAACTGAGCATGAGAGGGATCATCGTGATGATAGTGAAACTGAAAGGAATAGACATAGTAGAACATGTACAGGTACTAATCACTAAGTCAAACTCTGAATTGAATTAAAAGTCAAGTAATAATTTACAATTATATTTTTACATCAACTAGACAAAAATTTCTAGTATATTAGCTAGTTTATTTCTGTCTTATATCTTAGGACAAATATTTTTTTGTCAAATTCACTGCAAAACTTTGGAGGATATTCTATCTATACTTATGTTGATACATTTGTAGCTGTTTAGCTCTTTTATTGGAGTTGTTTTATTATTTTTTATGTCCATTTAGCCAATGAAATAGGACATGCGCTCCCTCCAGCTCAACCTGATGCCGCCAGTGTTATTAGAACCATTTATAACAAAATCTCCCGTGCCCTGTGTGGGCCAGCCCACATGAAGAAGTGCCCACATGAAGAATGAAGGGCAAGAGAACATTTATGTATGTATGTGTGATTGTGTTACATGCTGTATCATGTTACAAATTGTTTGTCTGAGTTGTGTAAGTCACGAGTTAATTGGTGTTGTAAATGTTTGTGTGTTAGCTTGTCTGTGGCAGAGCAGGAACTTTGCAGCCTTTCGTGTGACTTATAGGTGTGGTTTTTGTGTTGTATATATAGTTGAGTTTTGTGCCATGTGCTTCAGTCTTGTGCTTTCTCAAGTTTTTAAATTAAGATTTAATTTAACTCTTTTAACTCAACCCAAGGGTGGGTTACAGCAGGCTTGGAGTTAGAGAAGCAAGCCTTGACTCTGGTGGCAGCAACTAACTTTGCTGTCTCCGGGTGCGAGCTAGAGTTGAGGACTGTGACTCGTCCAAATTCCTCAACCCAGCACACATTTGGTGGCAGCGGTGGGATCCTGTATCCGAGGAGGAAGGGGGGAACCCGCAAGAACCTACGTGAAGATCTCCGTCCGAGAAGGAAGGTGACCCAAACGACCGAGCTCCGTGGAGCCATTTACCGGGAGCACCTTTCGTCGACGAGGGAGTTATCCCCAAGACGCGGCTGGATCGATACGTCGATTTGCGAACAATGCCTGAGGGGAACTGTTTTTTTTCAGTGTCATATTGTATTATATTTGTGCTGTTGATCGGCTTGTAATTTTCCTATTTCATTTTCTGTATTGTGCTGAAGGTCACTTCACTTGTTTTTGTACCTTTTTGTTCTATTTGGCAGGTTTCTAGTGGAAGGCGATGTCACTCACTTTCCATGCCAGAGACAAGGACTACAGAGGCAGTCGGAAGGAGGACCGGAAGAAGGTTGCCAGCGGGGACCTCCGCAGACGTACCTTACAAACCCCATCATCGTTTGACGGTTGAGGAGCGATCTCCGTATCAGACTAGGCCGACGGAGCCGGTGGTGAGTGGTGACGTGAGGGAGGAGGAAGAAGAGGAGTTAGATTTGGGAGAGATTGTGGACGGGTCTGATAGGGATAGTTCTGTGAGAACAGAGATGTCGGGTTCGGGAGACGATGGAGACGTTAGAGCTTTGTTAAGATTCATGTTAGAGAAAGAAGAGAGGAGTGAGCAAACTAGAAGAGAAAGGAAGAGAGGGATGAGGAGCGTAGGAGAGAAAGGGTGCAGCGAGAAGCTGATAACTGGAGGGAAAAAGAGTTGCGGAGTGAGGAGGCCAGGAGGGCTGAATTATTAATTCAGCCCTCCTGGCCTCCTCACTCCGCAATAAGAGAAATGTTTTTACAGATGAGGGAGTTCGATGATGAGAAAGCTACTAGATTGAGGGAAGCTGATGCTAAGGCGAAGGAAAAGAGAGAGTTACAGCAAGATTAATTGAAGGGGTTAGGTTCGTATAGAGAAGGGACTGAGATGACGGCATACCTTGAGAAATTCAAAATGATAATGAGAGAATGTGAACTTGAGGAAGGAGCGTGGCCGGAAAGGTTATTTCCACGGTTGACGGAGAAATTGTGTGCGAGACTTGCTTCGGTACGGGAGGAGAGGGCTACGTATGGTGTTGTGAAGAGTGCATTGCTGAAGACTATGGGTGAGACATCCCTTACTTATGGTAACCAGTTGTTTGAATTGACGGGAGAGGCTATGAAGGCTAAGACTGCTGGGGATGTAGTGGACACTTTCTTCAGGATTACTAGAGGCCTGATGCAGGAGTGTAAGACCGTGAGTGATGCTATCTTGGCGGTTACCTTGGTGGCCGCTAGGAAGATAATACCCCCGGGTGGGAAGACCTTCATGGACTCTAGGAAGATTACTAGTGAGCAAGAATTGAGGGATGCTTGGGAGGACTGGATGTTGGGAAGGCAGAAGGGTAATTATTTCAAATTGCTGGGAGTGGCAGGAGGTAGTGAAGTGAACAGACCTGTGCGAAGTGGAAGTGGTAGTGGGGTTGGTGTGAGACCCAACATGCCTGTCACTTGTTTTAACTGTGGCAAGCAGGGGCATCAGGCTGTAGACTGCATGAGTGATAAGCCTTGGGCGGCCGGTAGATTTGGTAACACTGAGAGAGGTAGGCCCTGGACGTGCTTCTCTTGTGGTAAGGAGGGTCACCGCAGTTTCGATTGTCCCAATAAGAAGATTGGTAATCCAGTGAAGAAGGAGCCAGTGGTTGGGAGAATGGCACCAGTGAGCAGAGTAGGTGCCAGGAGAAAGGATAATGTGTTGTGGGGGAAGGTTAATGGAGTTGAGAAAAGAATTTTAGTAGACACGGGGGCTGAGGTGGGAATGATACCTAGGTCCCTAGTGGGCAGGGATGCCATTGATTGTGGAGAGATATATATCAGAGGAGTGTTGGGTGTGCCTGAGTTACATAAGAGTACGAAAGCTATATTTGAGGTTGCGGGGTTGAGGTTAGAGAAGGAGGTTATGATTGATGAATCGGGGGATCCAGAGGGCGAGTGTATCTTACCTTTGAGCTTATCAAATGGGAGAGAGGTTCAGGCATACACCAGAGCAATGAAGGAGGCTGAAGTCAAGGTCTTGACAAGAAGTCAGGCTGAGGCTGAGGCTAAGTTAGATGTGAACGATAATGACGCAGTGGCCGAGGATTTGTGGAGCGCAGTTGAGCCTGAGGAGTCTGAGGAGGGAGTGCTTGGCGATGAGTTGAGTGCTTCGGTTGGTAGAGATGAGGTAGAGCCAGTGCAAGAGACAGCAAGGAGTAGTGTGGTAGGAGATTCACCGTGATTACGGACCATCGAGGTCTGGTCTCTTTGAGGACTGCGAAGCAGGAGAATCGGAGGATCTACAACTGGGCCTTGAAGCTGACAGAGTTTGAATTTGACATTGTCTACCGCAGTGGGAAGGAGAACGGTGTCGCGGACGAGCTGAGCAGGTGTCATGAGTTCACCAGGGTAGGAACCTCTTCTGCGGAGGAGGGGAAGATGTGGGCCAGCCCACATGAAGAAGTGCCCACATGAAGAATGAAGGGCAAGAGAACATTTATGTATGTATGTGTGGTTGTGTTATATGCTGTATCATGTTACAAATTGTTTGTCTGAGTTGTGTAAGTCACGAGTTAATTGGTGTTGTAAATGTTTGTGTGTTAGCTTGTCTGTGGCAGAGCAGGAACTTTGCAGCCTTTCGTGTGACTTGTAGGTGTGGTTTTTGTGTTGTATATATAGTTGAGTTTTGTGCCATGTGCTTCAGTCTTGGTTGTCCATTCAATTCATTGTGTGTGCTTTCTCAAGTTTTTAAAATAAGATTTAATTTAACTCTTTCAACTCAACCCATAGTAGAGTACACTAAGGGGAAAACAACATGAAATTGTTACAGAGTGGACAAAAGTACCAAATTTGGTTTCATGGTCCTTTGAAATATAGGGAGTGAGAAAAACACTGGCTGCAGACGCAAATATGTGTGTGCCACGAATTATGCCAATTATTTTTAATTTCGCCGCGAAAAATTCGCGAATTCTTTTTTTGTTGTTGTCATCATAGTAGTCTGTCATAAAAATTTGAAGAGATTATATTGAAATTTAGAGGTTTTGTGAGCAAAATATGGAAGAAAGTGATTAAAAACAAACTAGTGACATATGCCATGTTATATTTCACAGTTGCAGTTGCATAAGTCAGTGCAATGGAGGTCAGCTTTTATGCACTTGCATCTTGTACAGCCACGAGAGGACTTGCACTGGCATTGGATTAGTTCATTGCAAGCTCTGGCTGCTTCCGGTAATGTCATCCTAACCACACTTATGAGATCATTAGACCAGCCCCAACCCTCAGGAGATGGTATATTTGGCATAGATTCTTGACAGCTTGTCCAAATGCCAGTCTGCAGTATAGCATGCTTGACATGTTGTAGTAAAACATCCTAAACATTGACATACATTATTTATTCCATGACAGTCAAACCAATTTATATCATGTAACTTACAGCTGTTGGTGGGAGATTTTCTAATGACTTATTTTTCTTGCAAAATAACTCCTTGCGTGCTTCATTTACTGATTGTAGTGTGCTAAATTTATCATAGAGTACAACTGTAAGTCTCTCCAGAGTTTTGAAATGTGTAGATTTCAGAGTCACTATATCAAAGGGGTTCTCAACAATGTGGTGGAAGGCTTTAATCACATCTGGATAGTAGTTCCAGGCATCCCATGCTGACTTTTTGGTTTTACCAAAGAAGAAAGAAGTACTGTCACATCCTGTGAAAGCATGGAACGGAGGCAAGGGTGTCTGCCTCCTCATGATTGCAATCCCCCATGCTCACACGTGGATCCTGCCCCACCATTATCACAGATTTACCTAGAACAAAAGTATAGGCAAGTAAAGATGGTATAGAATAGAGATATTGCATAACATTTATTACTTGCCTGAAGTAGCACATAGTATTTTTTCTTCAGCAGTCTCCATATTAGTTATTGCTATGGTGAGAAAAGAGAACAGTTCCTGTTTGTTCTGGGAAACACGCAGGAAGTCACTCCATTTCTTAGGCATCTTGGTTTGTGCTGACAGTTTGGTTCGTGTACCATGACCTCTTTGTTCTCTTGCAGCTTGCTTTATACTTTTGTCAATGTACCTATCCCACACTAAATCTAGTCTGCGAGATTGTTTCAATTGCTCTTGAAGAAAGGGAACAAATATTTTGTCAGCATACTCAGCAAATGTGTTCACTGAAGAAGTCGGCAAAAAGTGTACGACAGCAGCACCATCAAATATTTTGCAATCAAAGCACTTCGGAGAGTCAGGCATGTCACCATTATTTAGAACTTTGAGAAGAAGAGATTTTTCTCCGGAGCGGATTTTACCAAAATCAGATAGTGACGGTGGGAATGTTTGATTTTCGTGTGAAAAAAATTGCAACAAATCACCTTCACGTTGCTGATTAGCTATGTATAAACGTCCAAAAAGTTGAAGTGTCAGCTGTTGTGATATTTTTGACTTTTTATTGCATATGGGAGTTTTGAAAAGAGGAAGTGAATTCTTCTTGAGCAATTCGTGAATGGATCTTTTCCTGTCAAAAATAACATCTTGGCAATACTGCTGGTATTTTGCAGTTGCAATAGATTGAATAGATCGTACAGTTCCAATTACAGAATTATCTGCACAATCTCTAGAATTCAAAATCAATAATTCTGGGCAGTCATCTAAGAATGGGTTTCCAAATTCTGTAACTGCATCAACTAAATCTTGTACTTGCTTTTTGAATGTTTTCTGTGAGGCCAATCCTTCTTCATGGTGCAATTGAATATCCTGCTCTTCTTCATTACTAAAACCACCTTCAAATTCATCAAAAAGTGTAGAGATTTCGGGACCACACATCATCCACCTATTCAAAGTTGCCGTATTTTGAGTTAAGCCAATTACACCACCCACTCCTTTGACCTTGGCATTCTCCTGTTCATGTGTTTGGTCAAGAGGAATAGCTGAAAATCTGTTAGAAATCTTTGGCACAACCCAATAGGGGGTGAGGGTTACAATCAGGGATTAGTACAGCACAGTGAAGAGATGGGGGGGGAGGTGGGGGTGTGTGTATAGGGGGAAAAGGTGTCATTTTGAGTCCCCTAATGTGAGTACAGCGAAGGTGGTTAGTTTGGCAGAGAGAACTAGACACTACGCATGGCTCTAAGGAACTGCAATGTTTATGAAGTACGAACTAATGAACTGATTGAAGTCAGCTTTCAACAAATTCAATTGTAATGTTGGACATTTTTGCTCACAGTACCTCTAAATTTCAAGATAAACTCTTGAAATTTTGATGGCAGACTACTATCATGACAACAAAGCCACAGAAATATTCGTGCAATTTTCGCGAAATTTTTACGGCGAAATTAAAAAATTTGGCATAATTCATGGCACACACATTTTTGTGTTTGCAGCCGGTGTTTTTCTAACTCCCCATACCCCAAAGGACTACCATACCAAATTTGGCACTTTTGTCCGCTGTGTAACGATCTTGCCTTTAGTATAAGGGTGGGTTACAGCAGGCTGGGAGTTAGAGAAGCAAGCCTTGACTCTGGTGGCAGCAACTAACTTTGCTGTCTCCAGGTGCGAGCTAGAGCTGAGGACTGTGACTCGTCCAGATTCCTCAACCCAGCCCACACCCTGGATGAAACCAGTTTCTTTTCTGCTAGACCACATGTCATGTCTAATTACATAGTGAAAGGATCTCCCTCTTTCTCTGACATTACCAGGATAGTAGATGCTATTCAGGTGACAGATGAACACTCTTCTTGTTGAGCTGTCAGTATGTGTTGAATCTTCTCTTGGATTAATTCTTGTGTAGGTGACATTTCTAGGTCAGGAATACTTAATTGATACATTTGTAGCAACCATCTGCAATGAAGAAGAAATTTTAGCACTTCTGCCAGCTAAGGTGAGCAAACCTGTCCCATATTGAGAATTATAATCATCACATTTTGTGTCTTTTTGAATAGGATATTCAGATTGCAGAGTTGAAAGATAAAACTGAACTCATAACTCATTAAAAGAGAGGCAGACAAATTTGACAGTAAGTACACAGCATGTGTCAGTCGTTGTTATTGAGCAATGAGGATTATATTGTATGATTATGATGAGATAATTGAAAGAAAAATAAATAGATATTGTTGCTACATGATAGAGTAGCAAGATGATAAGTTCATTTAATTGTGTTACAGATGACGGTATTCGTCTTCGCTCTGAGATGGGTGTCACTGGTTCAGAGCTGAAGAAACAGAAAAGCTTGAATGTCAAGACTTTTCACTATCATGAAACAATAGTGAAAGAGACTGAGGGAATTCAAGAAACTTTAAGTGATGAGCTAGAGGCAGAGAAGGAGTTGAACAAATATGTCCCTGAGGAATATTACTCTTGGAACATACAATCTGTATTACTCATGCTACTGGCACAGTCAAAGGCAAGTCCATCCCAGGCTATAGTGGGAACATGCAATTCTAATTTGACTTTGTCCTGGTATTAAGTTTGATTATAAATTACGTATTCTTTTTATATATATGCAGAATGGAAAATTTCCTTGGAATTGATTCAGGATTTCATGCTGAGTGAAATATTTGCTAAGTTTTTAAAAGTTGGAGGATTTCCTGAGGATCTCGATGGAGATAAACTGCTACAAGATTACCCTGTGGAGAGAGATATGTATAATCAGCACTTGAATATTCTCAAGAATCGAGAATAACCACTACTTTATAGACAGCCCACTAAACTTTATTGTATTTAGCTATATTAATCATTATTGTATTTATCCTAGTACCAAAATATTATCTTGTGAATAGTCAGTCATTCTCATGTGTCTATGCATCATGCAAATCAGCCATCTGAATACATTAAAGAGTAAGTATGCCCACTTGCTCTTTATATTGTGTTGATTATATTATCATTACAAAGAGATTGACTTTCATTGAACACTGAAAAGAACTTCTATAATACAAAAATTGAAACGTCTGTTTAAGTTTACTATATCCACTGCTAAAACTGAGAATTACTGCTATTAATATTATTGTTATTTCAACCGAAGTTTTAAACCAATGTCTCTGTAGATTTCTGGTGTCATCTGTATGTGTAAAGCTTTCTTGATCGTTAACACACGATCCCTATAGCGTCTGTCTACAACATCTACGTCTTCCCATAAATAGGGTGATGCTGCAGCCAAACATGTTTAGCAATAGCTGAAACCTTAATCTCCTCATCTTTCTTGCTAGAATTTTGGTGTTATTTCAAGTTATGCTCAAGCCTTCTAGTTGTTTCTCCTACTTTACTGCAGTTGTAGGGTATATTCTACACTATTCATGACCTGGTGCTTATGGGTATACCATTGACTGTAGTAAAATGTAATTTTCCTACTTAAGTGACCTTTCCCTAGCTTCTTTACCAACTTCACGTAAAAAGAGCCGACCCTTTCCCTTCCCTATATTTTGTGGGCAGGGAGGAAGGAAAGGGTCTGGTAGCTCTAGTATCAACGACTTGAATCGTTAATTATGCGCATTCCTCAACCGCATATTCAATGCGCCCCAGTTTATTCCGCGTTGCTAGCCATGGAATCAAGTAATAAAGAACGTGTTTAGGAGTTACAGTTTCGTGGTAAAGCCAGAGCAGATGAAAGGGAATTTTAAAAAGAGATGTTTTTGTAGCTCTAGGTTACGGAAAGTGTCACTTGTATATGACCAACTCCTACACAAGTGTGAACCAGCCACTATTATTGTTGTTGTTCTTGAAACACCACAGTCGCAACGAGACACTCCAACAAAATGTTTACTTGCAACAAAATGTTTACTTGCAATAAAATGTTTGACTCACGATTGCTTACGCGGATGACGTAATAAACTTGTGATGTCATAATATGCACAAGTCGTTGATACTAAGAGCTACCAGACCCTTTCTTTCCTCCCCCCGCCCACCAATATAGGGAAGGTAAAGGGTCGGCGACGCCAGACTATAAAGAGCCCCCGGTTTGTGATCCGGTTGGGTAAAGGGTTTCGCGCCCTTGATTTTTTTCTAAAGGACACACCCCCTTCACTATGCAGCTTTTCGGGCACGCTCCTATACTTCAGCTGACGCCCGAGACCTTAGATCGTAGCAAGCTATGGCTGTGGAGTTGGTGTCTGTAAACCGTGAGGCTGAAGAAAGATGGCAAGACCATGTTGGAGATGAACCGTTGCATCACGTAAGGTGCTTGTTCAGGCCAAAAAAAAATTCAATTTATGGATTCCTGTAATTAAATAAATAGTTAGAAATGTGTCAACAAAATTATTAGTTCGATTAAAGCAAGAAACTGTAACAGTGTGACCCATATGATTTAACCCTTTCACCGGTAGATTTTT
>WLWD01002327.1_pt1 | contig 22375 bp, 26 predicted proteins | sample 6712731 | NCBI WGS metagenome assembly WLWD01 (sample SAMN12718690, study PRJNA576275) | sponge metagenome | isolation source: marine sponge | host: Mycale hentscheli | place: New Zealand: South Island, Marlborough, Capsize Point | collected 2014-11-01
CCAGGGTTCAGATGTGTGTGGCAGTTACAGAATTCAGTGATATCTAGAGCCAGGGTTCAGATGTGTGCGGCACAGTTACAGAATTCAGTGATATCTAGAGCCAGGGTTCAGATGTGTGTGGCACAGTTACAGAATTCAGTGATATCTAGACCCAGGGTTCAGATGTGTGTGGCAGTTACAGAATTCAGTGATATCTAGAGCCAGGGTTCAGATGTGTGCGGCACAGTTACAGAATTCAGTGATATCTAGAGCCAGGGTTCAGATGTGTGTGGCAGTTACAGAATTCAGTGATATCTAGAGCCAGGGTTCAGATATGTGTGGCACAGTTACAGAATTCAGTGATATCTAGAGCCAGGGTTCAGATGTGTGTGGCAGTTACAGAATTCAGTGATATCTAGAGCCAGGGTTCAGATGTGTGCGGCACAGTTACAGAATTCAGTGGTACTGAGCCAGGGTTCAGATGTGTGTGGCCCAGTTACAGAATTCATGGATATCTAGACCAGGGTTCAGATGTTTGCGTCAGTTTAAACAGAATTCAGTGATATCTAGAGCCATGGTTTCAGATGGTCGGCAGTTACAGAATTCAGTGATATCTAGAGCCAGGGTTCAGATGTGTGTGGCAGTTACAGAATTCAGTGATATCTAGAGCCAGGGTTCAGATGTGTGCGGCAGTTACAGAATTCAGTGATATCTAGAGCCAGGGTTCAGATGTGTGCGGCAGTTACAGAATTCAGTGATATCTAGAGCCAGGGTTCAGATGTGTGCGGCAGTTACAGAATTCAGTGATATCTAGAGCCAGGGTTCAGATGTGTGCGGCAGTTACAGAATTCAGTGATATCTAGAGCCAGGGTTCAGATGTGTGCGGCAGTTACAGAATTCAGTGATATCTAGAGCCAGGGTTCAGATGTGTGTGGCACAGTTACAGAATTCAGTGATATCTAGAGCCAGGGTTCAGATGTGTGTGGCACAGATACAGAATTCAGTGATATCCTAGAGCCAGGGTTCAGATGTGGTTCGTCGTTACAGAATTAGTGGATATCTAGGCGGGTTCAGAATTTGTGTGGACATTTTCAGAATTCAGTGATATCTAGAGCCATGGTTTCGAATTGTGTGGCAGTTACAGAATTCGTGATACTAGAGCCAGGGTTTCTAGGTGTGCGGCGTTACAGAATTCAGTGATATCATGCCAGGGTTCAGATGTGTCGGCAGTTACAAGAATCAGTGATAATCTAGAGCCATGGTTAAGATGTGTGTGGATTTTAACAGAAGTCAGTGAGACTAGAGCCAGGGTTCAGATGGTGTGCGGCAGTTACAGAATTCATTGATATCTAAGCCAGGGGTCAGATGTGTGCGTCAGTTACAAGAATTCAGTGGATATCTAGAGTCAGGTTCAGATTGTGTGCGGCAGTTACAGAATTCAGGGATATCTAGGCCAGGGTCAGTGTGTGCGGCAGTTACAGAATTCAGTGATATCTAGAGCCAGGGTTCAGATGTGTGCGGCAGTTACAGAATTCAGTGATATCTAGAGCCAGAGTTCAGATGTGTGCGGCAGTTACAGAATTCAGTGATATCTAGAGCCAGGGTTCAGATGTGTGCGGCAGTTACAGAATTCAGTGATATCTAGAGCCAGGGTTCAGATGTGTGCGGCAGTAACAGATAGAATAGGTAAAATGCATGTGTGTAGCACAGCTGCAGCATGCACATGTGCTGATAAATAGTGTGCCACTCATGTAGCACGTGCTAGAGTGTTGTTATGCATCTTGCACACATGCAACAGCTGCAGAATATGCACTCCATGCATGTGGCAACTATAGATTTTTGTAAGGGAGTGTATAATTAATCGTGACAGACAACACACTTACCTGAACCATTCCATCTACTCCGTTTGCTTCATGGTTAACACTAAACACATACGGAGCCAGACTGAAATGTTCACCTGGCCTATTTTCACTTTCACAGAATGACTGTGTCCGAGAATTATCACTCCAGAAAATAGACAGAGTCGTATTGGTGGCAGTTTGTAACATAGGCAACTGTCGGTTTATAGGTAGAGTCGGATTGGGAGCCAGACACATCAGAGCTACAAATACAAGTGATACATAATACATGTAATATATATATATACACACACACAAAAATCCAAACATAAACATTACAGTTTATTATGTTGAATGTACAAAGGTTCTACTACTTTAGTAAATTGAATAAGCATTAAGGTGCAAACCCTCAGCGCTATGATACACTTGCTAGCTTCTACGAAATCATTTCTCTGCAAAAGAATAATTATTTGTCTATTCTTAATCAGGTATCAATAAAGCTTGTGCAATGAAACAGGTAGATGTAAATGCTGTCTTCGTAAGAGAAGAAGACAACCATGCAAGAGACACTCACCTGTAATATAGTTTCAATGTGAAACTCCAATTCCAGCACTCAGTTAATTTTTCAGCATAAGTAAAACTACGGTGGGTAGCAAGAAATTATTTGCTCACGTGATGATAGGCCAAAAGCTAGTACCGACGCGGAGCTGACAGCTTTACGCTTTCTCAAAACCCGAAATTAAAAAGTAACATAAAAGGTCATAAATTGTCGTCCTGAGTAAGTTCATACTTTAATTAACAGTATCGCCAGCCAAAATCAGAGCGTGACAGACAGACAAGATGACTACTAATGTATTACCCTCTCACAAATGCACTTCTATTGGGGTAGCACACAAAAAATAAGACTGCAAGACACTCTCTGGCATTTACACGTAATAATAACAATAAGGTTATGCCACAAAGTCTCTAGTGATACGTTATTCCTGTTCTATAAATAGATACATATTGATAGTAGATGATACCAATGGGCCAAAAAGGGTTCCATACAGGATTTCTTTTTAGGGAGGTGAAATTTTGAGTGTAAAAAAGGAGTTACTTTCTTGCTTGTCTGCACAGAAACTAAACAAACTAATCATAAGAAAAGAGCTATTGCAAAAGTAGGCTATTTTTCAGAATGGATTTCTTCAAGATATGGAAAAGGTTCTGGAGTCAAAGTCACTGGAGAAAGTATTAGGGCTCCAAGAGGTCCTGGAAGAACTGAAAATATCTGCTGCTGTCTTCAGTGGCTTTTTTTTATTTACACATTCTAATTAATACAATGCTTTTAATTTAGTATAGCTACAGTTAGATTACAAAATCAGCTAACAGAACAAAATTTAGCATGACTGAAAAATTGCTGCTGAAGATTTTCAAAAAATATAAGAAATAATTTTATTGAATTATAAGACAAATTCAAACAGCATAATCATTGGATCATGCTGTAATGTTACTGCAATGGCCACTATTTTGGTTGTTAATATAATATTGCAGCTGATTTAAGCATTTAAATTAGCAATTCTTAGGGGGGGGGACTTTCGTTAGGTGTGGTAATCCCAAATCCCCCCCCCCCCATGAAACCCTGGTTAATGAAATCCAAAAGGTGACAAATGAATATTCTTATGCATACTTGGAAGTGGCTGTTGATCTGGACTCAACGGCACGATGAAATTAGGTGTGGCCTGTTCATCAACAACTATCAAGGTGGCAAGATCCGATACGTCCACAGCAAATATGCCAGGATTAGACGAGTTCGCACTTGTCCAGTAGATAAATTGGCCACCATATTTAATGCTACCAGCGGGCAAGCCTGCACAATCATACACACATTAAAAACTTTTGATAAAAGATCAACTCAATATATATTTTTTTGGTCACAGGTAAAATTTCAACTTACCGACATCCATTCTTCCAGAATTGGTCACGAGAGTAGATCGGCTCACAAATTCACTACAACTAACAAAATCTCGCGTACATTGGAAGATATTGCCAGAAGCTCTATCAGACACGAGCAAGTTATTCCCTATGGGGTTCAGAGCCAAGGCTGGCGTGACATTCATCAATGTATTTCTCCTCCTTCTCCTTCTAGTGGAACCTCCCACCACTACTGGAGTGACAGTCGTAATATTCGTATCATTCCTCAAATGAAATACGTATATGTTTGTGGCACCATCCGTAACTGACCAATAGAATAGCCTTTAGAAAGAAAAAGTATATATCGGGAGGGTACAAATAAATGGTATGTTCTCTTGTCTTTGCGCGGGGGCTATCAAGGATGGCCGAGCTCAGTTCTTGCGGACTCGAAGAGAGAATGGGCAAGGAAAGGAGGACTAGACAAGCCCTCCAAAGGATAAACTCAGCAATTGCAATAATATGTAAACCTTATAAGTAATTACATGGCATACTAATCATATATATTAAGCATCAATTATTATACATAATCCATTTACCCACAGTTAGGATGCATGATCAAATACGAGAACGGGTTTGGGTGACCCTTATGCTCCGCGTGACTGGTAATGAAACAGAGGGAGAGGGTAAGGACGGGAGGCGAGATATGCATGAGGATCATCTTATGAATGGGAGTGATGCAAAGAATGTTTCCGATTGTAATCAATTAAGTGTGGGACATATAATAAGCATAAGTGTGAATGAATAATAATACACTGTATATATAATAACTATTTTATCTTCTTCACAAAGCTCACTCCACACATACTCGGTGTACTCCTGGAATTGTCGGACGTGGCTCACTACGGCGTGTCCGACACTAAGAACATAGTCACGTACAGCTCACAGAAATACTTCCAATTGTATTCCTGGGGTGCTCTGAACCGTGGTATAGACAATTAATGATTGTAGACTGAATTCGGACATAGTCTAGCTATACCTAGTATAAATTTTGGCGGCAAGAACCCGCATGTGTGTTCATAGCACTAAGAAAGGAGTAAAAGGAGGACGAGAAATGGATAAAATAGAGTCCCACTACCATGTCCTGAGGCTCGGGATCTCAAAAACACTTAGTGGAGAGAATCAATTTATTTAAAATATGAAGTGATTTTAGTTTGCTTCATAGATTTCAAGCGACGCTGAGCTGCATCATCTCTCCAACTTTTTACCAGCATAAGATGTGCAGGGTGTGTGTTGCCTTTGGATTCCAACCACTCCAAAGCAGTATCGAAAGCAGCACAAGCTTGCGATGGAGTAACTGCATTGAAGAAGCTTCATCTTCATTTTCGGACTTAGTCTCTCTTGCAATACCACATCTTCTACAATTTCTTCATGTTCATGTCCAAATATCATTCACTGTAGATTTTGGAACACCAAACTGTCCAGACACTGCCTCACTGACTTCCCTTCTTAACTTCTGATATTATCTCCAGCTTTCTTTCTAGAGTTAAAACGCTACGCTTGCATTTAGTTACCGCGACCTTGCCTCCACCACCGCTGGTCGTTGAGTTCTTAGAAGAACTAGCAGCCCCACTGCCTTTCAAAGAGTTTTGAGAAGAACTAGCAGCGACGCCGGTCAACGAGTTCTGAGAAGAACTAGCGGTAGACGCGTGTTAAAAGTTCCTATTTCTTTAGTAGTCAGCTCTTCATAGCGAATAGGCAGCCCAAGATCGACTAACTGCAAGTTGATTTCACCGCTCCATCTCCGCACACAACGCTACGATCGAATACACTCGAAGTGCCACGCGCAAAATATTTTCCCGATTTTATTCGTTTAATTTGGTAACTTTCCGACTACACTGACGATCCGTACGCAGTCAATAATTTTAGTTGGTGTCCGGTAGACAGAGGTGTCCGTAACTTAGACGAACGGATAAGAGAGGTTCGAGTGTAATGAAGACAGCTTGTATAGCAATAAATACAAGCTAAACACCAAACACCACACAATAATGGAACTCACCCATTTACTGGGTTCATTTCTGAATTCACCACTGCATTGGGACTGACAGTAAGTTGAAGTTGTGGAAAGACCTCCTTCTGAATGTCAACATCAAATATTTCCACTGTGATGAGCTCAAGCCGTCCAGAAGCCATGACCACTCGTGAAATGTACACCACTTTGGCAATCCAGTCGTACGTCAGTGAAACCAGCCTTCTGTCAGTGGGCATCATCAAGAATGGCTGCAAGAAAATACCATAAACGGCTGAAGGTCAAAAGTGTATAGGATAGAATATCCAGGGATTTATACAGGATTTTTTGCTTGGGGGGGGGGGGGGGGGGGGATTTTATTGTAGAGCCAAAAAACAACAACAAAAACAACAACAACAACAACAAACAACAACAGTTTAGCCACATGAAAATGGTGACAACACAACTATTAGATGAAAACTTAGATGAAATTACAAATAGCTATTGAAGGACCAGTCATGATTTTGAAGAAGTGTTTGACATTTTAAAAGAAACTAGCAGTAGAGTAATTAACCTATAGTTTTTTCATAATTATACTGATCATTATTGTTTTCATTAAAAAAATCTCAGTCAGGGTAAAAAACATTTTTTGGGGGGGGGAATCCCAGGGCTCCCATAGTCAGTATGAAACCCTGGTATCTGACTGATGTTCTGGTGTTCTCACCTGCACTGCACTGCCTATGCCCAGAGGCTGTACGACGATGAGACTCGAGTTCCTCTCATACCAGTAAGCTCTCCTATCCGAAGCATCAACCACTATAGGGCCAGCATTGGGCTCAACTCTCAGCATCTGGTTGATGCTGGTCTCGTTGCCGTAGTACGACATTCCAGAGGACTCCAGAGACAACACTTGCCTGGGGTAGCTCAGACCTGCAGATGGCGAGACAGAGAATATAGATTCAACAGGTTATTCTATTGGAAGAAAGCTTTGTCCCACAGTAGTTGCCAGCTTATTCCATCCTTACCATTTGAGGTAACAGTGAAATTGACCCTTTCTGAAGCAAGCCCAGTTCCACCCTCATTAATTGCACTCACCTAAGAGAAGCAAATCACTCTAATAATAATATATACATGAGCCATCTCACCTGGGTTATGCCAACACCCAATTTAAGTAATGGTTAAGCAACAACAACAACAATAACAACAACAACAGCAGCATCATCATCACTAAATCTCACCTCCACACCATACATTCTACCGAGCATGAGAGGAAAAGTAGGGAAGCTTGAGGGTTGCTCAGCTTGGAGGACGGTGTAGGAAGTTCTGACATCTAGGATCACCTGAGAGAGCTACACACATACACACACACATACATACACACACAATCAATACACACACACAATCACACACACATACATACACACAATCACACACATAATCACATACACATTTTTGTTTTAAATCATCAATTTTATAGCAGCACGTGCAGCAAAGACAGCCAAACCAAAACACTTAATTGGGAGAAAGCAGCAAGGGACCTACTGTACGCTTCACCAATACACTTACATCTAGGCCAGCAAGGGACCTACTGTACGCTTCACCGATACACTTACATCTAGGCCAGCAAGGGACCTACTGTACGCTTCACCGATACACTTACATCTAGGCCAGCAAGGGACCTACTGTACGCTTCACCAATACACTTACATCTAGGCCAGCAAGGGACCTACTGTACGCTTCACCAATACACTTACAACTAGGTCCTGTCCAGTGCTGTAATCCACCACTCTAACAGTGAAGCTAGTCACAGACCCAGCCACGTTGTTCCACGTCACTAGTGCATTCCGAGTGCTGCGGTCAGTGATCAGAGGAGTGTACAGAAACACACGAACATTCTCCACTTGATCAGGTCCTGATGGCACACGAAAATGGAGGATTAACAAATAAATCTACTCAATTTATTAAAATATATTATTATTAAATAATAATTATTATTATTTATTTACTCGTCTGTTTGTTTATTTATTTATTTATTTATAGCCCAGGCATAAGACTTGGAGACCAGTAGCCGGCCACTTACTGGTAGGCAGAGATAGGAAAGTGCTAGAGACAGCATTTGCAGCCCTAGTCCATGAGGAAATGGCCAGCACTGAGACAGTTACATTAGTCATTGGCTGCTGCACAGATATGCTTATTGAAGTAGAAAAAGTCTAAACACACACACACACACACACACAGAAGATGTGACAAAGGAAGTTCCAGTAGTGACAGGAATCAAAATATCACTGGTTAAAAAATAATTGTATTCCTCCTCCTTCTCCATCCCCAGGTTAAAAAATAATAATGTAATACTGATATCCTACCACTCTGCTGCTACTATGCTACTTCTATACCACTACTACTACTACTACTACTACTATTACTACTACTACTAATAATAACTCAGCATTACATCACATCACTCATACTTACTGTTTTCGTAACAAGGGGCCCCGAGTTGAGTGTGTAGCTAACATTATACGCAATGACAGCATCAGGGATGCCACTGACGGAGGAGTGACCCCATGCTACTTGCACTAGTGACGATGTGGACTGAGGTGCATCCAGGTAGGGTGCTAGAGTTGGTACCGCAGGCTCCAGTCCACTCAGCCCTCGGTTTTGGATGGTCAAAATCCCTGTATACCAAACACATGAAATAGCATTAAATAGAAAAAGGAAGAGTGGAAAATTTGGAAAATTCATGCATCATCAGCCTTCTCCTTGAGAAGATAATGTGAATACTACACACACACACACACACACAATAATAATAATAATAATAATAATAATAAATGGTTATATAGACACACAAAAATAAGCCACCAGTGGGCCACGACTGCAACAAAATTAGGATCCTCAACAGAACCACAAAGACCAGGACTACTAACAAATAGCTTACTGAACTGACCACAAGCTGGTCCAAACTGCATTTGAGTTTGCTATGGTTTTTACTCCAAATCAAACAGATAAGACAACCAGTCTGAGCAACAAAAATTAAATACTTAATTGCTTATGGAAGAATTCACAATTACAAACAAACCACTCCCTCCCCCCTCCCATTTCCTCCTGATACTATAGTTCTGTAACTGAAGTCTGTACTAGACTAGAGAACCAGAACACCTGGCAAACTAAGTCCAACCACAACAGCCATCTCACCAGGTAGCGGCTGTGTTTCACTGGAGGAGACTGCCATGTCTCTGATCTCGAGGGTGCCAGCTATATTGACCCCGGTCAATCCAACTTCCCCCACTGCCAGCGACTGATCCGCCCCCACGCTGTCCAGCCTAGATGAGACTGTGTAGATCTTGTTGGACAGACGACTAGAAAAGTACAGCTTGTTAGATGCATACACCATGACGGTTGAACTCGAGCTGAACATGAACAAACAAACAAAATGAATACTAAATAAAATGTCAATAAAATGCAAGATTATTGCGAAATTTTACCAAATATTTAAAACGACAAAAAATGCAAACATCAAGAGGAAGACGCTAACAAACATAAAAATAAAAACACGAAACAAAACACCAAAGTGCGAGCCTAAGAGGCCGTGACCAGAAGACCTCCAACTGACCCCACACACGAGCGTAATTTTAACCCACATTTGGCGGTAAAAGTCTCACAAGTGACAATTAGTGCTAATTACTACTTTCAGCAGCTACTAACCTGAGTGACAACCCTGGAAGGTCCTGTTCCACCAGGCTAGAATATGTGGAGAGAAAAATAACACACACTATAAACAACAACAATAGTATTGTTAATGCGATGGAATAACACTAAATAGATGCGGTATGCCCAATAACACGGTGACAACAAGCGAGCTAGTCAAGCAAATGAAACTCAATTAGAAAATTAAGCGGCATAGCTTGTCAGCACCTTCACAAATTTTAAGCTATCATTCATATTTTCTTTTTTTCCAGTTATTTTTTTAAGTAAAATACAGGAGTTTTTTGAGTCTATAAATTCATATGTAGTATCTTAAGCTTTCTTACTAAAGCAACTCCAATACATGCAACAAGTCAGAGAGATGTAAAGGGAGACTTGTAAGAGATAAGCATGATGAATACTAAAATGTTGCAAAGCTAAACAACAACTAGAAAAATGACTGTAAATGAAAGTCGCAATATAGTTCCACCACCATTGAGTGATGTAACAGATCACATGTGATATACATTACATACTAATGTTAAATTGTAACAGTCTTGAAATATGACCTGAAACACAATAATTGCCCACCAGAGTCCCCTATAAGACTCTTTATGGCGGCATTAATATATAATATCCAAGATCCATACCTGGTTGTGTTGCAGTGAATGCCAGAGTAGTCCAGCTGGCTGATCTTCCACCTCTGGCTAGAAGTGGCGCTGTTGGACAGCCAGTACAAATTCTGCCTGGACGTATCCACGGCCAATGAAGAGGCCCCACTAGAAGGGGTGTGGCATGCATCCAACATGATCCCACTGAGAGTTCGCATGTAGATTGTAGTACGATCAGTCCAGAAAAACAGTCTGGAGAGAACACACAATATTGAATGACCAGTCAAATACAACCAAGTGCAGGAGGGAGACAAGATGAGATGTTGTAAACTTGCGAGACAAAAAAAAAAATCCCCCAATATGCATGCAGCATGCCATACCACGTGCCCAACTCACCCATTGAAGCTGTCCATAACAGTGGCAACAGCACTGGGAGTATCAACAAATGCAGTTTCAACAAACGGATTTGCACCAGTAGGCAAAACTGGACCAATAAAAGATCTGAGAGGATCTTGTGGCTGAAGGGGAAAAAAAAAATTTTAACTTGTAAAATGAAATGAACACACATGACATAACACTTACATTTTCGCCATCTTCTATCCACACAATCCTGTTGCCAACCCAGTCATATACCAGACCAAAGGGCTGGTCTCTTTTGGTATACATAAGAGTGATTGTGGACCCCTGTTTGCTGAACAGAGTGGCAGAACTACCTTCAGAAGCCCAGTAAATAACATCCTCGTAAGCATTCACAGCAACAGCTGGAAAAGAAAGGAGAGAAAATAGGGTGGGAATCGGAAAAAAAACAAAGAAAAAGAAAAAAAAAACTCAAATATTTCATTGAAAATCTATATAAAAAATATGATGGTCCTAGTATAACATATAGAGTAGAATGTATGAATAACGAGACAGAAAAAGAAATGCTTGGCACGCCCTTAGTTGGCTGACTTTGACTGGTGTGTATGTGCAGGTGTACTAGCTATCACTCGCTGTGTACGAAATCTTTGTGAGGTCACCCTTTGTGCACGTATCTTCAAACAAACACAGGAACTAAACTCAGCAGGACTAGGAATAAGCAACAATAGATAGTGGTATTTGATCTTGGTGAGAATTTAATAATAGATAAAGAGAGGGGGAGAGATCAAAGTAAAACTCAGATTGTTTTAAAGTATGGATGTATGAATTGTATATATATATGGAGATATAATACCATGGAAACTGTGGTACTCAGGATTAATAGCATGAGTGCTTTAATTAGAATACTGCAGTTTTCCATGCTATTATTATGCTAACACTATAGCCAAAGTAAACTAATCTTGTATGATATTTTTGCCAAAGAATTCATTCCACTCCGATTATGTACTCGTACTTTATTTTACCGTTGCTAAATAGAGTTGCCCAGGAATTTCACCGCAATATTGCCAAGTGGATTTAAGTGGAAAGATCGCTGTGACCAATCAAATCATTACTTTAGTTTTCCACAGCTGTGGTATTCCAAAATAATACCACACTATTTTTGCATTGAAAAAATGACTCGGCTATAGTATTAATATATATATATATATATTATAACTTACCGACTGGGGTTGAATCCACCAAAATCTCAGTGGACTCCCCTCCTAAGCTGGAACGAATGATGCCAGATTCATGAGCTATCACCAAGCTCTCATCTATGCCTGCAGCAATATCTACCCCACAAGATACACAGGAAGAAGTAACTAATACTGAATAAGCCATCAAATACGTGTGCTACACTAACGGAGCAATTCTATGAAATATCAACCAAAACCATGCACTGTCAGATCCAAGCAAAATAGAATGTGAAATTTAAAAGATAAAATGTATTAATTACACGCTATTATTTAACGGTCATTAAAATCATGATCTAACTATAGTGTGTGTATGCACAAGAATAAATCTTAAGTGACCGTGTGCCATTCTCTCTATCACCTACGTACCAGCAGGCGCAGTGGTGAAGAGGACTTGAGAAGACACCGTGCTGCCATCTCCGCTAGTTCCCAGTGCTCTCACAGACACCACGTAGCTAGTATTAAAGTTCAGGCTCAGCTGAATGGACAGCTGAGTGGTCTCTTCATCCATGCAGACCTGAGGAGTGCTGACAGTGCAGTAACTCACTCGATAGGTCCAACCGTCAAACGCATCCGAACCTGATCAAAAACAAAGATAATCACATGAACCATAATCAACAGTAAGTAATTATTCTCAGATTTCAAGTTCGGTATAAGTTAAATTATATTGCCAACGTGACTTGAAAGTGGATCATGTTGAAGCATATCCTCCATAACAACCTGAAAAATGTCTCACAGCTCACTTACTAAAAAAAGCCCCAGGGAATACAGGAGCAGTCCAATTGACAGCAGCCATATTTCTCTCTGTGAAAACTTTAATTGATGACGGAGCATTGGGAGGAACTGGAAAAAAGAAAAAAATTTTTTTTAGACGTATGCATACACATCTAGTGTGTGTATGTATATGTGCATGCAGTACACGTGTTTGTGTGTTCATTTATTTCAAGAGAGCACAAGCAAAAACAAACAAACAAACATCTTTACACACACACAAGCCTCCATATACATACCTGGAACAGGCTGCTGACTCTGCCTGAACATGTGGATAAGAGACACTGAACTGGGAGCCGTGTTAACTCGTACATTCTGTGGCCCATTACACCCCACAACTAATCCGTCAGTGGGCACAAATGCTATAACATTACCAGTGGCCGCCACTATATATTGGGTAAAGGTCTCCAAGGCCGTCATGTTATTGAAACCCATGGAATTGCCATGACCAAAGGTATCGTTACTCTGTTGCCCCAAATTTATGGACAAAGCCAGGCCATTGCTATTTAGATTGCAAATGGAGGTTTGGAGTCCCAAGATGTAGATGGCCTCGTTCTGTTGGATGGCGAAGTCATAGAGCAAAGTGAAATCCTTGAGCGTAGTGACATCACTTATGCTGCTCTGACACGTCATACTGCTCACTTGAACGCTGCTTAGGACAGTACGAAACAGCACAGTACTGGTACCATAGTAGAAGAATCTGTGGGGGGGGGGGGGGGGGGGGGGGGGGAAAGGGAAAAAAAAGGGGAAAAAAAGTTTGTATGTGTGTATATACATACATACGTACATATACATTTACTAGTGGTGTGCTTGAGCACAAATGGCGAGCGAGCCTTAAACTACACCATTGTTAAATGATTGATTTTAACAACTAACATTCAAACTACTAAAATAAAGTCGAGTTATTAAATTACACATATGCGGTAAAGGGGATTCAATGCCATAGTAACCGCTCCCCTCAACTGTTTGAAAAAGAAGCAACAAAATCAAGTCACGTTATTTAAATTTTTCTTTGTAATATTCTTAATAGTAGTTGTAACACACAATACTTTCACACAACTGAACATACCTACGCAAGACTTACCTTCGTGGTTCGTCTAGTGGACAATGAATTTTCAAGTAAACACTGTTGTGTAGGGCTAATAACTGTGACAAATAGCGTATTAACTTACAACCGCCACTAACTCGAATAGAAATGGAGCTCCCATAAGTTTTTGAGTTTTAACTGCACCCGCAAAAGAATTCAAAGCGGTAAACAATTCAATTTCTAAGGTGATACGGGTAATGATCGCTAAACCGGAGGATTCTGTTTAGTGAAGCTTGGGACAGGGTCGAACATGGAGCGAACAAAAATACGCGAGGGTCAAAGTACAATATGACATACGTACGTCCAAATATATAAATAAACAAATATCTCCGATTTTCAATTGTGTTACCCCTGAGTGTCTCGCTCGCCAATAATTTATTAAACAGTAATAACAGAAACATTTTTTCTTCTCCCAGCAGATACTGCAGAGCGACTGACTAAAGTAACTCACCCATGCACTGCATCCACTTTAATGTTGGTAATGACAGTGTTAGCCAGTTCTACCACACAAGACTGGGACTGGACATCCACCCCAGATTCATTCAGGACCAATCTCATGATCTGAATAAACCAAACAGAAAACATGGTACCCATAAAGGTAAAGAGGCTTTGGTATTAGCACCAGCCTTTAAAATAAGAACAATAAAACACCTCATGAACACTATTAGATAATTTGAACAAGAACCAGTTTACTAATCCGCACTGATAAGACACGACTATTCCGTTAATGAGTGAATTGTTAAATAATTTCTGCACATACCCGACTGTTAGATGAAGATGATTCCACATAATAAAGTTCAGAGTTCACCCAGTCCACGGAAATGTGGGAAACAGCCATTCCTGCACTGATATTCTGCAGAGTTTCTAACTCACCTGGATCATAATAACAAACTAAAATAATAACCGCAAGCTGCCACCCTTCTATTCTGATGCAATTACAATCTCTCACACAAGCTCAAACACACACACATGCTTAAACACACACACACACACATGCTTAAACACACACAAACGCTTAAACACACACACAAACACACACACGATACACACACACACAACAACAACAACAACAACAACAACAACAACAAAAACAAAAACAAAAAAAGCACCTAGCTTCATGAAGGTAAAACTTCCTGCATCCATTCCTGGCTGGATCTGTACCACCTTTATAGCACCCATCCCATTAGCTTCCACAGCAGTAAAATACAACAAGTTCTTCTGATAGTCATGATCCATATCTACACACACATACACACACACACACACACACACACACACACACACACACACACACACCAAAAATAAATAAAATAATGTACAATCATACTGCTAGATGAACTAACCTAGCAAGTCGCCAGTGTAACTTAAGAGAGTAGGTGGGTCGATGTTTGAGCCTGCAGTGCTGGTAATGAGGCTGTCAGTCACAGTGATGTACCTCAGGTCAGGCTTGAGGAACATGAAGAGAGCACCAGGATCGGCTAGCAGGGTCAGGAAAAAGAGATAAATGAAATCAGGAGGGAAAGAGAGAGAAGTTGGGGAGGGAAAGGGAAGAGGAGGAGTGAAAGGGAAAGGAAGGCAACAGGTTCATGCTTACTGGTTCTATTGTTGGTGACAGCAACTGTCTCTGCAGCTGAGCTTGCACCAAACATGTTGAAGGCGACCACAGAACAAGTGAAGCGTGTGTTGGGAGCAAGTCCAGTGAATTGAGAAGAAGTTTCCGAGAAGCGACTAGAGGAAGAAAGGAAAAAGAAAAACAACAACAAAAAAACAACAACAAACAATCAAAGCAAGAGTTTCATATTTTAGGCACATGCTTTGGAATAGAGGGTGTACATAGCCTTGACAATTACTAGATATTGTAGAATTCATTTATTTTAGTTAAGAGGTGTGAGGGGAGCTGGTGAAAGAAGTATTACACCAAAATGAGCACAAGTGTCATATAACATACTGATGCACCAACTGCCGACTGATCACACTATTAGTCAGGTAAACTTCAAGTCAAGACTAACTCCTCCCACACCACCTCTAAACCACACCTTGGAAAGCTCGGACAGACTTACGTTGCTGTGAGGTTCCGGTTGCTGGCCATGCACATCACAGTGTAGTTAGTGATACCACCTGAATTCACCTCAGACGGAATTTCCCATTCCAGATAAATGGACTCCGGAGTAGTGGTGGCAGTAAGACTACGAGGAGCACTGGGAGGTACTGAAACATTAATAAGCAAAATGACTCAAAGTGTCACCACCTCAAACTGCGCATACATGCAAGTAATATAATATATGACATGCCTGTATGTATTATACTTTCAATTACTAGAGCTGCACTGAGATGAGGACAAGCCTACTGGATTTACTGGCTAAAGTTTTCCATATCTTTATCGATAAGGTACCACCAATAAAGGCAACAGCGCTGATAGAGCACATGTAATAAATGAACTAGTCCCACTCATGGCCAAGAAACAGAGTACTGTAAAATTGAAGTTTGTTGTGCTTGTTGTGCTATAGTGAGAAATATTATTCTCAGGTGGAGAGATTTTCACCCACCACCAGATAATAGATTTCTTCCTGTACTATATATACAGTAACTTCAGTAATGGCCACTTAGCCGCAGGTTAGGTGGGGTTAATCATAGGCGGGAACTCCTATGCAGTGGTAAAGGGATGCTGGGCTGTGTGGGCCCGGCATCACGTGGGAGGTAGAGCGGGAACTAGTGTCTTGGCCACATACGTACACGTGTAAACTAATAGAAGTGAACTCTGCCACGACGAGCTAAGTTTTCTTTTATGGCTTCAACAAACGTATCAGAAGGCGCTGGGCCATCAGGAGGTGGGGAGGGAACCAGCACCAGAATACTGCCGGAGGAAGTAGTAGAGTGCATCAAAGCGGTGGTGTCCCAGCTGCTGGACCAGAGGGCCGCTCCTACTTCTGCCGACCCTCCCACTCAACCAGCTACAGGTGGAGATACTGGAGCAGCTGGTCCCCAGGCTGAGACTAACAGTGGTCCTCCAGCTGGTAGGTATAGCAGGTTATGTAGCATTAGTTATTTGGGGCTGTAGGCTAAGGCTGGGGCTGAAATTTAGCCCCTAGAATTTAGCCTAGAATTTAGCCACTAGTATTTAGCTGGCACCTGAGCTGAGTGGCTCTTGGGCTGAGTGGCACCTGGGTTGAGGGGCAGGCCAATTAATAATGTTGGGTAGTGAGAAACCACTGTGTCTGGATGCATGTATGTACTTGTGGGGCACATAGTGCTCTTGTGAGGGTGAGTGAGGGGGTTATTAAGGGGCAATAGTGTCCCTTGAAACTGGTCGAATATATGGTTTCTGATAAAGACCCACAGAATGTTGCCCTACTGTCCAGTCTGTTCTTAGTTTTGGGGGTATAATACGGTTTCTCGTTATTTGTGAACAGTGTCATCTAGCCGTCAGGGGCTAGATCTCGGACTTGGCTGGGTCCATGGTAGCAGAATAAGTGGTGTGACCCTTTCTCTGTCACGTTGTATCTGCTCTAGTGGCGTGGGTAGTGAGACTCCCACCTACATTAGTGATTCCATAGCTAATGTGTAGGTGAATTAGCCCTGTCTGTGTAAGTGGAGTGACCCTTACCGAATGTCAGGTGGTGCGCTGCTTCCCGGAGGCGGTTAAGCCTGCATAGGGGTCGCTTGGGCCGGTGTTGATGAATGGTTTATACCACATCCTCTAGGGCCACGACTGGGGGAGTTCAACATGTGTGCGGCTAAGGACCTCGGCCTCCCAACAATTGATGCCACTGCTGCCACCACCCCTGAGTCGGCAGTACCAGGGGTGCCAAAGCAAGGGGAGCCCTCCAAGGCGCCTGAATTAAAGGCCCCCTCCAAATTTCAGTTGGGTCAGACACTCCCGGTGGTGCCAGCCAGAATTGTCCGCCGCATCCTGAAGGGTGATTTTGTGGACATGGCAGAGCTTGTGGAGGAGAACCTGGAGTTGGAGGCGCGACGGTCTGTGGAGGGCGAAGAAACCAAGCCCCTGCCTCCCCACAAGCTCCGCCCAGTGGCGGATCTCCTGGGCTGGACCAAGGCCTTCTGCCACTTCGCGGGAATCGTAGTACAGGCCCACCCTAGCAAGGCAGTTGACCTGTGGGCATATTTGGCCGTCATCCTGTCCGGTGGGGATAGGGGGGACTGGTGGCGAGCATATGACTCTCGCTTTCGGCAGCAGGTGCCATCATTGGAGAGGGCCGAGTTTGGCAGACTTGACCAGGCTCTTTTCACCAGGTGCCTCCTGTCGTCTGGGGCCGGTGCTAGCCAGAAGCCCACACAAAGCCCTTCTACGGACAGTGGGATGGTCCCCAAGGCGAAGAGGCGTAGAGTCACGGCTTGCTTCGCATGGAATGACAGCCGTCCATGTGCTGTAATCCCATGCCGATTCCAGCACGTCTGCTCCCGCTGTGGCGGTGAGCACAAAAAGTCTGCCTGCCCTTCAGAAGATGGAAAAGGGAAAAACAATTAACTTTGCCTTGTGCTAGTTTTGGTGGCTCTTTCTCTTTGTTGGCTGTTTTGTAGTTGTTGTTTTTTGCGGTTTGTCGATATTGTATCCACAAAATTAATATTCATTATCATGTCAGTTAACTATGATGTCATCATTACGAGTGCCCGTCTGCACACGCACTGGTCACTGGCCACGATGGTCCGGGTGTTGTTGGGGGAGGTATATTGGGGAGGAAACGAGGTAACTGTAGGATAGGGTGGGATAAGTTATGGGTGGTTTGGGGGGTTGGGATAGCATAGGTATGACATAGGGTGGGGATGGTTGTTCCACCTTTCTGAAGGTGGTGCCAGTGTCAGGCGGCTACAATTGTCCTGATGGTGTTCCAGAGGTGGTACAGCTAGTCCTGATGGTGTTCCAGGATAGTCCTGTCAGGTGGTACAGCTAGTCCTGATGGTGTTCCAGGATAGTCCTGTCAGGTGGTACAGCTAGTCCTGATGGTGTTCCAGGATAGTCCTGTCAGGTGGTACAGCTAGTCATGATGGTGTTCCAGGATAGTCCTGTCAGGTGGTACAGCTAGTCATGATGGTGTTCCAGGATAGTCCTGTCAGGTGGCACAGCTAGTCCTGATGGTGTTCCAGGATAGTCCTGTCAGGTGGTACAGCTAGTCCTGATGGTGTTCCAGGATAGTCCTGTCAGGTGGCACAGCTAGTCCTGATGGTGTTCCAGGATAGTCCTGTCAGGTGGTACAGCTAGTCCTGATGGTGTTCCAGGATAGTCCTGTCAGGTGGTACAGCTGGTCCTAATGGTGTTCCAGGATAGTCCTGTCAGGCGGTACAGCTGATGTTCCAGGGTAGTCATGTAAGGAGTTACAGCTAGTCCTGACGGTGTTCCAGGATAGTCCAGCCTGGCGGTACAGCTAACCCTGATGGTGTTCCAGGATAGTCCTGTCAGGTGGTACAGCTAGTCCTGATGGTGTTCCAGGACAGTCGTGTCAGGCTGTATGATACAGTGTCATGTGATAGTTAGTACTGATGTCGTGATGGTGTTCCACACCGGCAGTGTACAGTAGTGAGGTACACGATGTTGTGTGACTGTGTGGTGTAGGGTCGCATCTGCATCCATATCCTTACACGGAGGATCTGTTGACCCTGGCCAGCAGAAGATCGACTAGGCCTATTCCTTCAGTGGAAGGATGGAGCCACATTCAGTGCCCGATGGTGCCAGAATTGTGGGAGGAGTGCCTGGCTAGTCACCCAGACAGGCCCTACGTCAGGACCCTAATAGAAGGTCTCCGTGGTGGGTTTCGGATTGGGTTTCGGCATGGGTCAGTGTCATGCCGCAGTGCCACGTCTAACATGCAGTCTGCTGACGTGAGGCCCGAGGTGATACGTGACTTCCTAGCCTCAGAATTGGCGGCTGGTAGAGTGCTGGGTCCACTTGGGCCAGATGTAGTGGATCAAGTGCATGTGAACAGATTTGGGCTTGTTCCAAAGGGCCACCAGCCGGGCAAATGGCGCTTGATTGTGGACCTGTCATTCCCTAGAGGTCTCAGTGTGAATGATGGAATTGAGCCTGAGGTCTGCTCCCTTCACTACACCTCAGTTGACGAGGCTTGCAGGAGGGTGATTGCCAAGGGTCGCGGGACTGTTCTAGCAAAGTTTGACGTAGAAGGGGCATTCAGAACAGTCCCAGTACACCCGGAGGACAGATGGCTACTCGGGATGAGTTGGGAGGGTCATGTCTATGTGGACAAGGTCCTCCCCTTTGGACTTAGATCAGCCCCTAAGTTATACAATGCTGTGGCTGACGCACTGCTGTGGATTCTGGAGAACTCGGATGGGTTGGAGGGTATACACTACTTAGACGACTTCCTCCTGTTCGGTGACCCCAACTCAGACCAGTGCGAACATGCCTTGCGGTTAGCATTGGATCGCTGTGATGCCCTGGGTGTGCCGGTGGCCCCCAGGAAGACTGAAGGTCCGAGTACTACCTTGACTTTCCTTGGTCTCGAGCTGGACACTCTGTCCATGACGGTGCGTCTGCCGCCATTGAAGCTCGATCGTCTCCGAAGGGAGATTCAACGGTGGGAATGTCAGAAATCCTGCACCAAGAGAGAGTTGCTGTCAATCATCGGTCAATTGCAACACGCATGTTGTGCGATCAGACCTGGGAGGTCCTTTCTAAGGCGCATGATCGAGCTCTCCAAGTGTGTAAAGGAGCTGCATCACCGAGTGCGCTTAAATGCAGCCTTTCGATCTGACCTCAAGTGGTGGGGCTGCTTCTTGCCCATCTGGAATGGTACATGCCCAATGGAGAGTTTGTGTCGAAGAGCACCTCAGATTGTTTTGACTTCTGATGCCTCTGGTTCGTGGGGCTGCGGGGCGTTCACATCAGGTGGTAGCTGGTTCCAGTTGCAGCTTCCAGAGAGCTGGGATGGTGTTCATATCACCGTCAAGGAGTTGCTGCCTATCGTGCTGGGTGTGGCCATTTGGGGCAACAGGTGGGTAGGCCTCTCAGTTTCCTGCCTCTGCGATAATGCTGCAGTGGTCTCTATCGTGAACACTGGACGGTGCAAGATGGACAGAGCCATGCACCTAATGAGGTGTCTGTCCTTCTTCCTAGCCAGGTGGGGGGTGTCATTGGTGTGCAAACACATTCCAGGAGTCCGCAATAGTGCAGCAGATGCATTGTCACGTGGTAACCTTCCTTCCTTTCAGAGGCTGGTTCCCGACGCAGACGAGAGACCAACAGTCCTACCGGACATCCTGTTGCAATGCCTGGTGTCCGGAACTCCAGACTGGACAAAGGTGGACTGGATAGCCTTGTTCAGGCATTCTTCGTGAAGGGCCTCGCCCAGTCCACTCACAAGGTGTACAGCAGTGGCCAGAAGCGTTTTCTGGATTTCTGTGCCGCAGCTGGTCTGCGAGCGGTGCCGGCGGACGAGGAGGTTCTGTGCAAGTTCGCCGCTAAGTTGGCGAGTGAGGGTCTACGACATCGCACCATCAAGTCCTATATGGCTGGTGTGCGTCACCTTCACATTGAGGAGGGTCTCGCAGATCCATTCCTGCCAGCCCTACCCCGTCTCCATTATGTATTGAGGGGGGTGAAGAGGACAGAGGGAGGAGGTGGTGATCCTAGAAGGGAGCGTCTTCCTATCACCCCACCGCTGCTTCGCCAGATGAAGGAGGTATGGGACTCGCGGGCGTCCGATCCTGATCGTGTTATGCTATGGGCTGCATGCTGCCTGGCCTTCTTTGGCTTCCTCCGGGCAGGGGAATTTACTGTGCCATGCGACTCTGGCTTCGACGCCTCCACCCACCTTTCTTGGGGCGACTTAGCGGTGGATGACCCAGCCAATCCAAGCATCCTCAGTGTCCACCTCAAGGCATCCAAGACTGATCCTTTCAGAAAGGGCATTACCCTGTTTATTGGTAAGGTTCCTTCCGATCTGTGCCCGGTGTCTGCCATGTTGGCATACCTGCTGGTGCGGGGTAAGCGCACTGGCCCACTTTTCCAGTTCAAGGATGGCAGACCCTTGACTAGGCAGAGGTTTGTGATGGCAGTGCGGCAAGTTTTGCTCAAGGCTGGCGTCCAGGCTGATCGGTATGCTGGTCATAGTTTTCGTATTGGCGCAGCGACAGTTGCCGCAGCCAGGGGTATGGAGGACTCAATCATTAAGACACTGGGCCGATGGAAGAGCCTGGCATACTTGGAGTATGTGAAAATTCCGAGACAGCAGCTGGCAAACTATTCAGTGATGCTCTGTTAGACTGGTGATGTGTGTGTGTGTTTGGGTGTGTGTGTGCGTGCACGTGTGTGGTTGTTTAACTCTGGCAAACGTTATTACCTCCCTTCTACCCACTATTTCCACTGTTTTTGTGCTTCCATCACCTATGACATTGTATCTATCTTATTCTGGTACTAGTGGGTGTAGTTATATGTGCTGGTTTGGGGCAGGGTCGTTCCTCCCTTGGCAGGATTAAAAGGGGCTTTCCCCTGCCCCTTTAATTTGCCCCAATTAGCACACGTTAATTAGGGGTGGGGTTCCTTTGCGGCTACCCGTGCCAAACTACTCAGCAATGGTGCTGCGGCATGGAGGGGCCACAAGGAGGACAAGAGAGGTAAGTTGTAGTTATAGGGGTAATTATAGTAGTAGGGGCTAGGAAGGGTTTCCAATGCCGCAAGATATAATGCGGCCAGAGGGTGGGTATAGTTGTGGTATAGGATGGGAGCCGTGGGATTAATGGCCACTTAGCCGCAGGTTAGGTGGGGTTAATCATAGGCGGGAACTCCTATGCAGTGGTAAAGGGATGCTGGGCTGTGTGGGCCCGGCATCACGTGGGAGGTAGAGCGGGAACTAGTGTCTTGGCCACATACGTACACGTGTAAACTAATAGAAGTGAACTCTGCCACGACGAGCTAAGTTTTCCCCACCCTCCCACACCCTTACCTGAGC
>WLWD01005343.1_pt1 | contig 22371 bp, 11 predicted proteins | sample 6712731 | NCBI WGS metagenome assembly WLWD01 (sample SAMN12718690, study PRJNA576275) | sponge metagenome | isolation source: marine sponge | host: Mycale hentscheli | place: New Zealand: South Island, Marlborough, Capsize Point | collected 2014-11-01
AAAGCCTAAACAAGGCTATCCATGTCCAATCTAGTTCTGAACACCATGCACTTTAGACACTTCAACCGTCGATGTTTATTGTAAGATCTCCTGCCAATCAAACTTCTAGAACTTTCTAACTATTATTAGCCACTCACATTACTATTTTATGCATTATGTGAGCCCTGAAGCTGTAGAGTATTTAACTCTCACTCAATACTCGCTCCCTTGTTCACTAGCTTAAGCAGGAGACCCCCCCACAAACCATTGATCATTGACCAGTAACCACCAGTGTACAATCAAACAGACTAGTAATGGTGAATTCATAATCTGGTGTAAATTGAGGATGAGTAGATAGTAACAACAACAATAACAATAATATATTAGCAAAGCGAAAATAACAAGGGAGTCAACAATGGTGCCACAAAGGCGCAACCACCGCACTTATTTTCCCCTTTTCTTCCTCTGGAGGGCAAGCCGATATCCTGTGCTCACCACTGCAAAGGAAGCAGACTTGCTGGAAATGGCATGGGATCACAGCATAGTGATGACTGTCATTCCAGGTGAAGCAAGCTGTAACCCTTTGCCTCTTCATCACCATGGGAACTAACCTGGTACCATAATCCTCGCATAATGACAGAAGACTGGGTCATTGTACATACATTAGCCAACTAAAGAGATACACACTGCTCTTGTGAGGGAGAGTGAGAGAGCTATCAGATAGGAGCATTGAGATGATTTATCCTTTTGTACTGGTCATTTGTGATCAGTGGTTCCTGGTGCAGGCACATTGGAAGTATCGATCAAATGTGGTTGCAATGCTGCCTGGTTATTCAGTCTAATTGGGGGTACCATGCTTGACTCTGTACATGATTTCCTCTCTATGGTGCAGACAGCATCATCTAGCCACCAGTGGCTGGATCTCAAACTGTATGGTGGCCAATAGTGGTATGACTGTTTCTTTGTCATGCGTTGGTCTGGTAGTGTCTGCAGAAAATGATTCCAATATGCACATAAACATGAGTGGTATCCCACTGCCTCAACATTAACTATTTAACAGACACAGGTCAATCTGAGAGTGTACGATGGTAATAGCTAAGTTCTCGGGTTGGAGGTCCAGAAGGAAGTAGCAACAACCCTCTGGTCCTGAAGGTCACCACCATTCTACTATTGACAGGGCAGCAACATTCTGCTGCTGGTTCTCTTGACCTGGCACCTTCTGGTAGATTTCCCATGAAAGTTTTGTTTGGCATGAGAGGGCATGAGAGTATTCACTTTAGTTCTTTCTCAGTGTACTGGCTGAACAACTGTTCCTGCTCTAGTTCTACCTCTCACATAATGCTGGGCCTGCACAGCCTAGCCCCAGTATTCCTTTACCACTGCATAGGAGATCCTGCCTATGATTATTCCCACCTAACCTGCACCTAAGTGGCCATAAAAACAAACCTCTCCCCCCTGGCTTGATCTACTTATATAATAAGAGCTTCCAGTCAGTCTTCACTAACAGTACCATCACTATCTCTTCATGCTGTTTATTTTGGAATGTAACTCTAACTATTGTTGATAAGGGGTGACTAAGCCCTATGCTTAATTGTGCACTAAAGTATATTTAGCTATAATATAGCTATGTCTTGAGTCTTTGTAGCCAGAACAACAATGAAACAACTGAAAATTGGCAGTCTCAGAAAAAAATAATTGTTGATTACTTCCTTTATGGTTGTTAGCATTTGCTACTTTGGCAATAGCTAGCTGAGTATAAAATGCAAAAAGTGTTCCTCTTTCTGAGTAAAATTGGCTGCAGCTTAGTGTTGTCTTCAAAGTGCTTCTTTTTATTAGTTTTTAGCTATGAATATTGTACATTAAATTTTTTTTTTTTTAATTACACATCCAGCCACTTTTTATCATTTACGGAATGCGAGTTCGGAAGTTATTTATTCTCCAGCGAATTACTGCATTGAGCTTCTTCGTGCATACTAGTGCTATACCGCTTTCCAGGGTGAACCGCTAGCTCGCTATCAGACATTCGTCCGGAACACAACCAAGAGTGAATTCGCTCCTCTTCACGTGCGCAATGGATTATCTGAAATCTTGGGTTGGACTAGGCCCTCCAATTTGCATGGGATGGTGTAAGGGTAAACCTGTGGAAGACGTGTGCTGTCCTAAAGATGGAAAATTTTGCGAAGGGTGAGCCATTATGGTGCTCACGAATTTTATTGTTTTATTATTTATATTAATTTTCGCTAGAGTTACAAAAATCATGTTTTCCAATAGTAACTGCAGGTTTTGTTTTATTTCTTTTTTTACAACTTTGATAGCCCATATCTGCACATCATTAGTTCGAGGAATTATCATTGTGTACTGATCTGGAGGGTGAAGCCCAATGAAGAGGGCGGTTATCCAGCGATAATTCCAAGAGTTGCCCTGTGGTTTAAGTACTTCATACTATTGTTACCATTTCAAGTGTAAAAGACCGAATAAAAGAGAAGATTTGTAGTTTTGAGGGGTTAAATATTGTCCAGTTAATACAGTGAGGGTCGCTTCAAATAATTAACTAAAAGAGTGCATTTCATTCCCATTCCCCTTCAACGAACACAGAGTTGATTTAGCGATGATATCCAGTGAGGTTCACAAGATAAGGCTCATACATAATTCTCTCTTTAGATGGGGATGGATTAGCTAAGGTTTCTGCAGAGAAAGTTTTGTACAAGTAGATAAAAAGTAAAAATGAAATAGATTCTCCTTCGAAGCTAAATGAATATATCACTTTAAACCACAAATATTTGTGCATGATACAAAAGTAATTTTTGTCCACAGGCAATTGGAGGGGAATATATAATACAGTGGACTATTAATAAATTTCAATCCATGGCTGTACCCCAGCAACTATGGTATAAAACATAGCTGTATATAATATATTATATTATATAAGTAGCAGTGATCTCAAGAAGCTGGAGATGTCTGAAAAGAGTAATCTCATGATGATGGACAAGGCCCAAGCAGTGATGGCAGAAAAAATGAAGTGTAAGTTCTTAACAAATAAACATTGTCAGAGCATGTTAGCCATATTTAAAAACAACAACAACAACAAAAAACAAAAGCAATTTGGCCTGTGGATTGTGCAATAACATTTACTATGCAAATTCACACAGAGACTTAAGAACTACTTGTTACAATCACAGTAGAAGGATTCATGGGTATAAGCTTGAAACAAAGTAAACAGAGAAGTTCTCAATTGCTTTGTCTATGGGATAATGTTTGTGCAGTGGAGGATGAGTACAAAGAAAGGTAATGGAACAGATGTGTTGTACAGTATAATAATGACCACATGAAGAAATGGGAAGTCATGACAATGCAGCAACGGCATCAAACCGAGCAATATTCAGAGAAGAAGATGCTAAACGCAGTGAGCACAGGAGGAGAATGGAATTTGAAGAATTAAGACAAGAATAATTTATTAATTTTGTGCCAAAAATTATGGGGGGGGGGGGGGGGGGGGGGGGCTAGGGAGCCCACCACTTCCTATGTTACTGTTTAATCAGCTCAGTTCATATATTATATAGACATTTCTCTTAATTTTTCTCTTGTATATGAAAGTACCTGTAAAATGCATCTTTACAAAGGCAGGCTCCAGGCGCTCGCCGCCAACCCCACCCTAAATAATATTCTTACAGTTCATTTATCTTTGGCACTTACCAGGGTAACCCTTTACCAAAGCGGCGCAACTTGGTAAAGAGTTTCGCAGGCGAAGTGGAGCGATTCACCTGGTTGAAGTTTTCGCTGCTAGAGAAAGTACAATGACTAAGAAGAAATGGAGGAAGTTCAAGAAGCATTTTCACCGAGTTTATTAGTCGAAATGTTCTACATTTCGTGGGGACTTAAACTTTTTATTGAAAGGAATCAAGTCATTATTGCTCGTGGATTGTTTACCCCCTAATGCAAAGGTGGTTGAGACATTTTTGCAAGAAGTTTTAGGTTAACACGATTCCGTGAATAGTCACCTGAAATCATATATCTGCTTGCTGGAAGTGGATCACCAAGATCTCATTATTATAAACATTCCTTCATTTTTAGATTTGTTCAAGAGGATAAAATTGCCTGTGTTAATTAGCATCTCTGAACCAGGGGCACCCAAGTTGATAGATAAGATCAAACAAATATAATACTGGAAGCTTGTGGCAACATTATGGTGGCTGTTTTTCGAGAACTTTCAGTGAAGTTAAACTCTATGAATTTATGTGTTAATTTCCCTGATCATTTTTACCCTTCATTATTGACCCAATCAGAATCAACAGAGGTTGTGCAAGCTTCTTTCCATTCCAGATTACCAGAAAACATTTCTTGCCTGACTATCATAGTTCGTCATCAAAAGCATCATGCAATTCTTTTTCTTCAAGTGTCTATCCTTTACCAGATAATAATTCACAAACTAAAGCCTCTTCTTCACCTTGCATCCATCAATCCAGTAATTTAATGTCAGTGTCTTCTTGTGTGTTTTCTGTGAGTTCATCCATCCAGCAATCCTCATCGCCCGGAGACTCCGCCTCCCAGTGTCCTTCGATCAATCTGTGTACCTTTTTGGCTGCTGGTTGCAGTACCCTGCAGTGTACTGGTTTCGTAATGAGAGTGACTATAGTTTAGATATGGAGAAGTTGACACAATACATCGTCACTTCTGAGATGGAGACAGATTTTCCAACCAGTAGTTGTGGTGGTAATGTAAGTGACAGAATATGTTAGCATGATTACACAAAAGAATTTTTTTAGTTACCTTATTTGGAAGATATAGTGAGGCATGAGGCAAACTATTTACAGCTATGGTCCATGGGTATAATGTATATTGCATGATGAGAAGGTCATAGCTAGAACTTGTTCTATCTGCAATCCTGTATTTGTTTATGGTTGTATAGATACAGCTATTATAAGTTTTTTAAAGGGAAAAGAATTGAAGTAGAAAATTCTAATTGGAAACGTGAAATTCTATTTCTATATTGTAGCTAATAGCCACAGTAATTAGTTTTTCTTGTTACAAATTGTTTTAACTTCTGTTACTTAAGTTTCAGAGATATATTATATTGTGCTATAGAATCTCTCTCATGTGCTATATGCTTTCACTGTCCCTGAATGTCTCCTTCATGAGAAAGTTAAAGAAGGAGTAACATTGGAACATTTCATATCAGACTGGTTCACAGAGCTATGCCAGCGTGCTAGTACGAGGTCATCTGAACTTTCAAACCAGCCATCATGACTTCAGTCATATTGTAGCACATAGCTAGCTAGTATAGCCATTTATATTTATACCTCCAGTATAGCGCAATCACTTGATCTTCTTTATTTGAAATGCATTCATTTCAGCCATCATTCTGATGCAGATACATTGATGGTACAGAAAACAAAAATGATAGCTAGCGAGTGATATTTTGTTTATTGGAAAGGTTCTCCCAGTGTCTGTCATATTAGCATTACTGGTCCAATGTTCCAATTTAAAGATGGCAACCCTTGCTTTGGCAGAGACATGTGTGTGTGTGTGTGTGATTGATCCTTTAGACTGCATGTCCTCTGTAGTAAGAAAACATGTCATCAATAAGCCATCCCATTATTTCCACGTTGTACAGCATCAATAAAGCAGGTGTGGGGGCTCTTGGCACACCAGTGTAAGATTACTGCTGAAACACTCAACCCAACTCGTAGTATGCTGCCACCAGTTCTCAATCCTCTGTGAGCAGCCGCTTCTTGCGCCCCAGTGTTAGTCCAGTCAATTTGTTTAATAATAATAATTAACTAAGAGACACTTAAAGACACGCAATGACGACAGCTAGAGTTGTGAGACAAGAATGATTCTTGGGATTTGCCTTTATATAGTTTGTGATTGGCTCCTCCCGACTACAGTTAGACAGCTGACAACTAAAAAGACATGCAAACACAAATGAGGACGCAGGTCTACTGCTAAAACTGAGTAAATGCACAAACACAAAACTAATGTTCAGTTCTCCAGGGAGTGCATTCCTTAAGATCTTGTGAGGTTATCTGGGGGCGTTCCCACATGTGCCCCCCCTAAGCTTTGACCCTGACAGGTCAAGCGAACACCACAGGGGACGGACCCAGCATCAGTCATGGCAAGTTTTTTCTTCACGACATCTTTAGGCTCCATAACGTCTTTGCCGACAGCATCATCTAATTGGTCAGTGAAATCTTCTAGGCTCCATCCCTGTCTAGATAGCCCATCCGCATTCTGATTTTCAGCACCCGGTTTGTAGATGATTGTTAGGCTCCATTCTTGAAGCTTTAGAGCGATCCGTCTTAGGCGCCTGTTTAACAAGTGGCTGGAAGACAGAGACATGCATGCACGATGATCTGTGAAAACAACACAGTGTGTGCCATAAAGAAAAAAACAAAAATGTTCAAGGGCACATAATATCGCAGTTGCTTCCAGCTCAAAAGCAGAATAGTTCTTCTCAGGTCCCCGGAGTTGTCTGCTCCAAAAGGCTACCGGAGACTCAGCATCATTTCTTTTTACATTGAGAACAGCACCAAGACCATCACCAGATGCGTCTGTGTGCAATGTAAACTCATCCTGTAAAGTGGGAATACATAAAATAACATGTTTACATAGGGACTCACGTAATGATTTGAAAGCTTCCTCCATCCGCTGACCCCAGACTAGCACTCGTGGAGCCGCCGGAGAAGTATGAGGAGTGAGTACAGATGATATTTTGGCGAAACCCTGAACAAATTCTCTGTAATATCCTACTGAGCCAAGGAATGCCTTCAGCTGTTTCCTAGTAGCAGGTCTCTTAAAGTCAGCCATTGCAGACACTCTATTCTCTGGTACTGCTAGTTTCCCAGAACCAATCATGTGCCCCAAGTATGTCACATACTTCCGACCAAAGGAACACTTACTAAACTTTGCAGTAAACCCAGCATCTTGCAAAGCAGTTAAAACTAATTCCAGAGCCTTAATGTGAGATTCCCAGTCATCAGAAAAAATCAGGATATCATCAATATAGTTAACAGAAATTTTCCCGTGCTTCCTCAATACCTTTTCCACTGCTTGCTGAAAAACCGCCGGGGCGTTTTTTAATCCAAACGGCATACGGGTGTACTTAAACTTTCCCATAGGGCATACAAAAGTGGTCATCTCACTTGATAATTTCTCCATACGAATTTGATGGTAACCAGAGCTTAGATCCACTTTAGAGAGTACACTGCTATTCCCCACTTTGTCTAAAATTTCGGGCAGGTTGGGGATGTAGTAGCGTTGTAAGGGGGTAATACTATTTAATTCTCTGTAATCAACGCATAATCGTACACTCCCATCAGGCTTTTTAACTGGAACAATAGGACTAGCCCACTCACTCTCAGATTCTTCTATAATGCCTGCCTTCTTTAACTTTTCAATTTGTTCCTCAACACCCTTCCTTAAGTGCATAGGAATACTATATGGCCTTTTACAAACCACACCTGACCCTTCTATAGGTTTAATGGTCATCTCTACTACATCACTATCTCCAGGTTCATCCTTGAAAACATCTATGAATTTGTCAAGCAAAACTTTTACATCACCTTCATTGTAATCATCACACTTCTCTTCAGATAAAATCGCCCTCTCCATTTCCTTCTCAATTTCAATCTCTTCAGCTACAACACAGCATGCCAAAATATCCCTGGACTCTACTCTACATGGTCTACATGAATTGATATGGACCACCCTATTCTTGTGACTACCTTTCTCTTTCACCTTATAATTCACCCTTGACATCTTTTCTACTACCTCATGTGGTCCAGACCATGAGTCCTCAAATTGACCATTTCTTCCAGGAATTCTAGTCATCACTGAGTCTCCCACTTTCAGTTCTCTCTTACTAGCATGTTTGTCATATTGACTTTTCCTTTTGGCACTCTCAACTAAACCCTTCTCATAGGCAATGTCATGCAAGACCTCCAACCTATCACACAAGGATAACACCCAGTCTTCACTCAATTGTTCACGAACACCACTGTCAATCCACCCAGCATAAACAATGTCTAGAGGACCCCTCATAGCTCGCCCAAAAATCATTTCATGAGGACTGAATCCGACATCTCGATTGGGGATCTGTCTGATAGCAAACAATGCAATCGGTAAAAACCTCACCCAGTCCCCCAAGGAATCAATTACTTTAGCCAGGATGGGTTTTAAAGTCCCGTGGAGGCGCTCAACTACCCCATTTGATTGAGGCCTATATGCTGAGGTTTGCAACTTTTCTATGCCAAACACTTCACAAACCTCCTTAACTACTCTTCCCACAAAGTTCCTACCTTGATCTGTCAGCATAGTCAAAGGTAGACCAGTTCTACTGAAAATCTGGATCAGGGCTTCTGCTGTCTCTCTTGCCGACTGAGTTTTCAATGGTACAGCCTCAGGCCACCTGGAAGACATACACACACAGGTAAGGATGTACTGGCAACCCCCTTTTCCTTTCGGGAGTGGCCCAACAATATCCACTGCAATGCATTCGAATGGCTCAGAAATAGCTGGTCTTTCTATCATTTCAGCCTTCATACTGCCTCTCTTGTTCTTCCTCAGACACTTCAAACACTTCAAATAATAGTCCTCACAATCTTTTGCAATCCCAGGCCATGTGAATAACCTTGAAATAGCTTCCTTAGTTCTTCGTGCAGAGAAATGTCCAGACTTATTGTGAGCAATCTCTAGGATCGTCTTCCGTCTACAGGAGGGCAAAACAATTCTTGTTACAACATCATAATAGTCACTATAAATTTTATGTAACAGAAGGCCGTCTTTCCATAAGTAACCCCTCTCTTTCTTGTCTGCCAGAGATCTGCAGTACTTGAGGGTAGGGTCTTCCACTGTTTGCTTCCTTAGCAACTCCAAGTCTTCCTTGTCTGCTGGCTTGGGAACACACAGCTGCTGCAAACAATCCTCTTCTTTCAATTTCTCAACCTCTTCTGTGGAACCTTCTTCAGTCACTTCAATTCCCAAGTCATCTATCTCAGCTGCTAAGTTCTTCACATCCCCTAATTCTTTACTCACTTCCTCAATCTGTACATTCACTTCCTCTTCAACTACTACAATCTGGTCTTCCACTTCCCTTTCTTCTTTCACATTTTTAACCTTGTCTTCCTTCACTGCGACTGCTACTGCTCCTTCTTCATCCCTGGAAATAGCTTGCCTATCTATCTCTTCTCTCTCCTTGACTTGACGTCTCGTTTCCACTGTAGCCACCTGAACCTTCTGATTGCTGTTAGTCTTCTTTATCAATTTAGTAGCTTCTTCTTCATCCAGTTCAATTGAGAATAAAATGGTATCACAGAGTATAGAAGGTGGTGCAACAGCTACAATCTCCACAAACTCTTCTCCTCGTACGTTAAACTTCACTTTGGCTGTTTTGACATCAATCATAATGCCTGTAGTACCCTGGATTGTGATGACATCTGACAAGTACTGCTTCTCATCCACCAACTTTTCCGGAACTAAAGTTATTTCAGCACCAGAGTCAGGTACATACTTGCTACTCCTTCCATTAACTTCGCAAGGAAACTTCTTGTTGTTCTTGCCAATGGATAACCAATTAGCTTTCTTTGTAACTCTTCTTGTCTTCTCCTCTCCTCCTTTTCTCTCCTCTTTTTTTTCATATTCTTTAGGTTTGTACTTGTTGGGACATTCTGGAGCTATATGACCTTTCTCCTTGCAGGCATAGCAAACTATTTCTTTCCGGTCATAGCTTTTCTGCTGTCTACAATCCCACGCTCTATGTCCCTCACGACCACACTTGCCGCAATGAAATCCAGGTTTATATTTACTGTGTCTGAACTTGTCTTCATCTTTTCGTGATGCCTGCATAGCCTTCAATGTCATGGCAGTTTCCATGAGCTCAGTTTCAGTACTTGGAGCTCTCATGTCATACAAAGGAAACTCCACATTTGTCAGCGCTGTCCTATATATGGCAACTGCAAACATGTTAATAATCTCTGCCTTGGTCTCTGCTTTCATCAGTAGCTTTCGCAGTAAGTCCATCAGAATAGTGACCATCTTCACTCTATCTGATAAGTGATGATCTGTTCTCCATGTTGAAAAAAGTTTCAATTCTAGCTCTCGTCTGCTGATACCTCCTTTATCAAGCAGTCTATCTTTGACATCCCCATATGTGGACTCTGCACTGTGGACTAGATCAATACATAAATCCAATGTCTGTGGAGGCAACTTGCTAACGAATGTCTTCAGATATTCGTTCTGTTCTGCCTCTGCCTTCTCCATCTCCAGCTCAAATAGCTGAATATAGTGCACAATGTCTCCACCGTCTTTAAAGCTAGAAATTTTATTCAAAGCTCTCTCCTTCTTTCTCCTTCTCTCTGCATCAGCTTCTCTTGCCACTCTCTTCAGCTCCAATGCCTCCATTCTGTCTCTCATTTCATCTCTTTCTTTCTCCATTCTCCATTCAACTTCTCTCTTTTCCTTCTTTTCTTCTTCTAATTGCTGCAACATTCTCAATTCTGATTCTTTCCGCTCCTTCTTGTCTTCTTCCAACTGCTTCTGTTGATGTGCAAGCATTGTTTTCATTAACCCCAATAATTCAGCCGTTGCATCCATCTTTGACTTTTCTTCCTGGTCTTCTCCACTTGACTCAATATCTTCAGCCTTTGCCTCTTTTTTTAAGGAGACAACTCCGACTGAACCACTTGCTGATAAACAATCTTCCAATTCCAATGCTTCTGAAATGACGAGTTGAGTGGACTCCAATGTTGCCGAATTATTATCACAAAAAACATTCACACTTGACATTTGACTGGAGTCATAAATGCTTGAATCCTTCTCTTCTGTTTCAGTGAAGCTTTTAATAGCTACCTTCCTCTTGGTTGGGGCTCTTTTCCTGGGCGGCATCCACTAGTACCAGCTGGGATCCGCAGACTTTGGAAACTGTACAAAAATATATAAACAAGGTGAATAAGACAGAAAGAGAAAAAAAAAAAAAATAACAAAAATATATAAATTAATAAACTTCAGTGAATACACCCAACAACACAAGATAATGTCTAGTTCACTTCCTTTGAGATTCAAGTCTTCTGCTTTCTTTTGCACACAGCTGATAGTCCACTCCACCGCACACAGCTTGGGAGTATCTTCAGTCACCACTTCTGTTCCACTAGAATGACTGATCTCTCACACAGCTGATAGTCCACTCCACTGCACACAGCTTGGGAGCTTCTTCAGTCACCACTTCTGTTCCACTAGAATGGCTGGCCTCACAATGTTAGCTGAAACTTCTATATTCTTCTCTACTTCGATGGAGCTGGATTCGAGTCGAACCACCGCTGTCACCAGGCTGTGGGGGCTCTTGGCACACCAGTGTAAGATTACTGCTGAAACACTCAACCCAACTCGTAGTATGCTGCCACCAGTTCTCAATCCTCTGTGAGCAGCCGCTTCTTGCGCCCCAGTGTTAGTCCAGTCAATTTGTTTAATAATAATAATTAACTAAGAGACACTTAAAGACACGCAATGACGACAGCTAGAGTTGTGAGACAAGAATGATTCTTGGGATTTGCCTTTATATAGTTTGTGATTGGCTCCTCCCGACTACAGTTAGACAGCTGACAACTAAAAAGACATGCAAACACAAATGAGGACGCAGGTCTACTGCTAAAACTGAGTAAATGCACAAACACAAAACTAATGTTCAGTTCTCCAGGGAGTGCATTCCTTAAGATCTTGTGAGGTTATCTGGGGGCGTTCCCACAGCAGGTATAGAAAACAAATGTTGCAGTAGTATATTTGTAGAATTCAGTATGAGATGTAGAGTTTACAAAACACTGCGCAATAGCTACTTCTCTAGAAGTTTAAGGATAGCCCTGAATCCCTGTTTCAGTAGAGCAAACATGTTTAAACCATAACATATTGAGCATGTGCATGAGTGTAATGGACGCTGTAGCTATATCTATTGATTAATACTTGCTGTGCTTTTTATGATTACAGTTTATGCTAATTACCCTTCAAATTGGACTAACTTGTGAGGATTTAGTAATGTCTGTAGTTTATTATCTTTATCAATCACCCTTCTTAAATTATTTGCAAATCATTACTTATTCTTTTGTGCTGGTGTATGCTTTGTAATTCCATATGTGTGCTGTTAGCTAATGCAATACATAAAATAATTTAATAGTGAACTGGGTATCCTAAGTAGACCTCTCTGTCTTCATTTTGCTATTCTAACCTGCATGAATAACACATTATTTTTTAAAATTTTCATAATGTAAAATTAGTAACCCCAGTGAGAATGCTGTGGCCATAAAGATCTCGTCACCTCTTTAGTTTCTGCATTAGCTTTTTTTCTCTTTCTTTTTTTTTTTACTATGGTTGTGAGTATTGTGTTCTCAGAGTTCCTTGTTGGTGGGCATCTCTCCATGTTGTCTAGTCATCTCAGAGTGGGCATTCCAACTGTAATGTGAATGCTTCATGTAAAAAGCTGAACACTCATGACAGTAGGGCTTTTCAGACATTTTGGTTTAGTTTGAGGCGCACTCATATAAAGCATGTGCTACTAAATTTCTGACTGGTTTTCTCCAACTAGTTTTAGTAAAAATAAATTTCTTTAGTTACCACAGAAAAAAAAAAAGCATTTTAGCTAAACATCATAACAAATATCACAACTATCACCATAACTTACATTTTTTTACTTCACCTGTTCCCCAATGTCTATATTATTTCAACTCTTTAGTTCCCTTACAACCAAAGTATAATTTTGACTCTGTTAGTCAGGATAACGTGAAATTGACCACAAACTTGTGATATACTATGTACTATAGTGCTCATGCTTATATCAGCAGTCATAATAAAACATCTTGTGAAGTAAATAAGAAAAAAAAAGCTAGCTAAATGCAGGAAAGTTTTACTGAGAACTGATAACTAATGCAGGTAGGTAGTTTAGCATCACATCGTTTTTTTTTCTCCAAAGTTTAAAAACAATATCTGAAAATCCTTAATTGTCATAATGGATCCGTTTTTACCTGATGTGTTCACATTAACTATCCTATATAAACTGTACAATAATTTTTATTAAAAAGCATTGAAGTATGACAAATGACGCACAACTAAATTGTAGAATATTTCTAAATTCTGAGCTACAATGTCTTTTTAGTGTTTAAACATCATTATTGTACATAAATCCTCAAATCAGTAATGGCAATATCTTCATTATCTCTGTTTTCATCTCTGCACACACGCAATTCAATATCAGCTGTAGAAGGTGCAGATAATGTCTTCAAAAAGGATTCCCTCTGCCACACATGAGAGTATCCCAGAGGGGACCAGTACAATAATTTCCCATGCACTTACCATCACATATCCAATCATCACCAATAAATGAAGGTTTATTATTGCAGTTAGCTGCACATCTTCCAGCAACAAATGACCAAACATGGCTAGCGCCACTTTGTATACTGATGCCATCCAGATAATTATCATCAAGATTATCTTTTTGAATATTTGATCTTCCGAAAAAACCATCCAAAGACATTATTCCATATCCAGTAATTTCACCACACACTTTCGAATATGAAATACCAAATGTACTGTAAGGAAGCGGGGTACATCCTCCTCTAAATTCACTTTTAATACAAGTTTTATTTCCTTGTACCGTTTGAGATCTCAATCCAGGAGGACAGTTGTAGAGGTCTAGTCTGCGACTCTCATCCACCCTCCAGTGATATTGCCACAGGTCATGTCCATGTCACAGTACACTCTGGTCAATTCTCCGGTAGAAGATGGCAGAGTATAGTAGCCAGATGATGCATTGAGGTTCTTCAGAGCTGCACAAGAGGTAATGTTGGGAATTTATAAGTAACTCTGTCCTAGCACTGTTGGAATACAAACGAGAAATAGTTGTTAATAATTGCAAGTATTGCTGTGAAATATTCTCAGAATGTGAAATTGCTTGCAGTAGAAAATTTGAGGACTCCTCTTCTACAAGATTTGAAAAATTGGTTACTTGTAGAAAAAAACTGTTCGAGGACCTTTCACCAGTAGCATTTAAATGTCGAATGTTGTCATCAAGAACCTTTAGCTGTTTCTCAATGCTGGAATTTAAAGCTGCCATATCATAACTTACTTGCTCATTAGTTCCTACGAATATGACAACTAACAATACAACAATTATTGACACAGCAGCATTAGCAACCAGTGAAAGAATGAGGGCTGCATTCAGCCACTTTTTAAATTTTTTGCCTTCTATATCAAAATCATTTTCATTGTTTCTTTTGCTCTGAGTAGTTACGTTGTCATTCTCCTTAGCATAAGTTGCTTGTAGTGTGTTGGATCCTTTGCATTTTTTATTCACAACAGCATAGATGCTGGAATCCATACTTTCCTCTCGGCGAGGTGCATTTTTTTTCTTCTTGCTCAAATCGACAGTAGCGTACAAGTCACTACCACTAGCAGAATGTGCGCTCATCATACTGACTGACTTGCAGTTGGCATCAGTCAACAGCTGTTATATACCAACCTGTTTATTTTTTCAGCACAATTGGCATGAACTCAATATGAAATGTTATGTTTCAGCTAGCTATTGTTATCTCTTTGTAAACCTCACCATCCAGCCCTGACTTAGGAAACAAGAAGAGCAAGTCATACTTGGCCTAGCCTATTTCTCAGGCATACCTTTTTTGTTTTTCAGTAGTTCAAGCTATAGCTAGTATTATTATAACAAACAAGGCTATATTGTCTGTACAATATGCTAACAATGTTTACACAACAAAGTTTGTTTGTTATTATTAAAGCTAGCTATGCACTCAAAATTTGTCCTATTGTTGTGTCTACACACAGCTGGTGTCCAGAACTAACTTGTTCATAGCTCAGTATAGCTATGCTATAGCAGCCCTGATGTCAACTTATAATCTGACAAGGATTTTGGCAATAGCTACATCATAACTTGGTTAAACCTTTCTGTACAACCTTTATTAGAAGAAATTGGAGCATGAGAGTATAAGTCAGTGTACCTAATTAGCTACCCAGCATTCTCTTCCTCTCCCACACATCATGCTGCACCCACTCCAACTAAAGAGGTCAATTTTATGAATGTTCAGTGCATGCACATAATATAATCATTAAAGAGTGGATTTTTTTAGCTTTTTGCTAATTCTGCTATAATTTCTCAAGTATGTGTAATAGAAAGCTAAAAATTTGTATTATTATACATCAATGTCATATTAACATACAGACAAAACAATTTTGTGGCTTTGTGGTTATTTTTGTGGTTATAGGTGATGGAACTGGGAGCTTCAAGACAGTGAATTTGGAATTGTTTAAGCTGGAAAAAGAGAAATTATTTTTCCTTATCTCTATAACTTGGTATACTGTTACTTTAATACCTGAAGTTTCATACGAGCCTGATTTTGTGGGCACACGAAATTTGAATCTCGAAATATTTTAAATATTAAGAAAAAAATGTTTTAGCCAGGATTTTTGAATTTTTGACACATGATCTTAAAATTATTATGTATAACTTTGGTAGCTATACCTTAAAAATTAAGTGAGTTTGGCTGTTTTTCACCAAAAAAAATTACGCACGGTAAGGGTCATCAAATGATGACGTTTAGAGCGGGTTGTGGGCCTTTAGTACACGTAAACATGATGTCACAAAACAGCGAATGCGTATTTGTGTCATAAAGGGCATGAGGGCGCCAGTTTACCGCTGTGCGCTAATTGTTGCACAGGTATGGCTGATTTAGCTATGGTTGTATCTCAGGCAAATCATGGCCAGCGTTTTAGCTGCCGTCTGGACCTGCATAACCCGTAGGACTCCAATTGCATTGCCCTGATGTTGTCAGAATACCGAATGCTGGGAGCCTTGGGAGTATTAAACTCCTTCAGCTTTTCTTCAGCCCTTGAAAAAGAGGACCTCTTGGATAGGCTTGGCTCCAAGTTATTAACCAATAATTCTGACTGATTTCGACTTCGCTTACTGCTGCTAGTAGAACGATGAGAATCCATACAGCCGCTTGCAGTTAGGGGAAAATGGCATAAAATGTATTAGAGTGAATGAAAAAAGTGCTGTTCTCCATTTTCCATTCTCTAAACAGGGCAGTTTTACTATTGTAAACATTATTGGGATGGTGAAGAAAGGTATGTGTATGTTAAAGTAGTTTAAAAAAATCCACTCTTTAAGTTAGAAGCACTGCATAGAAATTTTTCTCATATATTGATATCCCAGCTAAATTATAGCTGGTAGTATGCACTTGGAATAAAATGCACACCAAGCAATCTTTTTCTTTAGCTACTTCAGGAATTCCCAATATAAGTACGACAAAAAAAACTGCCTCAAATTTGTTTTGGACCTATTTTCTATTTAGTGGCACATGTTCACTTCTAAACAGTACTCAAACCACATAATTTTATATTTTATATAAAGTTTTTTTAAAGGTTTATATTGGCATAAATGTTTTGAAAAAAATGGATATTCTACTGAAATGATCAAATCAGTGTTAGTTATATCAGTGTGGTGAAAAACAGCAGTCAGGGGTAAAGTTAAACAAGGTACAACAATATTATTGTACTAAATACTGAACTTTGAACCTTGTTATTACATTATTGTCATTATATAATTCATGCTTCTCACTCGTTAGTCACATGAATATTCAGTCAGTCAGTCGTCCCTCAGGTGTCATGACAAATATAATAAGGTTACCTGAGCGAACCCTTCTTGTTGTCACCCCAGCTTACACTGGTGACCTCAACAATTCCATGACTGAAGACGGTCCCAATTCGCCTTCAGCTCCTGTTGCCACAACCATAATGCTGAAATTACCACCTTTCTGGCCGACCGACCATGAAGTCAGGTTTGCTCAGGTACTGGCCCAGTTCACTACTAGAGGTATTCTGATCATAAGACGACGTTCGACTATGTTGTTGGCTCTTTCAGCCGGAATTTGCCATGACCTACTCTTGACAATACATTATGAAAATGCAATTAATTGAACGTACTGCTGCACTGAAACAACGTAAGCTCCAACAGCTAGTGGTGAGGAACTCGGCAATCACAACTTACCATTGGATGCAACAGCTTTTGGGAGTAGCATCTGGAGCAGACTCAACCTTATTTCTTCATGAGTAATTCCTTTAGAGACTTCCATCCAATTTCAGGATGGTCCTGGCTTCTGCTGACTCAGCAACTCCACTTGAGAAACTTGCAGAGATGGGAGATAGTTATGAAGGTAGCTACTCCAGTGGTGGTTGCAATAGATAAGGCCCACACTGAGTCTACTGATGTTCCTTGTTAGTACCATTCCAAGTTTGGTGAAGCTGCTCAGAAATGCAAGGATTCATGCAACTGGGTAAACTCCTAGGCTGGTCACTAGTGGTGACAGGTGTACCCAGGCCCTATCTCTACTGGTCACCTATTTTAAGTAGCACACACACACAGACAGGTTCTCAATTTCTGGTGGATACCGGATCAGAATAGCATCATTCCCCTCATCCTTTCCAACCCTCATGGATGTTTATAACACTCCTAATACGACATATGGCAGACAATCCTTAACTCTTAACTTCGGCTTTGTCATTTCTTTTCATGGATCTTCATCATTACTGATGTGCAGAGACCCATTCTTCCATTCTTGGAGCAGACTTTCTTCGGTACATTGGACTGTTGGTGGACATGAAACACCACCAGCTGTGAGATACAATTACCAAACTATGCATCCAAGGCATCATTTTGTCAGATTCTTCTTCCAGCCAGTCTATTGTACCCAAGACCCAAGAAAATCCTTACCTTCAGCTCTTGTCACAATTTCCAGCACAACTCTTGTTTGCATTTCAAATACTCCTATGATATTTACCTACCATATTGAAACCACAGGCCCTTCAGTCTCTTCACCAGAAGAATGGCTCCAGAATATCTTCAAGCAGCCAAGCAGAGTTCTTTCCTCTAATGACTGGATATCACCACTATAATGATGCCCAAGAAGAATACTGAAAACTAGCGTCCTTGTGGCGATTACCATGCCCTCAATAGAATAATAGTTCCTAATTGTTACCCCATATCTATCACCAGATGCCAGTGGTACCAGAATTAAACATACATAAGACAGCCATCACTGCTCTGTTTGGCTTGTTTGAGTTCACAAATGCCATTTGGTGTGCAAAACTCTGCCCAGACATTTCAGAGATTTATCAACGAAGTTCTTTGTGGCCTCGACTTCAGTTAAACACAGTTTCTTTATCTGTGAAAGGTCTTGGAATGCCTCTCTTCACATGGTGTGGTCATCAACACCAACAAATGCGCTTTAGTGCCTCATAAATTAGTTTTCTTGGATACTGCATCAGTCAACACAGCATCTCTCCACTACTTTATAAGCTTCAGGTCATCTGTGACTTCCCTTTACCAGGGTCTGACTGACAGATATGGCAGTTCATAGGCCTCGTGAATTTCTATCAGACTCCTATTTCACAGTGCTGAATTGATGCAACCTCTACACGACATCTTTCCCAACCACTAATTCACTTCCACTGTTCTTGATTGATCTGAGGATACAGTCACTGCCTTCAATACCACCAAAGAGGCTTTGGCAAGTGCCACTCTTTTGTCCTACCTGAGACCTTATATATGCTCCATAGCTACCTGCTTGATGACAGATGCTTTGGATTTGGCCGTAGGTGCTGTGCTGCAACAGTATAGTTATGATATGGATCCCATCTCATTCTTCTTGAAGAAGATAAAACCAGCCCCTATGCTTCATAATAAAGCCAGCCTCCACCGCCATCCCCCTCCCACTTTAAATCATCTACTTACTGTTCATTTTATCTTTGGCACTCACAAGACAACCCTTTACAAAATGCCTCGATTTGGTAAAGGGTATGTTCATTGGCAAAGTGGAGTGATTCCCTGTTGGGTAAAGTTTCACTAAGAAAGTACTTCGATTAAGTAATGGAGGAAGGAAGCCAAGTTGATATAAGATCAACGCAACCTGGCAACCTTATGGTAGCTGTTTTTGGAGAGCTTTCAAAGAAGCTTCAAAGAAGTTAAACTCGATGAATATCGACTCCATAAAAATCAGCAGACACTGTGCAAGCTTCTTGCCATTCCAAATTTCCAGAAGACCATTTCTTGCCAGATGGTTATTCACAAGGTAAAGACTCTTCTTCACCTTGTATCCATCAATCCATTAATTAATGTCTATGTCTTCTCGTGTGTTTATTTTCTTTGAGTTCATCCATTCAGCAATCCTCATCGCCTGGAGTCTCTGCCTCCCAGTGCCCATCGTCAGTTCTGAGATAGAGACCGATTCTTCAACAGGTAGCTGTGATGGTAATATAAGTGATATTGCACATAATTTTTTTTTTTCATTTTGAGCTGTCCTATTTAAAAGATAGAGTGAGGCACGAGGCAAACTAACTACAGTTCAGGTCCATGCGTATAATATTTATTTGCATGCATGGGAAGGTCATAGCAATTATTACGCTAGTAGTAATAAATACTATTCCTCATTCATTTTAATTGTTTCGCTTTCAATTACTTTCTTTAGTCATTCACAGAAATATTTTTTACATGTTGAACATACTATCATTATTGTTTTCTGTATTGACTTAGATTTAAAAATTTGTATAACACTGGTTTGATGTGGACCTATAAGCTGAAATACCATCAATGTATCTGCATCAGAGTGATGGCTGAAGTGAATGTTTTTTTAATAAAGAAGACAAAGTGAATGTACTTGTGGTATAAATGTTAGTATAAACAGCTACTACAAAGTTTCTGAAGTCATGATGACAGATTTTTTTTCCATAAAAAGTTCAGATTACCTCTCACTAGCATGCTGATATAAATCTGTCTACCAATATGACATAAAATGTTCTAATGTTACAATTTCTTCCACTTTCTCATGCCAGGAGACATTCAGGGACAGTGAAAGAATACAGTATATGGGAGATCTGTACAACAATATATTCATCTAAAAGTAACAGATCTAGAAATTTAAAGAATTTATGACCAGAAAAAACAACAACTAATTACTGTGGCTATTACATATTTTTTACTTCATGTGCTCCGTAAGGTTTATATTTAAAACCCGTAAGCTTCCTTACTCTGCACACAACAGTATAGTTAGGAATAATTTAATTTAGTTACAGCAAACTTGTGATACCACTTACCATAGTCCTCATGCTTAGTAATAAGCAGTTACAACAAGCATTTCCTCTAACTAATAAAATTTAAAAACCAATATCCAAATCCTTAATTGTCATAATGTTCAATTTTTTGCCACTTGATGCAGTCATATTAATTAACTATATATTTAATAAAGAAACTACACAATGCAATGTAAACTGTACAATAATTTATTAACACGCATTTAAAGCATGACAGATGAAAAAGTATATGACACACAAACAAATTATAGAATATTTCTAAATTCTGAGCCACAATGTCTTTTTTTGTCAATAATTGTACATGCATAGCTAATGTTTAAATATCATTATTGTACATACATCCTCAAATCAGTAATGGCAATATCTTCATTATCTCTGTTTTCATCTCTGCACACACACAATTCAGTATCAGCTGTAGAAGGTACAGACAATGTTTTCAAAAAACGATTCTCTCTGCCAAACATAGGAGTGTCCCAAAGAAGATTACCACAATAATTGTTTCCATTGCATGTACCATCACACATCCAATCATTACCAATAAAGGAGGAAGGTTTATTATTGTAATCTGTACACATTCCAGCAACTAATGACCACACATGACTAGCACCACTTTGTATACTGATGCCATTCAGATAATTATCATCAAGATCATCTCTTTGATAACTTGATCTTTGGGGTAAGCCATCCAATGTTTCTGTTTCGTATCCAATAATATTTCCACACACATTTGAATATGAAATACCAAATATTTTGTAAAGAACTGGAGTACATCCTTTTCCTTATTTACTTTTAAAGTTTTATTTCCTTGTACCGTTTGAGATCTCATCAATCCAGGAGGACAGTTATAGAGGTCTAGATCTGATACTCTCATCCCCCTTCTAGTGATATTGCCACAGGTCATGTCCACGTCACAGTACACTCTGGTCAATTCTCCAGTAGAAGATGGCAGAGTATAGTAGCATGATTGGACAAAGAATTGTTGTTTTTAATTGAGTTGCCTTATTTGGAAGATATAGTGAGGCATGAGGCAAACATTTACAGTTATGGTCCATGGGTATAATGTATATTGCATGTATAAGAAGGTCATAGCTAGTACTTGTTCTGTCTGCAATCCCGTATTTGTATATTTTCAATATGGTTGTATAGATATAGCTATTATATAAGTTGTTTTTTTAAAGGAAAAGAATTGAGGTAGAAATTCTAATTGGAAATGTGAAATTCTATTCAATGAATAATGTAATAGCCACAGTAATTAGTTTTTCTGGTCATAAATTGTTAAAATTTCTGTTACTTGGTTTAGATAAATATATTGTGCTATAGATTCTCTCTAGTGTGCTGTATTCTTTCACTGTCCCTGAATGTCTCCTGCATGAGAAGGTTGAAGAAAGAGTAACATTAGAACAATTCATATCAGACTGGTTCACAGAACTATGCCAGCATGCTAGTAAGAGGTCGTCTGAACTTTCAATGGAAAAGAAACCAATCATCATGACTTCAGTGATTTTGTAGCACATAGCTAGCTAGCTATTTAATTTATATTTATATCTCAAGTATATATAGCCAATCACTTGATCTTCTTTATTTGAAAAGCCATCATTCTGATGCAGATACATTGATGGTACAGAAAACAAAAATGATAGCTAGCGAGCAAATTAATGATCAGATTTATCCAAGCACATACAATAAGTTCACAGGCAGGTTTAGTTACTAACATTCAAGTATTTTATCTGGAAGTGTTTAGCAATCAGTGCAAGGTCATGTATGCCACACAGTAGATCACCAACCAAAACATGTGAACGGTTTCTCAGTTAATGACTAAAGGAAGTAGCAAAAGAATTTTTTTAGTTTCCTTATGTGGAAGATATAGTGAGGCACGAGGCAAACTATTTACAGTTATGGTCCATGGGTATAATGTATATTGCATGTATGAGAAGGTCATAGCTGTCTGTAATCCCGTATTTGTTTATTTTCAATATGGTTGTATAGATACAGCTATTATAAGTTGGAAACATGAAATTCTATTTCTATATTGTAGCTAATAGCCACAGTAATTAGTTTGTCTTGTTACATATTGTTTGAACTTCTGTTACTTAGTTTCAGAGATATATATAATTATTGTGCTATAGAATCTCTCTCATGTGCTATATGCTTTCACTGTCCCTGAATGTCTCCTGCATCATTGGAACATTTCATATCAGATTGGTTCAAAGAACTATACCAGCATGCTAGTAAGAGGTCATCTGAACTTTCAATGGAAAA
>WLWD01004317.1_pt1 | contig 22343 bp, 9 predicted proteins | sample 6712731 | NCBI WGS metagenome assembly WLWD01 (sample SAMN12718690, study PRJNA576275) | sponge metagenome | isolation source: marine sponge | host: Mycale hentscheli | place: New Zealand: South Island, Marlborough, Capsize Point | collected 2014-11-01
ATACAATATCTTTTTAAGTATGCCTATTGTCAGTAAGCCAGACACTGATCTGAAATTTTAGGGAGTAAATTCAAATAGCTGTTGTCATGGCTGAGAGTGTTGTACAAGAAGGGAAGACTTTAGAGGAGCTGGAGAAGGAGATCACTTGCTCTGTCTGCCAGGAGCACTACACAGAGCCTAAGGTCCTCCCTTGCCTCCACTACTACTGCAAGGAGTGTGTCCTCAGACTGGCCCCCAGGACAGCCTCCAACAAGCCCTTCTCTTGCCCGGAGTGTTGCAAGGAGACCATCCTCCCCGAGGGAGGTGTAGAGGAACTCAGAACTGCCTTCTTTATCAACCGCTTGAAGTCCAATTTCTCTGCTCTAAAGCGAGTTCACGGCAAGATAGAGGTAAGATGTGAAGGATGCAACTCTGGGAGCAAAGCTGAAGCGTTCTGTTGTCACTGTGCTGTCTTCATCTGCAAAGATTGCGTTTTATCTCACAAGAAATTGAAAGTGTTTTCTTCTCATGAAGTAGCTTCTCTAGAAGATTTGAAGCAAGGTCGAGCTAAACAGATAGCAGTAGCAGAGCCAGCCACTAAGAAGTGCAGCATTCATGAAGAGCCACTTCTCATCTATTGCTACGATTGTGATTCTCTCATCTGTCGTGACTGCACTGTGATAGATCACAGAGATCACAAGTTCCAGTTCAGTAAATTGGAAGCTCCAGCTATAAAGGAGAGCCTTTTAGAAGCACTAGCTCCTTTTCAAGAAATAACGACTAAGTTAAGTAATGCTGTAAAAGATGTTTGTACAACTAAACACGAAGTAGAAGCTCAGTCAGCATCTATACTTGGTAGCATAGAAACTTCTTTTCAACGACTATTCGACATTTTAGAGAGGCGAAAAAAAGAACTTGAAGAGGAAGTGTCGGAGAAAGTACATGATAAGGTAAAGAAGTTGTCAGCACAGGAAAAAGAGCTATCTCTAGACATTGCAAAAGTCCATAGTATTGTAGAGTACACGGAGAGGTTCATAGGTCACTGTTCAGACAATGAGGTAATGAGCATGCACACTGATATCAGGAGACAGATAAAGAGAGAGATAGAAGAACACCGCAAGTCTGGGAGGAGCTTAGAGCCAGTAGAGGAGGCAGACGTGGGTGTAGAGGTGAGGTGTGAGGAGGAACTACAGCAGCTCTATCAGACGAAGGCCAAGGTCACTCAGCTAGGTGTAGACCCAGCCTGGTGTATAGTGTCAGGAGAAGGGGCGGAGTCAGCAGAGGTCCACCAAACAGCCGAGGTAACTTTGACTACTAGACTATCCAACAACAAGACCACTAGACGCAGTACTGAAGTAGTCAGTGAGTTAAAGTCTCTGTACAATGGATCAGTCATGAAGTGTAATGTAGACCAATCAGGACCTGGGGAATATCGTATCCAGTACACACCCACTGTGCGTGGACGTCATGAACTGACTGTGTCAGTAGACGGGCAGCAAGTAGCAGGTAGTCCCTTCCCTGTGTTTGTCTCCATCTCTCCTACTCAGCTAGGCAAGCCTGTCAAAGTGTGGGTTAATATAATGAGACCTCGTGGCATCACTACCAACTCTGAGAATAATGTGATAGTTGTTGGAGATAAACGAAATATTGTTATGTTTGATAAAACAGGAGAAAAGAAGATATTGGTCACACGTTCTGAAAGCCAACTCACTGAATTAGAAGGTATTGCTACTGACAGTGAAGACAATATTTATTGTACTGATTTTAAAAGTAATAAGATAATGAAATGTGACAAGAATGGAAGGAATGTTCAGGTGTATGAGGTCCAGCAGGTAGCAGGTCCAGGATACAGTGGTGTGGCAGTAGTAGGAGATGAAGTGATGCTGTGTGAGCGATTCAATAAAGGTAATATTATGATATACGACAGAGAACTCAAATACAAGAGACGTATTCAACGCGACAGTGAGAAGAATTTCCTCCTCGTGTCCTGTGATGTCCATGGCAACCTCTATTGCATCAGTGATAAAGTTCAAGTTTTCAGTAATGACGGTGTCTTCCTACGATCCTTTGGTTGTGATAGTAATGGAGTGAACAGATTACAAAATCCTTACTATGTGTGTGTATCTGGTTGCTATGTGTATGTCACTAACTTTGGATGCCATAATGTGTCAGTGTTCACTACTTCAGGAGATTATGTCACATCATTTGGTCAGCATGGTCGTGGTGTAGGTGACTTCTATGGTCCATATGGTGTGTGTGTAGATAAAGATGGTTTTGTGCATGTAGCTGATTTCATCAATAACAGAATTCAGTTTTTAATATTTATGTATTTATTTTTATTCGATGAATTTGTAAGTCCTCATACGATAAAGTTGTACCTAATAATTTAACTCGATCATCTATCCATAGTCATAAATAGAATATTATCAGGTGTTAATTTTATTTACTTGCGAGCATTGTCCCTGGGAATGAGAGTATGAAGAGTGATGGAACAGCTGCAAAAAACAACAATAATAACACGTTATCGATAAGTGTACACGCACATATGTATTAGTATATTTATAGATGAAGCCCTGTAAATCAGATGTAATGCATTTCGTCGTATTGGGCAGTACATTTAGAACGCTTGTGTCAAAAGGATTGCAGGAATCATTGTGTCTGTATGTCTTATCACTCTCTCATATCTCCCAAAGTTTATAGTTGCCATCCAAGCATTCAAAGGGTCAACATTTCTGCACTTATCAGCTTGCAAACTCAAGTAGCGTCTTTGGCATAGATATTTGAAAAATGATTTTTCAACCCACTGTAGTCTGTTCAAGTTGAGTTGGCACGACCACAAGCGCGGTAAATGAGGAATGCATTTAGCTAAACCGGAAGCAATTTAGCCATGTAAATCTAAGGGGCGTATACAAAGGTATGCATTAATTCTGTAAATTTTTGTGGAGTTTTTTCGGGCGCTGTTCAGGTCATCTCGTCGGTTTCAACTATATTATGTTTCATACGCATAGATAATGTGCAGCAGATGGAAAACGCAAACTGGTGAGGCGTTCTTCTAAAGAGACAAGAGTAAAAGCAGTCGACTCTACCTACTGTGTCCCAAGAAATATTTTGAAATTCACAGGATTCAGCAGTACAGCACTGTTTAACTTGTAGCTAAAGTTATTAGACTTTCTTGTTATAAAATTATCAATGGTTTCATTTATTTATAAAATATATGTTGAAAACTGATGAGGTGAATAGAATATAAATAGACACAAATACAAAATATAGTTGTGATCCAAGTTGAAGGTGGAGTGCAGCCTGAGTTGGTCTGAATTCTCACGATCAACTCATCTAATAGAAAAATAAGGAATTGGCATAAACAGAACTGACCAACACACAATTTAAATAACAAAAAGCTTAACTGTGGCTGTTTACAAGTTGCTAGCTAAATGATAGCTATATAACTCTGAAATATATACTGGCTATTGGCATCTGTTATTGAACAAGTAGACAAACATACTTACCAACATTCTATCAGATGATCCTGTACTCTTCTGCGACAACAGGACACTCCGCCTATACTGTTTTCACACTCGCAACTTAAAATTATCACAATACAAAGCTAGAAACTTGGCCACCAGAGAAGAAGCCGCTCATTGTTTACAAAATGCTTAATGAAGACCATCCGCATGATCAATTGAACTGTGCCGGATGACTAAAGGCGGGCGCGTTTTGAGCGGGAAACCTGTGTTTTTTTTCTATTCCCATGGACTTTGCATTGAGTTTTGGAATAGCACTTTCTCTCCGGTTTTGGAGTATACTGAAGATATATTTTTAACATCTTCGACGTGAGCTTTCTAATGGTACAAACCCCAGATGCGTAGCTGCTTCCGTCGTAAGTTATTCAAGTTTTTTTCTGGCCAACTCACCTTGGACAGACAGTACCTGTCACCTGATTGTTTAAATAAAACCAGTTAGAGCATCTGTATATGTTCATCACTAACAACTCTGAGATTAACGTGATAGTTTTTGAAATAGATGAAATGTTGTTTTGTTTGATATAACAGGAGAGAAGAATATTTTTTTGTCAAACAGTCTGAATTTAACTCATTAGATAGTATATTGCTATTGACAGTGAAGACAATATTTATTATACTGATCTTTCTAGTAATAAGATAATGAAGTGTGACAAGAATGGAGGTAATGTTCAGGTGTATGAGGTCCAGCAGGTCCAGGACGCGCAGTAGTAGGTGATGAAGTGAGGCTGTGTGAGCAGAATAATATTGGTACTATTATGATATACGACAGAACTCAAAGTACAAGAGACACATTCAACGTGACAGTGCCTTTCCTCTTGTTTTCTCAAAAACTAAGCCGAAATTAAAAAAAGTGAGACTTAAATAGTCATCTAGTCGGAGCCTCTTCTATAAAAGTCCGTCATCTTTTAGATCTGCTGTTGACAGAGTGAATGAATGAATGACAAACAGACCACTATAACCTTCTCGCACATGCGCTCTGAGGGTTAATGGTAACATTCTAGTTTTTAGTAATGACGGTGTTTTTGGTTGTTATTATAATAAGAGTGAATGTGTTCCAGATCCTAACTGTTTGTGTGTATGTGGTTGCTATGTGTATGTCACTGACTGTGAGGGATATAATGTGACAGTGTTCACTACTTCAGGAGACTCTGTCACATCATTTGGTCAACGTGGTCGTGGTGTGGGTGGCTTCCGTGGTCCACTTGGTGTTTTGATACTGTAAAGATGTTTTTTTGTGTGTAGCTTACTGATTTGTCAAGATAAAGAGTTTAATGTTGTTAAACATTTATCTCTTTTACAGTGATGTTGTTTAGAATAAATTCTCATATAGATAGATAGTATATATATACTAGTGGTGCGCTCGAATAGCGCAAATGCATGGTGAGCGAGCAGACTCTTTTTACAGAAAAATAGGACAGAAATTACATCTAACTGTAGTGCACAGTGTAACCCTTTCCATTCTCAGTTAGCATCAGAGAATCTATAGTCTCTGATCCCAGACTAAACTAACAGAATTACCTGAATAAACTTCGAAAGCAGTGGCAAAGAAGCGCAGCTTGACAAAGACTTCACAATTGTTTCAAGAAGAGAGTAGCTGTAAACTTTTTGGTTGAAACAAAATTGCATAAGGCAGTGCAGCAGGATTCTCAGAGCTCGTTAATTGAAATATACTGGAACTGTGAACGCTTTACCTAACCTACGTAATTAGAAGCGCGGGCGAAAACAGAGGGCTCATGTACCCCATAAACAGATAAATAAATAAATAAATAAATATAGCGAAATCTCGATTGTGTTATTCCTGAGAGTGTCTCGCTCGCTACGCTCGCTCGCCAATTATTGTTGTTGTTATTATTATATTATTACTATTATATTATTATTATTATTATCAGCCATTGAAATCTTCCTTCTGTGGGTAAGTGGAGGATGGTTTCTGGTTCAAGACTCTGTTCACTATACCACGGAATAGGGTCGAGTTTTTGAAAACATGATGTTCAGTGGACACGCTTTTAATCTAACTTAATCTATTTTGGGGTCCTAATTAAAGGTTGATTGGGGGGGGGGGTATGAAATACAGCTGCTATAAGGTGGATTACTAGTGATGTGCTTGAGCACAAATGGCGAGCGAGCCTAAAGACTACTATTTTTTATATGAATGATTTTGACTTCTAACACGGAAGCTACTGAAAATAAGGTCCAGTTTTTAAATTTCGCATACACGGTAAAGGGATTTCAGTGCCATAGTAACAACTCTCTGCAACTGCTTGAATTGAAGGGGAAAAAACAACAACAAAACAATACACTTTATTTAAAAGTTTTCTTTGTGATATTCTTTAGCTAAGTAGTGGTTGTAACACACAATGCTTTGACACAACTGGACATGCACCTACACAGACTTACCTTAGCGGTAGTCTAGTGGACAATGTATTTTCAAGTAAATACTGTTGCGCACGGCTTATAACCATGACAAAGAGCGCATTGACTTACCACCGCCACTAACTTGAATAGAAATGGAAGTCCCTTAACTGCACCCGCAAAAAAAATTCAAAACGGTAAACAATTCAATTTCTAGGGTGATACGGGTACTGATCGATAAACAAGGATTCTGTTTAGTGCAATTTGGGACGGGGTTGACAACCGAACTAACACAAAAACGCGAGGGTCAAAGTACAAAATGACATACGTACGTCCATACATATATCTAAATGAATAAACAAACATCCCCGATTTTCAATTGTGTTACCCCTGTAAGTGTCTCGCTCGCTACGCTCGCTCGCCAATAACCTGTCATTGTGCTTATTTCGTTAATCCTCAGCACTAATGTTTGAGAGGATTATAGTACTCAGTTATCAAACAGATCTGAAGATGGCAGCTCCCAAGCATTGAAACAAGCATCTAATTAAGTCACTTGAATGTGCAAAAAAAGTTTTGTTTAGAATTTAGTATTTATTTTTTTAACCATGTGATCATTAACTTTTGTGCGAGCGTAATCGTGTGAGCAAATAATTTCTTGCTTCCCAAGGTAGTTTGCTTAATGTTACAATCTTGGAGGAGTAAGATTACGGAAAGCCACATATGCATAGAATTACAAGGAAGTGAAAAGAGTGCATTCCATAATTAGTAACGCTGGTGGCAGCGTGGTAAACCCCTCAAGGTGCAGGATTGTAATCGTATAGAGGAGTTTTCCTGAGCAAACACAAACATGTGCTGTTTGGATCGACCTGCCTTGTTCATACTACATGGCGAGGTCATGTGTCTCATTGCTAGTTTAGTAGGGTGGTGATGAATGTGACTTAGTGTAGAAGACGTGGTACATTAGAGATGAATGATTAGTGAGTATAACTGTTGCTTGCCCTGAAACCATGCTGGTATGAAAGCACATTATAAATAAACGAGCAAAGGTTTATTAGCATACTTAGTACTAGTGATGTGCTTGAGCACAAATGGCGAGTGAGCCTAAAACTAAATGATTGATTTTAACTTCTAACACTCAAAAGCTACTAAAAATAATGTCAGAGTTTTTAAATTACGTTTATACAGTAAAGGGATTTAAATACCACTCCCGCAACTATTTGAATTGAAAAAACAATACACGTTATTTAAATGTTTTCTTTGTGATATTCTTTAGCTAAGTAGAAGCTGTAAGGCACAATACTTTCACACAACTGGACATACCTACAGAAGGCTTACCTTCGTGGTTAGTCTAGTGGACAATACATTTTCAAGTAAATACGGTTGTGTATGGCTTATAACTGTGACAAAGAGCACATTGAATTACCACCATCACTAACTCGAATAGATATGGAACTCCGGTAGGTTTTCAAGTTTTAACTGCACCCCCAAAAGAATTCAAAACAATGAACAATTCAATTTCTAAGGTGATACGGGTAATGATCGATACACCGGAGGATTCCATTCAGTGAAGTTTGGGATGGGGTTGACCACCGAACTAACAACAAAAATGCCAGGGTCAAAGTACAAAAATGACATACGTACATCCAAACATATAATATCCCTGATTTTCAATTGAGTTACCCCGGATAGTGTCTCGCTCGCTTCGTTCGCTCGCCAATAAAACTGATGGAACTGAACACTGCATCATGCTAGGAGATACTGATCTGATCTCCAGAAAACATGACACTGTTTTAATTGGTATTACGTAATCAAGCCTCTCCCTGGGTATTATTTTACTCCTATCAGGGACGGAGCCAGCATTAATGATAGGGAGGGGCCCAAGTACATTATTTCAAAGCTTACAAAATTTATTCAAATATTAATTATTGATTATAAATGATTTTTGATTAATTTATGAATGAAGAGCATAACTTAGCATGCAGTTGTTCTGTGGACTGGATTGCCTGTATTGGCACATTGTACATTATAATTGGTTGGGAGGCATGGCACCCTCAACCCCCCCTCCTCCTCCCGTCCCCCATAATCCTCCCCTGTCTATCTTTCTTCAGCAGTAGGCGTTGCAGAGTTGAAGGTACTCAGAAATGACTGGGCTCCTTCACAGCAATTCCTTTCCTTGCTCCACAAGGATGCAAGTGAGGTGATATCACACCAAGGATAGCATGCAAAGACATGATAGTACCCCACCAGGCCCCAGCTCAGCTTCAGCAGCGTGTATGTTACATACATATTCATGGATTTTTGGGTGGATTTTTTGGCCTTAAATTTGTATCAATATCGCATTGTCAGGTTTTCATGGAGAAAGAAGCGAGGCTCACATCACACGTTCAACCCTAGATATTTGTTGCCAACCTTTGCTGCAGCAACATTTCATAGCTTTCGCATGCACCAGATGCTTCAGTAAATAGGGAGTAGAAATGACCTAGTATCAAAGAAATGAGGTTAGACGGAGTGTGAAGATGTTATATTAGTTCCAGTCACTATTACCAGCAGATGACTCGCTTCACACTATGTGCAGTTATTGTTTAACACAGCATAATATAATGAGGTGCTAATGGAAGGAAGTGTTTAATAGTTTGGCAACTGCAGAGGGTCTGCTTAGCATGCACTTCACTGGGTGGAAGATGAGGATTTTGGAAACTCAGATGTTAATGATCAGTGACCATATGTACATATTTTATAAATATACATCACTCGTCATCAGCTTTTTCTTCAGTGGTTTGGTCCTACAGCATAAAGACAACTAACTGATACCAATTTTAGTGCTTTTTAATTACCAAATTTATCAGAAATTTTAGTATGTTATAGAGCACATTTTTCTGTATAGGATACATTATAGAAGTCTTTTATAGCATGATCAAGCCATAAAATGCCTGTAATATGTGGCTAATAGTTAAAGTTGGTTTATTTACATTGACCTTTATGGCATACCTGGTTAAATCTTGACTGCTGCTCGCGTGTTAATTGCTTTTTTTTTCCCTACCTGAAGTGGTCTTATTGCCTGCAGAGAGTATTAGAAATTTAAGGGAAAATTCTAGGTAAGTAATGCCATACATCTAGCCATTTTATTTTAGTGTCAGTAAGCCAGATCTTGCTTTTTTTTTTTTTTTAATCTACAAGTACTAGCTGTTATCATGGCTGAGAGTGTCATACTAGAAGGCAAGACTTTGAAGGAGTTGGAGAAGGAGATCATTTGCTCTGTCTGCCAGGAGCACTACACAGAGCCTAAGGTCCTCCCTGGCCTCCACTACTACTGCAAGGAGTGCGTCCTCAGACTGGCCCTCAGGACAGCCTCCAACAAGCCCTTCTCTTGCCCGGAGTGTCACAAGAAGACCACCCTCCCCGGGGGAGGTGTAGAGGAACTCAGAACTGCCTTCTTTATCAACCGCTTGAAGTCTAATTTCTCTGCTGTAGAGCGAGTTCATGGCAAGATAGAGGTAAGATGTGAAGGATGCAACTCTGGGAGCAAAGCTGAAGCTTTCTGTCGTCACTATGCTGTCTTCATCTGCAAAGATTGTGTTTTATCTCACAAGAAATTGAAAGTGTTTTCTTCTCATGAAGTAGCTTCTCTAGAAGATTTGAAGCAAGGTCGAGCTAAACAGATAGCAGTAGCAGAGCCAGCCACTAAGAAGTGCAGCATTCATGAAGAGCCACTTCTCATCTACTGCTACGATTGTGACTCTCTCATCTGTCGTGACTGTACTGTAATAGATCACAGAGATCACAAGTTCCAGTTCAGTAAATTGGAAGCTCCAGCAATAAAGGAGAACCTTTTAGCAGATCTAGCTCCTTTTCAAAAACGTATTGACCAAGTTAAGTAATGCTGCAGAAGATGTTTGTACAACTAAGCACGAAGTAGAAGCTCAGTCAGCATCTATACTTGGTAGCATAGAAACTCCTTTTCAACGACTATTCGACATTTTAGAGAGGCGAAAAAAAGAACTTGAAGAGGAAGTTTCAAATAAATTACATGATAAGGTAAAGAAATTGTCAGCAATGAAAAGGAGATATCTCTAGACATTGCAAAGGTCCAGAGTATTGTAGAGTACACGGAGAGGTTCATAGGTCACTGTTCAGACAATGAGGTAATGAGCATGCACACTGATATCAGGAGACAGATAAAGAGAGAGATAGAAGAACACAGCAAGTCTGGGAGGAACTTAGAGCCAGTAGAGGAGGTAGACATGGGTGTAGAGGTGAGGTGTGAGGAGGAACTACAGCAGCTCTGTCAGGAGAAGGCCAAGATCACAGCTAGGTGCAGACCCAGCCCAGTGCACAGTTACAGGAGAGGGGGCGGAGTCAGCAGAGGTCCACCAAACAGCCGAGGTAATCTTGACTACTAGACTATCCAACAACAAGACCACTGGACGCAGTACTGAAGTAGTCAGTGAGTTTAAAGTCTCTGTACAATGGATCAGTCATGAAGTGTTATGTAGACCAATCAGGACCTGGGGGATATCGTATCCAGTACACACCCACTGTGCGTGGACGCCATGAACTGACTGTGTCAGTAGACGGGCAGCAAGTAGCTGGTAGTTCCTTCCCTATCATTGTCTCCATCTCTCCTACTCAGCTAGACAAGCCTGTCAAAGTATTGAAGAGCGTAAAGAAACCTAAAAATATCATTACTAACTCTGAGAATAATGTGATAGTTGTTGAAGATCGGAGAAATATTGTTATGTTTGATAAAACAGGAGAAAAGAAGATATTGGTCACACGTTCTGAAAGCCAACTCACTGAATTAGAAGGTATTGCTACTGACAGTGAAGACAACATTTATTGTACTGATTATAAATCTAATAAGATAATGAAATGTGACAAGAATGGAGGCAATGTTCAGGTGTATGAGGTCCACCAGGTGGTAAGTACAGGACGCTGGGGCGTGGCAGTAGTAGGAGATGAAGTGATGCTGTGTGAGTGTAACAATAAAGGTACTATTATGATATACGACAGAGAACTCAAGCAAGAGATGACAGTGAGAAAAGGAAATCTTCCATTGCTGCATATATCAGCAAGCTCAGGCCTTGTACTACCTGAACTATGTACCTTTAAAGGTACATCTACGGACTTCATTAAATAGACATGCCTTTTATTTGTAATTACCAGCAAGCTATTTTTATGGTTTCCAATCTACACCAATGAATATACTTGAGACACTTGAGGACACTTTACTTGTACATAAACCTGCTCATTCTATATTAGTGGGTGTTGGCTGTGTCCTAAGTTTCTAGGACAACTTCTCATAAATATGACAATAACACGAAGTTAGTTTATTCATTGTTGTGAATATCATTACTCTTCCAGTCATGTCATGTGACCTTTGTGTCATACGTTATTTGGCTAAGCTGCTGCTTTGTGTGTTGGAAATTTTTCACCTATCTGAAAGTGGCTAAATGCCTGCAGACAGTATCACTAAATTAATCTGACTTCATAAAGGAAGATTTGACTAGGATTAGGTAAGAGATACAATATCTTTTTAAGTATGCCTATTGTCAGTAAGCCAGACACTGATCTGAAATTTTAGGGAGTAAATTCAAATAGCTGTTGTCATGGCTGAGAGTGTTGTACAAGAAGGGAAGACTTTAGAGGAGCTGGAGAAGGAGATCACTTGCTCTGTCTGCCAGGAGCACTACACAGAGCCTAAGGTCCTCCCTTGCCTCCACTACTACTGCAAGGAGTGTGTCCTCAGACTGGCCCCCAGGACAGCCTCCAACAAGCCCTTCTCTTGCCCGGAGTGTTGCAAGGAGACCATCCTCCCCGAGGGAGGTGTAGAGGAACTCAGAACTGCCTTCTTTATCAACCGCTTGAAGTCCAATTTCTCTGCTCTAAAGCGAGTTCACGGCAAGATAGAGGTAAGATGTGAAGGATGCAACTCTGGGAGCAAAGCTGAAGCGTTCTGTTGTCACTGTGCTGTCTTCATCTGCAAAGATTGCGTTTTATCTCACAAGAAATTGAAAGTGTTTTCTTCTCATGAAGTAGCTTCTCTAGAAGATTTGAAGCAAGGTCGAGCTAAACAGATAGCAGTAGCAGAGCCAGCCACTAAGAAGTGCAGCATTCATGAAGAGCCACTTCTCATCTATTGCTACGATTGTGATTCTCTCATCTGTCGTGACTGCACTGTGATAGATCACAGAGATCACAAGTTCCAGTTCAGTAAATTGGAAGCTCCAGCTATAAAGGAGAGCCTTTTAGAAGCACTAGCTCCTTTTCAAGAAATAACGACTAAGTTAAGTAATGCTGTAAAAGATGTTTGTACAACTAAACACGAAGTAGAAGCTCAGTCAGCATCTATACTTGGTAGCATAGAAACTTCTTTTCAACGACTATTCGACATTTTAGAGAGGCGAAAAAAAGAACTTGAAGAGGAAGTGTCGGAGAAAGTACATGATAAGGTAAAGAAGTTGTCAGCACAGGAAAAAGAGCTATCTCTAGACATTGCAAAAGTCCATAGTATTGTAGAGTACACGGAGAGGTTCATAGGTCACTGTTCAGACAATGAGGTAATGAGCATGCACACTGATATCAGGAGACAGATAAAGAGAGAGATAGAAGAACACCGCAAGTCTGGGAGGAGCTTAGAGCCAGTAGAGGAGGCAGACGTGGGTGTAGAGGTGAGGTGTGAGGAGGAACTACAGCAGCTCTATCAGACGAAGGCCAAGGTCACTCAGCTAGGTGTAGACCCAGCCTGGTGTATAGTGTCAGGAGAAGGGGCGGAGTCAGCAGAGGTCCACCAAACAGCCGAGGTAACTTTGACTACTAGACTATCCAACAACAAGACCACTAGACGCAGTACTGAAGTAGTCAGTGAGTTAAAGTCTCTGTACAATGGATCAGTCATGAAGTGTAATGTAGACCAATCAGGACCTGGGGAATATCGTATCCAGTACACACCCACTGTGCGTGGACGTCATGAACTGACTGTGTCAGTAGACGGGCAGCAAGTAGCAGGTAGTCCCTTCCCTGTGTTTGTCTCCATCTCTCCTACTCAGCTAGGCAAGCCTGTCAAAGTGTGGGTTAATATAATGAGACCTCGTGGCATCACTACCAACTCTGAGAATAATGTGATAGTTGTTGGAGATAAACGAAATATTGTTATGTTTGATAAAACAGGAGAAAAGAAGATATTGGTCACACGTTCTGAAAGCCAACTCACTGAATTAGAAGGTATTGCTACTGACAGTGAAGACAATATTTATTGTACTGATTTTAAAAGTAATAAGATAATGAAATGTGACAAGAATGGAAGCAATGTTCAGGTGTATGAGGTTTACCAGGTAGCAGGTCCAGGATACAGTGGTGTGGCAGTAGTAGGAGATGAAGTGATGCTGTGTGAGCGATTCAATAAAGGTAATATTATGATATACGACAGAGAACTCAAATACAAGAGACGTATTCAACGCGACAGTGAGAAGAATTTCCTCCTCGTGTCCTGTGATGTCCATGGCAACCTCTATTGCATCAGTGATAAAGTTCAAGTTTTCAGTAATGACGGTGTCTTCCTACGATCCTTTGGTTGTGATAGTAATGGAGTGAACAGATTACAAAATCCTTACTATGTGTGTGTATCTGGTTGCTATGTGTATGTCACTAACTTTGGATGCCATAATGTGTCAGTGTTCACTACTTCAGGAGATTATGTCACATCATTTGGTCAGCATGGTCGTGGTGTAGGTGACTTCTATGGTCCATATGGTGTGTGTGTAGATAAAGATGGTTTTGTGCATGTAGCTGATTTAATCAATAACAGAATTCAGAATTTTTAATATTCATGTATTTATTTTTATTCGATGAATTTGTAAGTCCTCATACGATAAAGTTGTACCTAATAATTTAACTCGATCATCTATCCATAGTCATAAATAGAATATTATCAGGTGTTAGTTTTATTTACTTGCGAGCATTGTCCCTGGGAAATGAGAGTATGAAGAGTATGATGGAACAGCCGCAAAAACAAAAACAAAAATAGACAATAATAACACGTTATCGATAAGTGTACACACACATATGTATTAGTATATTTATAGAAGAAGCCCTGTAAATCAGATGTAATGCATTTCGTCGTATTGGGCAGTACATTTAGAACGCTTGTGTCAAAAGGATTGCAGGAATCATTGTGTCTGTATGTCTTATCACTCTCTCATATCTCCCAAAGTTTATAGTTGCCATCCAAGCATTCAAAGGGTCAACATTTCTGCACTTATCAGCTTGCAAACTCAAGTAGCGTCTTTGGCATAGATATTTGAAAAATGATTTTTCAACCCACTGTAGTCTGTTCAAGTTGAGTTGGCACGACCACAAGCGCGGTAAATGAGGAATGCATTTAGCTAAACCGGAAGCAATTTAGCCATGTAAATCTAAGGGGCGTATACAAAGGTATGCATTAATTCTGTAAATTTTTGTGGAGTTTTTTCGGGCGCTGTTCAGGTCATCTCGTCGGTTTCAACTATATTATGTTTCATACGCATAGATAATGTGCAGCAGATGGAAAACGCAAACTGGTGAGGCGTTCTTCTAAAGAGACAAGAGTAAAAGCAGTCGACTCTACCTACTGTGTCCCAAGAATTATTTTGAAATTCACAAGATTCAGCAGTACAGTACTGTTAACTTGTAGCTAAAGTTATTAGGCTTTCTTGTTATTAAAATTATCAATGGTTTCATTTATTTATAAAATATATGTTGAAAACTGATGAGGTGAATAGAATATAAATAGACACAAATACAAAATACAGTTGGTTGTGATCCAAGTTGAAGGTGGAGTGCAGCCTGAGTTGGTCTGAATTCTCACGATAAACTCATCTAATAGAAGAAAAAGGAATTGGCATAAACACAGCTGACCAACACACAATTTAAATAACAAAAAGCTTAACTGTGGCTGTTTACAAGTTGCTAGCTAAATGATAGCTATATAACTCTGAAATATATACTGGCTATTGGCATTTGTTATTGAACAAGTAGACAAACATACTTACCAACATTCTATCAGATGATCCTGTACCCTCTGCGACAACAGGACACTCCGCCTATACTGTTTCCACACTCGCAACTTAAGATTATCACAATCCAAAGCTAGAAAGAAGCCGCTCATTGTTTACAAAATGCTTAATGAAGACCGTCCGCATGATCAATTGAACCGTGCCGCATGACTAAAGGTGGGTGCGTTTTGAGCAGGAAACCTGTGATTTTTTCTATTCCCATAGACTTTTGCATTGAGTTTTGGAATAGCACTTTCTCTCCGGTTTTGGAGTATACTGAAGATATATTTTTAACATCTTCGGCGTGAGTTTTCTAATGGTACAAACCCCAGATGCGTAGCCGCTTCCGTCAAAATTTATTCAAGTTTTTTTTCTGGCCAACTCACATTGGACAGACAATACCTGTCACCTGATTGCTTCAATAAATCAGTTAGAGCATCTGTACATGTTCATCAGTACCAACTCTGAGAATAACGTGATAATTTTTGAAATAGATGAAATATTGTTTTGTTTGATATAACAGGAGAGAAGAATATTTTTTTTTGTCAAACAGTCTGAATTTAACTCATTAGATAGTATATTGCTATTGACAGTGAAGACAATATTTATTATACTGATCTTTGTAGTAATAAGATAATGAAGTGTGACAAGAATGGAGGCAATGTTCAAGTGTATAAGGTCCAGCAGGTAGCAGGTCCAGGACACTGGGATGTGGCAGTAGTAGGAGATGAAGTGATGCTGTGTGAGCGATTCAATAAAGGTAATATTATGATATACGACAGAGAACTCAAGTACAAGAGACGTATTTAACACGACAGTGAGAAGAATTTTCTCCTCGTGTCCTGTGATGTCCATGGCAACCTCTACTGCACCAGTGATTGAAATTTTGAATAGTTAAAACCATATGATTACTAGTGATGTCTGGGCCTCTCCGTGACCCAGATCCATCTGAGCCACACACACACCTAGGCACATAGTCACACCTCCCTGGATGCCACAAGAATGAAGACAGAGAACATTGAACTTTCATCCACGCACTTTATCATTCCCCCATTCATTTATTCAATACGTTAAACACCCTTTACCTACTTTGTGTCATCTAAACCCATCGACTTTTTTGTAATGTTGATTCCATTAAGTGCAGTACTTGTATGTGTGTGGGAAGATTATTATTGGCTGCTGCTTTGCATGAATCTTGAGTGAGTATACTCACACTGTCACTGCAGACAGTTCCCTGCAATCTGCTGATAAAAGCAACGTGGACATACTGTCAGGGTAAAGAGGTTGGCCTTGTGGGCGTGTTCAGGCTAAAGTGAGTGGTGATTAGATAGTCTTTCTTGGTCCTTCAATTACTGCTCAAAGTCTGACCTATTTTGCACCGACCATTTTTAGTGAGATTTTTTGATCCCATGAGCAGGTGGTGCTCTTGAGCACAAGTGGCGAATGAATGAGCCAGCCTGGCTAGTTGTAATTTAAACAGCGAACTAGACTTGTAAAACAGCAACTAGACTTGTAAAACAGCAACTAGACTTGTAAAACAGCAACTAGACTTGTAAAACAGCAACTAGAATTGTAAAACTTAAATCTGATAAGTTGACATTCACTATAATATTAGGTTGGATCTGTACAAATCACATGCTATACTCTTAGTCACTCCGAGTGCATTAGGCAGCTATACATACCTCTACTAGTGGTGATGCCTCCATTGCTGCTGGCTCATGAAATCGCATCTTTTATACCACTCTCCTACTCACAGAGTTGAATTCCTGGCATTCCCGAGGGCATGTCTCTCAGGTAACCAGGCCTGACTGGACCTGTTGATGACTTGCTCTATTATGGCCTCTTGTCACATCGCTGCACGCTTCCAACTAACTTGTTGTCGTGACTACGAGACAGGTCATGCACTGTCATATGACCCATCGCATGGCTCTTGAACTAAGCTAATTATCAATTATGGTTGACCACAAGGAAACTTTTTATGCCTTTTGGAGAAGAGTCGGAAAAGGTTTTAAGAAGCTTAATAGATTATTGTTACTAAGTGGGCAGTGTGCATTGGGTATAAGTGCTGAGGATCATATGGAATGGAATAATTTGCGAGTTGAATTTTGTTTTTCATAAGTTAGTTCTACTTGTCTCCAAGTTTGCAAGTGTGGACTTTACTTTCTATGCATGTGTGCACTAGAGAGTAAGGTCATCTTGTCTGAATATTAGGAGAGACAGTGGATGCACGTGCCTCAATGTGTGACAGAATTTACAAACACTACAGAGTAGTTGTATTGTAAATTTATATCACCAAATATCTTGTCTTTGACTTTGTTTGACAGTTTGTTACAATATTAATGTTCAAGTGTAGTTTTTTCCTGAGTGGAGACATTTCGAGGACTGTGGGTTGTATTTCCTGTGTATTGGTTATTTGTTATTCTGTAGTATGAACCGGCCTGCCCATGAAAGTGCACTAATGCTCATCACTGTGAAGGTGTCTTATGGCTCCCAAGGTTTGACATTTAGGTCATGCAGTAATAGTTCCCAATTGTTCTGATTTAGCTGAGACACTCATGATATTCTCACATCCTTTTTGGTGCACGCCCGACGGAGGCTTTTGTCCCAACGAACCGGGCTTTTTAGATATGCTCAGTCAGCAAAAATCTCCTGGTCATTAGAAAAGGAGCTTATCCTTTTGTTTGCAAGTGGGCAGCTGAATTTGTTGTGGACTTTTTGCCTTCCCTCTTGAAACTTTTGCCGTCTTTCCTTTCCAATTCCACCTGCTTTTTAACTGCAATAGTCGTTTCCTATCGCCTTCTACTGAGTGTGATGACGCTTTACCCATTCATCTAATGACAATACCTTATTGAACCGTCTCAGCTCATGAATTATTCGTGACTATACACACTGTCATCATTGCCAACAGACAAGCATATTATTATATAGATATGTGTAATAGCTTTTCTATGTCTTGTGCCACTATATGCAATTAAAACTTTAACTGATGTTTTTACTTCTTGGCAAGGAGGACTTTAAAGGTTCCCTTAAGTTTTACTTACATATACCTTTGGTAAAATAGAGAAAGCTACGTCATCCAATTACATTAGTATTACTGCTTGTCTCTATCAGATAAGAAAAATGAATAAAATGTCCTACCAACTGTTCCTTTGGGTTGGGAACTACAATATGTGCTGCAAGTGTCGATTTTTTAAAACAATATATGTGACCGTCTATGGGAAAACCGGGCACAACGCGGCGTGCGTAATATCGAGAAAAGATCGATCGATTTCTTAAAAATGTATTGTTTCAAGCCGACGGAAGGGAACGGTTAGGTCTATTATAGCGGGAACGACTTAAGCTACGACGATAGAACTTGGAGAGCTCAATATCTGGACGCCGACAACTCCGTAAGTGCAACAAAAATTTTTTCGAAGGGTGCCGCGTTGTGCCTGGTTTTCCTATAGACGGTCACATATAATAATTGTATTAGCACACATTCACATATACACGTCATCATCATATAATACTTCAAAGTAATAGCAAATACTGTTAATGACAGCCAACAATTTATGACTGAAAGTTGTGTATGTGCAGGAAACAATGATGCCCTTTACCACTGGTGATTTACTTGTTGCTCTATGTTCTTTTAATTTGTTGTTTGTTGTTGTTTTCGTTTCGAATCTTCATCATAGTTTTTATTTTATTTTTTTAAATTTTACTCTGAAGTACCGTAACACTGACTTGTGTGTGTGTGTGTGTACATTTCTATTCGTGAAATTTATCAGAAATTTGATTCCAGTGTTCAGAACTGCTAACTTACTGTATCTAATGCTAAGTTAACTAAAGTTAAATTAATTGAAGTACAAAGTACAGTAGATACAGTCACACTAAAAAAAAAAAACAAGGTGGTAAGCCCTGAATGAGAGAGAACGCGCTACTGAGTGGTACTGGGGGTTCAAGAAAAGTCCATGAGTGGGAAGTGAAGACACTGTCAGTTTACTTGTAGTGTGCCATACCCGCACATGCAAGTTGTTGAGTGGTTTGTGAATACTCCTCTGTGTGTGTGTGTGTGTGTGTGTGTGTGTGTGTGTGTGTGTGTGCTTGCGTGCGTGCGTGCTTGTGGTGTAATTCTACATGTAGTTGAAATGTTGCAATTTTTGTCTGGAAAACCAGTTGGGAATCACTCTGCACATCGCCACCAGGCCTCAGGGTAATTGAAACACTAGTAGCATTGTAATGAGTCACAGCAGCAGCTTATTTATTAGGTGCTTCTAATATTGGGATTCTAATCTAAAGTTTCAACTTCAGCTCCAGCCTAATGCTTGTAGGAAGCACCTCTTCATCCAATAGGTCACAGTGCCAGCCACTGGGCGTGGCTGCTGAGTGTGGCCGTGCACGTTTTAGAGTACATCCATATTATTAAGTAGCTCTTGCTCTCTCTATTTGGGGTTGGCTCCCTTATTTTGACTTCCGGTAAAAAAAAAACCTAAATATTTCAGATTTCGGTGAACATCTCTTAAAAATACTGGCTTTATTCTTGAGACCCCAATGGAGTTCCATGTCAAATTTCTAAGCTAGAGCTTTTATATAGCAGAAGTAAGAAAACTTCAACAAAAAAAATCTATTATCGAAAGGTCACATTTGTATAATGTTCATCATCTTCATATTCTCCGTGAGCCAGGCTAGAGCAAAATTAGTGGCACTTACTGGGGCTAAAAATATGATTATCCTGTTGCGCGCTGGTCCACGACCCTTAGCATTAAAGGTGTAAAAGTTGGACATTTAGGGTTGCTCAATTCTAGCAAAGCTCTAAAAGGTGTAGCATCAAGAAAGGTCACTTGCCCCATGTGATGATTCTGTATCCCTAACCACTGTCTCTGTCATTGATAGCTTAGTATTTATAGCAAATGCTAAACTAAATGGTCTTTCATGGCAGTGATTTAGGGATACAGAATATCACATGGGGCAAGTAACCTTTTTTGTTTCCACACTTCCAGAGCTTTGTTTATTCCCATACTTTTTTAGCAACCCTAAATCCCCAATTTGTTCTTTATTATTAGTTCTTCTTGTAGGCAGTGAATTTATAGATTCTATTTGCTAAATGTAGAAAATCTCTGACTGCAAAACCTCGCCAGACCACAGCTTTTGCCTTCCCGATTATCATTATCATATTACAAGTAGTCACGAGACCAGAATTGCCTCCTTTATTCATTCCCTATTTCACTAACAGCTATATAAAATACAGAGTTGGCTATCGTATATAGAGCAGCTGAACTGATACCAACATTGTTACTGAACAGTACTTATCTTATGGAGTGCCTTTGGTCCTTTTATACCACTCTCCTGCTCATGCTGTCGAATTCCTGGCATTCTTGAGGGACTGTCTCTCAGGTAACCAGGCCTGACTGGACTTTATTAAATGACTTTTAATGGCCTCTGGTCACTTTGCTGCACGTGCCCAGTTGTCATGGCTATGAGATACATCACTTGCCTTTATGTAGAAGAGGCTGGTTAAAGTTTGTACTGATAGTAACTACAAACTCAATTAGGTTGTGTCTACTAAACTAAGTGGCCCTTGAGATTTGATAACTGATTAGATAAGGCACACGCACACATGCACACACACACACAAAGATGGAAAGTGTAACATGAGTGGTATCTATAACATTACCCTTCACGCATTCCTAAGTGAGCCTGACACCTCTCCGGGCATGACAACATACAGCCAGTGAAGTTTCCTGGTCCACTATTTAGCTTGGCACATACCTCAGAGGACCTGACCACGTACAGTAAGTGAAGTTATCTTGTCCACATACTTGGCCTAGAGGCATGCCTCTCGAGGTATGCCACATTATCAGTACATGATTTTACCCACTTATTTAGGCATAGAAGTGGCTGGCATGGTCTCTCGGTGCGTGACTGATATATGAGCATGCCTGTGCAGGCGTGACTCGAGTTAGATTACGTATTTCTGGTACCGTTTGAGTGTTCTATTGTGTGTTAGTGGCGGTTTTAGTTGCGCATGCAGTATATTGGAACGCTAAGTTGATTGCAGCATACCTCTCAGGGCATGACAAGATACAGCCAGTGAAGTTTCCTTGTCCACAATTTAGTTTGGCACATACCTCAGAGGACCTGACCACGTACTGTTAGTGAAGTTATTTTGTCCACATACTTGGCCTAGAGGCATGTCTCTTGAGGCATGACACACTATCAGTACATGATTTTACCCACTTATTTAGGCATAGAAGTGGCTGGCATGGTCTCTCAGTGCGTGACCGATATATGAGCATGCCTGTGCAGGCGTGACTCGAGTTGGATTACGTATTTCTGGTACCGTTTGAGTGTTCTATTGTGTGTTAATGGCGGTTTTAGTTGCACATGTGGTATATTGGAACGCTAAGTTGATAGGTCTTCTCTCACCGCGGAATAAATAATAATCTAGCCAGTGAAGAAATGCTTTATCAATTTATCAATTTGCAATGAAACTATGGCAGTATGCTGTAGTTGTTACACTTCCTCATGCAAATAAGAATCAGTTAAATTTGAATGTAATAGCAAGATTACCATGTGAATTTTTGAGAGGTGTCATGTGATTTTGATGGCCTGAATAGATTCTAGTAAAGTTGATTACATTCTTTCAGATTAATTACATACACTTAATAATAGTTTAACATCAGACAAAGTTTTGTGTTCTGCCATCTTTGAGATCTCGCATGGATGGATGGACAGCACCTCCTGTGCACAGAGGGTTAGTTAAGGTATAACTTTATGTGGAATTTCAGCTTAAAATATTATTGAGTGATAGACAATATTGAATGGTTATGGTGATGGATGGAAGTGATGAGTCATTACTAATAGGTCGTTTGTGTGTTTGTTTTGCTAGTTTTATTCCTGTGATTTATTACAAATACATATAATGGTTCTTGTTAAGCATTGCTTTTGCTTGAATATGGTTCCAAGGATTGAGCACTAATTAGAATAGTTTGCCACTCCCTAATAGTTCATCCTGCTCCCGTATCGTCGTACTCCTAATGCCCACAGGCACAGCTAATCAGATATTGAGACTTGCATCTACAGGAGGGAATCGGAATCCTTGGTTGTGTATTCAGTGTGCACGTCGACATTATTAGTCTCTGCTTGGAAGATCTATTGTGTGTGCACGTGTGTAAGTTTTATTGGTGTTAATCATTTGGACAACCGTGCTTGCAGCTGTCTTACTCAATGACTTGATTTTTTTTTGTGTTATAATGTGGTCTTCAAAATCACCAGGAGTTATTACTGTCACTAATTTTAATTATATTCACATGAGGGCTGAGTGCAAAAATGTTTTGTCATAGTTTTAGCACAGCAACGAATTAGCTTCAGGTACAATGGGAGAGGGGGGCGGGGGTTGGTGGATGTTGTATTTCAACACATAGTTGATGGTGGAAAAGTCATTAATTCACTTAAGCATACTCCCTTACCTTGTGACTACACT
>WLWD01003594.1_pt1 | contig 22342 bp, 18 predicted proteins | sample 6712731 | NCBI WGS metagenome assembly WLWD01 (sample SAMN12718690, study PRJNA576275) | sponge metagenome | isolation source: marine sponge | host: Mycale hentscheli | place: New Zealand: South Island, Marlborough, Capsize Point | collected 2014-11-01
ACACTGAAGCTACTGAAAATAAGGTCCAGTTTTTAAATTTCATATACAGGGTAAAGGGATTTCAGTGCCATAGTAACAACTCTCTGCAACTGCTTGGAATGGGAAAAAACAGAAACAAAACAATACACGTTATTTAAAAGTTTTCTTTGTGATATTCTTTAGCTAAGTAGTGGTTGAAACACACAATGCTTTGACACAACTGGACATGCACCTACACAAACTTACCTTTGCAGTAGTCTAGTGGACAATGTATTTTCAAGTAAATACTGTTGCGCACGGCTTATAACCATGACAAAGAGCGCATTGACTTACCACCGCCCCTAACTCGAATACAAATGGAAGTCCCTTAAGTTTTCAAGTTTTAACTGCACCCGCAAAAGAATTCATAACGGTGAAACAATTCAATTTCTAGTGTGATACGGGTACTGATCGATAAACCAGAGGATTCTGTTTAGTGCAATTTGGGACGGGGTCGAACACGTAACTAACACAAAAACGCGAGGGTCAAAGTACAAAATGACATACATACGTCCATACATATATACAAATAAATAAATAAACTAGTGGTGTGCTTGAGCACAAATGGCGAGCGAGCCTTAAACTACACTATTGTTAAATTTGATTTAACAACTAATACTCGAGCTATTAAAATAAAGTCGAGTTTTTAAATTACGTATGAGGTAAAGGGACTTCAATGTCATAGTAACCGCTCCCGCAACAGTTTGAATTGAAAAAGAAGCAACAAAATCAAATCACGTTATTTAAAATTTTCTTTGTGATATTCTTAATAGTAGTTTTAACGCACTATACTTTCACACAACTGAGCATACCTACGCAAGACTTACCTTCGTGGTTTGTCTAGTAGACAATGCATTTTTAAGTAAATACTGTTGAGTAGGGCTTATAACTGTGACAAATAGCGCATTAACTTACCACCGCCACTAACTTGAATAGAAATGGAGCTCCCATAAGATTTTGAGTTTTAACTGCACCCGCAAAACAATTCAAAGCCGTAAACAATTCAATTTCTAAGGTGATACGGGTAATGGTCGCTAAACCGGAGGATTCTGTTTAGTGAAGTTTGGGACGGGGTCGAACGCGGAGCGAACACAAAAATACGGAGGGTTAAAGTACAAAATGACATACGTACGTCCATATATATAAATAAATAAACAAACATCCCCGATTTTTTCATTTTTACCCCTGTAAGTGTCTCGCTCGCTACGCTCGCTCGCCAATAAATAAATAAACATCCCCGATTTTCGATTGTGTTACCCCTGTAAGTGTCTAGCTCGCTACGCTCGCTCGCCAATAAACAAACATCCCCGATTTTCGATTGTGTTACCCCTGTAAGTGTCTCGCTCGCTACGCTCGCTCGCCAATTATATAGGTATGTAATGCGTACGTCAAAAAATGTCGCCCGCGCTTTTAATTACGTAAGTCAGGTAAAGTGTTCACAGTTCCAGTATTTTTCAATTAACGAGCACGGAGAATCCTGCTGCACTGCCTTACGCAACTTGGTTTCAACCAAAAATTTTATAGCTACTCTCTTCTTGAAACAATTGTAAAGTCATTGTCAAGCTGCGCTTCTTTGCCACTGCTTTCTAAGTTTATTCAGGTAATTCTGTTATTGTTAACTCTTCATGTCTAATCAGTTAGATGTAATTTCTGTCGTATTTTTCTGTCAAAAGATTCTGCTCGCTCGCCATGCATTTGAGCTATTCGAGCGCACCACTAGTTTATTTATTTGTATATATGTTTGGACGTACGTATGTCATTTTGTATTTTGACCCTCGCGTTTTTGTGTTAGTTCGGTTGTCGAATTGCACTAAACATAATCCTCTGGTTTATCGATCAGTACCCGTATCACCCTAGAAATTGAATTGTTTACCGTTTTGAATTCTTTTGCGGGTGCAGTTAAAACTTGAAAACTTAGGGACTTCCATTTCTATTCGAGGTAGTGGCGGTGGTAAGTCAATGCGCTCTTTGTCATGGGGTTCAAAGCCGTGGCGCAACAGTATTTACTTGAAAATACATTGTCCACTAGACTACCGCGAAGGTACGTCTGTGTAGGTGCATGTCCAGTTGTGTCAAAGCATTGTGTGTTACAACCACTACTTAGCTAAAGAATATCACAAAGAAAACTTTTAAATAACGTGTATTGTTTTGTTGTTGTTTTTTTTCCTTCCAAGCAGTTGCAGAGAGTTGTTACTATGGCACTGAAATCCCTTTACCCTGTATGCTAAATTTAAAAACTGGACCTTATTTTCAGTAGCTTCAGTGTTAGAAGTCACAATCATTCATATAAAAATAGTATAGTCATTAGGCTCGCTAGCCATTTGTGCTCAAGCACTTCACTAGTATATCTGAAATCTCAATTGAACACGACTGATAGTCAGCTTCGCTCGCTCGCTGAATTACGCGCTTATTTTTTTTTTGTTAGGTCTAGGAATTGTTTTTCTTCTTGCGTGGGCGCACGTGTGCACATTTTCTCCTACGCGCTTGCGCGGGTCGGGAAACTTTCTTAGCAACATTTGGTTTTGTTTATCCGCCCTACGAAGTAGCAATGCCCAGTGAAACAAATTCTGCGAAAGAGAGACAAACAATTTTCCTACGCGCTTGCGCGGGCCGGGTAACCTTCTTAGCAACATTTTGTTTTGTTTATTCGCCTTACGAAGTAGCGATGCCAATGAAACAAATTCTGCGAAAGAGAGACAAAACGTTAGAAACGCTCTGTCAAGAGCTTTGAGGGCGTTAGAAACTCCAGAAGAAAAATTAGTAAGGAGAGAGATAAGAAATGAAAGACAGGGCAAGGAGGAGAGCTAAAACGAAACAGAAACAGGTAGCAAAGTAAGAATCGTTCTTTTTGAAAAGCCATTAAATGTTCCTAATTTATTTATTAGACTATTCCTCATCATAAAAAAAGCTACCACTATTGTTTTCTCACTCTGACAGTATTTTGTAGCCACACCAAGCATACATGGGAATAGCTGTAATTACAGGGAACATGCATCGCTCGCTTCGCTATTTTGTGCTATTGGAGCGCATTACTAGTTTTAGTTCAAAATAAAGCACACAGGAAGAGCTAAGTAACCACGTAAACTGCACACCAATTGGAATAAGTGAGGGCGACTGCGCACGCCGCGTGTTCTTTCTTCGATCGAACCTTTGCCGCTGTTTCTTATTTTGTTCAAGTTGATAGTTTCTTCCATAACCCGCGTTATGGGGAACTAGCGTTGAGCTAAGAAGCGTCCCAGAGTCTTCCAAGGCACCCAGATACAATTGATGGCTCCAGTAGAGTCTCCACAGGTTGACGCGGAGGCTATCCCACCTTCAGTAAGTAAGCAAAAACTTAGTGGCAGTTCAGTTGGGTTTATTTCTGGGCGCTGTACTACTGTATTGCGTCCCAGAGGTAGTAAATCTTCTCCTGAGCTTCCTAACAGTAGTTCTGGAACTGTCAGAATGGACAGGCCCAAGTCAGCAATTTGCTCTATTGGGCAGTTGAGTTAGTGCCTTAGAGCAGCTTCATCACTGCCATGGGCATCCCTTGACAGTTTCAGAGAACAGCAGTGCTAGGCGGGGGTTTGTTTTTCTCATGTAACTTTCAGTTGCCAGTGTCGGTGGTTCCTATGTTACTGTGGAACTCTTGTGGAGTGACCCATGTTCACAAGGTAACATAGTAAATACTCATTTTCCATTGGAAACTTCATTATATGCCTTATTTTTTCTTCTATTACAGGCATAATCAGCTGGAATAACTTGTGTTGTGGTTAACCTCAATTTTCTCAAAAGTGGAACTGTCAATCTTCTAAAAATCATAACTTGCTCTGAGCCATCCCGCAGTTCTCATCAAAGAATTCTTCTGATTGGTCCCCTAGCCCTAGCCCTAGCCCTTGCGCAGCGCTATAATTGGTCACGCGCGGCGCTGTAATTGGTCACATGATTTGATTAACCAATGAAATGAGTTTTTTGATAAGAACTGCGGGACTGTAGCTTGCTCTCACTATTTTTTTACAGTGTTGTTTTTATATCATCTGAAAGCTCTTTCTCTACTCTAGTGCAAGAGTTGGACTTTTTTTAAAGTTTTTTTTTGAAGTATAATATTTTTTTCACATTTTCATAAAAAACTACTGTTTTTTACCAAAAAATATATAAAATCAACATTGAATATTTAGAAAATCCTTTAACTTGCGCACTAGATAATGTATCAAGGAATGTGTGTGTGAAGTTTGAAGTCTTAATGTAGAAGTAGGAGGAGTTTAGTCGTCCTAAAGTGGGTAAGGGTTTTCTTGACGTTGACATCGTAGGATTTTGGAGGGTGTGGTTTCGTCCCATTTTTTTAGCTCATTTTGAAGAGCTTCAGATGGGCAATCTTTTGAGGCCAAAAGTAAAAAAATATTTTGATGAGTTCTGGTATGTACAGTGTTTCGCACACACATATTGCTCTCTTAATAGAGCCTATTCAGTGTCAATTTGCACCAAGGTGCGAACGATTCTGGTCCAGTTACACCCACTCGTTCCCCACGGATACAGACATCCATTGCCAGTGTTTGTAAATGTATGTTCCACAAGATCTAGGTACCGAAAAAAAATCAATGTTATAAATAATTCATATGAGTGTGAGTATGGCTTAGTGATTTGGTTCTCTTATTCCACCTGCCCTATGCCGAGGGCATGCCAATTCTGTGATCAATGAATCAAAATACAATGTTCTTAGTTTATCAAGTTGTAGTGACCACCACTTCTTGTCTCTGTAACTACGTTGAACATCCATTTCAGTTCACACCACTCACAGTTGACACAAAAAAGCTGACACTGGATTTGGAAGTAGTAGTCGTGTCGGCGTTTAATTTGACAACTCCCATCGGCACTCTCCATGTTCGGAACTATCCAGCAAGTGGAGGACCTGATCCCGATGTAGACTGAAGCACTACACAGACAGAGTCAATCCTAGTTGGGTTGATCTGCGTAGCGAAGACCCACTAGCGAGTGTTGCTGTCAGAATCCAGTTGAGCGACCAATTCGTTTATTTGTTGGAAGCTTCGTTGGAGAGTAGAGACAGAGGTCGTAAATCTCAACTCGCTCTCCCACTGACTGGACCCTCTGAATATAGGTTGTCTTGACCCAGACTAAGACAAACCTGAACCTTTTTAGTTAAGATAAGTAAGCTATTAATAATACAGTAAAATACACCTTACTACCACGTAGGAAGATTGGTGTGATGACCAACAGGTGGTATATCAAGAATGAATATATTGAGTATTGAACAACAACAGGAACAGTAACAGAGTCAATAACAAATTCCGTAACTAAGTGAAATGAAAATAGCTAAAGTTTAAATACAAAAACAAAGTTATAGATCGACGATCGACAAACATCGACGATCGACGAGTTAGCTAGCTAGTGCGCATGAGTGACATAGCTAAAGTAAAGTGTTAATGTTAGTGTCCTTGTGGAGGATAACCAGAACACTCCAAAAAAATGTAGCAGACTTGCATGCCTCTGAAATTGTCTTTGATTTCGCACTAAAGGGGCATTTGACTTCCAACAATGTTTGAGTCTTTGCAATTCACAATAACCCCATCTGGACTAGCTGCAAGCCAAGGTTCATAGAGACACAAAGAGTCCACAGAGAGCAACCTCTAAATCAGGACAACCGCTTTGTTGCAGGTAAAGGGCTAATCTTGACGGGCTTTCCCTTCATTTGCAACACCATATCTAGTAGACTCATTAAAAATACACGTACTATATAGAATATTCTGGACTTTGGTACTTCGTTTTGTAGTTTTACGCATTTTGGCGATACTACCAATTCTGGATGCCGTAAGTCATTTCCTCCTCTCAGTTATCCAAAGTTCACAGTCAGCCTGACTTCTTGTTTCGGCCTGGATTTCTTTTGCTTTTTCTACAGTGATAACCACTTTCATCTCATAAAAACTTATTTTCAACCTCTCTAATTCCTCAGAGCTGAGATCGTCGTCGACTTCTTCAGGACAAATTCCTCCGTCATGTCTGTTATATGCACCGCGAACTGCAGCTGTGTTATCTATCCGGATATATTTATTCTTCCGTCGCACTTCTTTTGCCTGCTTTGTAGTCTTTCTCTTTCTGTTTTTTTTTTTCTACCTGTTTTGAAGCATTGTTTGCTACTGTAGAAAAGATTTTGTTTGGAGAGTTATTGGTCATTTTTTTCCACATTTGTGGTCCCTACTTTGCTCCCAGGTTATGTCGGAGCCCTGTCCCCATGCACCTGTGCTCCCAAGAACCGCTCTGTGATCGATTAATCACCTTGCCACCATCAAACTTTGTACGAATGTGCATCCAACATTCGGCTAAATTGGTGGTATGATTGCCAATCAGCTGCTTCGACATCGCTGCTAATCTGCTCAGAACAGAAGCAATATCATGCATCATTCTTGGGTCCACTTCAGTCTGGGTGAGTCCACCTTGCTGTGCTTCCCGTTCAATTGACGGTCCCTCTGCCATAGTCTCTCTCCAAAGTGTCTCCTGATCATGCAACACTACAAAATAGTAACAATAATTATATTGACTGTTTATATTGATTGTTTATATTGACAATTAGTAATTATGTGAATTACAAAACGCGTATTCATTCAAATTAAAATCTTAATGCTAACTAAGCAATGCTAGAACTGTATGTTGTAAATAAAATTTATTTAAACAGTCTGCAGTGGAAACAGTTCTAGCTATAGATCTAAAACTTGTAGAGCTCAATTTCTAGCTGACAAAAGATGCGTAAGTACAATAAATTCTTTTTTGAGAGGGCCATGTTGTGCCCGATTTTCCTGTAGACTGTCACATACTACGTTAATGGAAAGTCACGAAAATATTAATTTGTAATAAATGTTTATCTGTACTGAGGTAATTGTATGCCACCATCATTGCAAGATGCATGTCGAAAGTGCACACACCAAACAATGGAAACAATTTAGCAGAAAAACAGTACATTAATTTATGGGTCAATATTCTCTACAAAACTGGATATTATTATATTTCATATACAAACTCACCATCAGTTTGATTGTCCATTTCTTCCAGTGACGTGCTTTCTGCCCAAACACTGAGTGACGAGGCTGGCTGCTGGTCGTGACACACACCAGGTGATGTCGTCACGCACACCAGATGACGAGGCTGGTTGCTGGTCATCACGCAAACTAGATGACAAGGCTGGATGCTGGTCATCACTCAAGACTCAAGATGAAGCATTCCAATTGCGGTAACAGACATGGTCACGGCAGTTGAAGCATAGCGGACCGAGGTTACCGGCGATTAAAGGGGCGGGAAAACCTGGGGGCCGGGCACGGGCCCGGACCTGTGCATGCGCAGGGGCAGCCATAAGACGTAAGGACCTCGGGTAGAGTGCATCACTTAGAAATAAGAACAAAGATGGATAAGGAAAAGAAAGACAAGACGCCCAGACAACTGGGCAAAGCCGCGGTTGAATCTCGCGGCAGAGAAGACACGCGGGCACCAAAGAGGTGGAAGGAGACGAGGATGGCCGAGGTCGAAAGCGAGGACGAAGGATCAGGGGAGGAGTACCACTCAGAAGTGGCTGAGAACTCCAAAATGTTTAAGGTGTTGATGAAGCAGATGTGTGGCCTGCAGAAAATGGTCATGGAGAGGCTCCCAGAGCAGAAGGGTAGGTAGTGGTGGTATGATTATGTTAGAGAGGTGGGTTAAGTACGAAAGAGTGAGCTTAAATAGATAGTCAGGGAAGTGAGAGAGGAGGACTGGAAGGCTAAGGCAAACATTCCTGATGCTCACTTCCATACTAGCAATAGTACGTGACAAACCGAGCTCAGCGGGCTTTGTGGAGGCGTCCAGTGGGCGAGCGTGAGTGGGCGTGAGAACAGCAAGCTGAGCTAGAGTCGGGAAGCCAGTTCAAATGGAACAGGTGGGAAAGATAGAAGAATGAAGAGCAAGTAAGAGGTAGGGGAGGAAGACAGTAGGAATGAAGCACCAGGAGGTGCAAACCCTCAGCGTATGTCCATCAGAACATCCTCTCAATAATGTAGATGCCAGCACAGAATAGGATTATATAAGCCACATCAATAGCTACATAACCATACTTGTGATGTTAGCTGAAACTTTTCTATTTGTTTGCTGTTTTGCCCGAGTCAAACGGTTTTCTTTTTTCAGTGTCATTTTCATCTCTTAAAATTATTTTTTACCCATTTCTTCTTCACATTTCATAATTAGCTAGCTATCAGAATTGTTCCTTACTAATTTAGTTTATCATTATTCAAAACACATTTTCATTTATTTAAATTTTTTTTGTTTACATTCTTAAAACTTAATTATTTCTTGCTCATCTATAAGTTAAAATGTTTCATTAAATATTCACATCCAATAATTCAGCTACTACATATGTAGTTTAATTCAACTTGTAGCTAATTTGGAATTGATAATAATGAAATACCATAATCAATTACCAGTATGTCAACATTGTGCACCAATCATGCTCACTTGGTGCACAACCACAACAAATACTTTTTTATTTGTGATGTAGTCGATCTGAGAAATAGGTTTTGCCATTAACAATTCCTTTACAGTTACTGTATGATTTGACGGAAGGTTTGCCAGCTGGTTTACAACCTCGCCATATGCAGAGCATGCAACATGATCTACAGCTCCATCATCACCAGCAAATCGCAACAATACTTTGGCCGAAACTTGTGTTTTGCACAGATCATAGAGTTGTATCATCTGACAATCAATTGCCGTGCATTTACCTAATGGAGGGGTCAATGGCTCCACTTGAGCAGCACAAGTCATGCATGCACTGTATTCGTCTAGCCTTGAAACACCAACAATTCGCACGTTCAAAATAGTATTTTCATCATCTATTGGTGCAGAGACGTTTGTTTCAACCATACTGATAGAAGAAATAGAGAAATTTCCATTAGGAATAGATAAATGTTTCTTAGATTGAAACTCTTTCACAATAAAATTACTTAAGTTGTACGATTGTTCTTCTTGTAGTGACCCAAAGTACAGCAGTTGTAGCAGCTGTTTTGTCAGCAACATGAATGTCCTTATTCTTTTTTTTATCAGAACTGACTTCGACAGGTGAAAGTACTTTCAGAACCTTAATGTTTACTGAAACTTAGTATACTAATCTAAAGTTGGAAGTTCATTCAGGGTAATATTTTGAGGTTCATCTTGAGGTATCACAATTTCATCTATATCCATGTCAACCGATGACTTAGATATCATGGAGTCTGTTTTCAAAAGAATATCAAATCCTAGTCCTCGTCGTGAGGTTTTTATTTGACAGTTAGATATTTTAACTGGTGACTTCTTGACATGCAGATCCCGCAATTGAATTTGCTGCTGGTTATTGAAACCTACAAGTCGCACTTGAGAGGTATGATCAGCAATCATAGCTTCTAAAAATGAGCTTTTTCGTCCCTTTTTAATCGGTGAAATGGAAGTTATAGCTCCATGAATGTTGGCATTGGAAGCTGGTCCATCTTGTCGATACAAAAGTCTGTGACAAGATTTGCAGACATAATCTGGACCTTGCTTAGTCTTGGCTAAGAATGACTCGATAATATTTTGTGAGGAAGATTGTTGAGCTCTTTTATGGGCATGATGTACTAAATCAGCTTGTTTACGATTTTGAGATTGTTCAGAAGTTTCACAGAGTCTGCTGCTGGCCTGACGTTTAGAATTGGCTTTTTTACGATTCTGAGATTGTTCACGAGTTTCGTGTGCTCTTTTACGAGCCTGACATTTCAGAATTGGCTTGTTTATGACTCTGAGATTATTCATGGGTTTCACAAGCTCTTTTACGTGCATGACATTCAGAATTGGCTCGTTTACGACTCTGAGAATCTTCATGGGTTTCGCGGGCCTTTCTACGAGCCTGACATTCAGAATTAGCTTGCTTACGCTTTTGCTTTGCTGGGGACTTTCTTGAGCTATTATTTTTAATTGACACATTAATATACTATTCTTGCGAGTTTCTATGGTCTTCACAACATTTTAAAACTTGAGAATTAACTTGGGTTTCACCATAAAATTATGTCCACACTCACACTTAGATTTTCTTACATGGACCATGAAATTACATTCTGGGCACTTCTTTTTAAAAGAGGGCATACTGAATTAAGCTATAGATTGCAGTAACTACTGCCACACAATACAAAACACTGCTTCCTAATCAAACCAACTAAGATTAAGAAAACTAAACTTGCTACAACACAAATTACAGGGGAAAAAACTGCTCCTAAATATACCAGCAGCTGAGGTTAAATTCAGACCAGCACTAAAGTTACAACCTGCAAGTTAGAAGAAAAAACAAAATACTAGCTACAACTACCACACAAGCAAAGAGACACACTAGTTTTTAAATATACCAACAACCAAGATTAAAGTCTGACCAAGCAGAAGTTACAACTTACAGTTAGTAGAAAAAGGAAACTAGCTATATAGATCAGCTCAGATACTACTCATCCACCAATCATACAGTGAAAAGCGCGACTGCAGGAACTACACACCCATCAGCCGTACAATTTTTGCTCACGTGATTACGACTAGCCGGATAAGGGGGCGTTACCCGTTACAGCAAGTCAAGCGAAGACTAGAACTAGTGATCTATTATTATCCCATCAATTGCAAGTTAGCTACAAGCTGAATTAAAACCCCTCTCCGTTGCAGAGATCAGCAGTAGAAGCGAACGTCTGTTAAAAATCATTTCAAGCCTTTAGGATTTACACACATACAGTTGCTACTTACGACGATACAAAGAAAGAAGCAAACAACGGAGCGAAGGGAACGCCTCTAGGTTAAAACAGATCAGCTCCGCAGTTGCAACAGCAGTACAAGCCCGCAGGCTACTCTCTAGCTGCAATTTTCAGCTCACGTGCGGTAAAGGGGCGTTACTAGTAGCGCACTAGCACAACGATCGTACGAACGGCTAAAATCGACTAGCTTTTTCTTGAAAACTAAGTCGAAACAAAAAATTCTAGCACATTAAAGGGACTTACTTTGCAAATTTCTCTATCTCTACATTGTTTCAGAACCTGGAAGGCCCGTCGTCTTCAAGATCCGTTGTTGAATGAATGAATGAATGAAAGAACTAGAGCACTGAAGTGCAAACCCTCAGCGCTAGTTAGCTAGTATGATAAAGAAAATAATAACAAAGGAAAAGTGTAGAAACAAAAAAAAAAGAGAAGTGGCATGAAAAGAGGCAGGAAAGAGAAAAAGACAATGAAGAGGGACAAAAGAAAGAGGAATGAATGAAAAAAGGTAGGAAGAAAAGAAAAAGGAAGAAGAAAGAATGAAAAACAGTACACAAAAAAAGGAAAAGGTAGGAAAGAAATAAAAACAGTAGGAAAATAAAGAAAAATAAGGCAAGAAGACAAAAAAAAAAGAAAAAAAAACAGGATGAAAAAAAAAAGATGAAAAAAAAAAAGCGTTGACAAGGATTCGAACCAGAGTCTATTAGGTTAGTTACTTGCTCACTCAACGACTACGCAACGGGAACCTCACGTTGAAAGCTTGTAATTGTTTGCTATTTAAAAGTGATTTGCAACCTGCAAGCTGGCTCACGTGACAAGCACGTTTTTTAAGGGGCGGTTCCCGCTGTTAGCCTACGATCGCACGGCTCTGGAAAGACTCGCTTTTTTCTGGAAAATGAAGTCCAAAATCAAAATTCTGGCATATTAAAGGAACTTACTTCGTGAAATACTGCTGTTTGATGCCGCTTTCAGAGCCTGGCTGGTTCTTACCTTCCAGAAGTGCCTGTTGACAGACAGAGTGACAGAATGAACTAGAGCACTGAAGTGCAAACCCTCAGCGCTAGTTAGCTAGTATGAAAAGATAGAAGAATAAATGAAAAAAGGTAGGAAGAAAAGAAAAAGGAAGAAGAAAGAAAGGAAAACATTACACGAAAGAAAGAGGAAAAGAAAGGAAAAGGTAGGAAAGAAATAAAAACAGTAGGAAGAAAGAGGAAAATAAAGAAAAATAAGGCAAGAAGACAAAAAAAAAAAGAAAAAAAACAGGATGAAAAAAAAAAAAAGATAAAAAAAAAAAATAGCGTCGACGAGGATTTGAACCAGAGACTTCTAGGTTAGGTACTTGCTCACTTAATAACTACGCAACGCAACGCAACACCTCACACTGAATACATGTAATTGTTAGCTATTTAAAAGTGAGTTGCAACCTGCAAGCTGGCTCACGTGACAAGCAAGTTTTTTAAGGGGCGGTTCCCGCTGTAAGCCTACGATCGCACGGCTCTGGAAAGACTCGCTTTTTTCTGGAAAATGAAGTCCAAAATCAAAATTCTGGCATATTAAAGGAACTTACTTCGTGAAATACTGCTGTTTGATGCCGCTTTCAGAGCCTTGCTGGTTCCTACCTTCCAGAAGTACCTGTTGACAGACAGAGTGACAGAATGATTGAACTAGAGCACTGAAGTGCAAACCCTCAGCGCTAGTTAGCTAGTATGATAAAGAAAATAATAACAAAGGAAAAGTGTAGAAACAAAAAAAAAAAAGAGAAGTGGCAGGTAGAGAGGCAGGAAAGAGAAATAGACAGTGAAGAGGGACAAAAGAAAGAGGAATGAATGAAAAAGGTAGGAAGAAAAGAAAATAAAAGAATAAAGAAAAGAAAAACATTACAGGAAAGAAAGAGGAATTGAAAGGAAAAGGTAGGAAAGAAATAAAAACAGTAGGAAGAGGAAAATAAGGCAAGAAGACAAAAGAAAAAAGAAAAAAAACCGGAATAAAAAAAAAATGAAAAAAAAATTGTCTACAAGGGTTAGAACCAGAGACTTTTAGGTTAGGTATTTGTTCACTCAACAACTACGCAACACAACACCTCACGTTCAATCCATGTAATTGTTAGCTATTTAAAAGTGATTTGCAACCTGCAAGCTGGCTCATGTGACAAGCAAGTTTTTTAAGGGGCGGTTCCCATTACCGTAACGTACGATTGTGGGACTGAAATTCTACTCGCTTTTTCTTGAAAACTAAGTCAAAACTAAAAATTCTGGCACATTAAAGGGACTTACTCTGTGAAGTGCTATGTTTGATGTCGCTTTCAAAGCCTGGGTAGCCGTACTCTTCGAGATCCCCTGTTGACTGAATCAATGACAGGTTGACTACTATATCCCCTCAGGCGCATGCGCACTGAGGGTTAACTAGAGCACTGAAGTCAAACCCACAGCGCTAGTTGCTAGTATGATAATTTGATTTCACTTTTAATGCTTTGAAGGTTGCCGTCTTCAAGATCCGCTGTTCACTGAATAAATGAATGAATGAAAAAAGGTAGGAAGAAAAGAAAAAGGAAAAAGAAAGAAAGAAAAACAGTACACAAAAAAAAGAGAAAAAGAAAGGAAAAGGTAGGAAAGAAATAAAAACAGTAGGAAGAAAGAGGAAAATAAAGAAAAATAAGGCAAGAAGACAAAAGGAATAAGAAAAAAAACAGGATGAAAAAAAAAGATGCCCACGAGGATTCGAACCAGAGACATTTAGGTTAGGTATTTGCTCACTAGACAACTACGCAACGCAACACCTCACGCTGAATGTATGTAATTGTTAGATATTTAAAAGTGATTTGCAACCTGCAAGCTGGCTCACGTGACAAACAAGTTTTTTAAGGGGCGGTTCCAATTACCGTAACGTACGATTGTAGGACTGAAATTCTACTCGCTTTTTCTTGAAAACTAAGTCAAAACTAACAATTTTGGCACATTAAAGGGACTTGCTCTGTGAAGTGCTATAGTTTGATGTCGCTTTCAAAGCCTGGGTAGCCGTACTCTTCGAGATCCCCTGTTGACTGACTGAATGACTGACAGGATGACTACTATAACCCTCTGGGCGCATGCGCGCTGAGGGTTAACTAGAGCACTGAAGTGCAAACCCTCAGCGCTAGTTAGCTAGTATGAAGCTAGGTATTTGCTCACTAGACAACTACGCAACGCAACACCTCACGCTGAATGCATGTAATCGTTAGCTATTTAAAAGTGATTTGCAACCTGCAAGCTGGCTCACGTGACAAGCAAGTTTTTAAAGGGTGGTTCCCATTACCGTAACGTACGATTATAGGACTGAAATTCTACTCGCTTTTTCTTGAAAACTAAGTCAAAACTAACAATTTTGGCACATTAAAGGGACTTGCTCTGTGAAGTGCTATAGTTTGATGTCGCTTTCAAAGCCTGGGTAGCCGTACTCTTCGAGATCCCCTGTTGACTGACTGAATGACTGACAGGATGACTACTATAACCCTCTGGGCGCATGCGCGCTGAGGGTTAACTAGAGCACTGAAGTGCAAACCCTCAGCGCTAGTTAGCTAGTATGAAGCTAGGTATTTGCTCACTAGACAACTACGCAACGCAACACCTCACGCTGAATGCATGTAATCGTTAGCTATTTAAAAGTGATTTGCAACCTGCAAGCTGGCTCACGTGACAAGCAAGTTTTTAAAGGGTGGTTCCCATTACCGTAACGTACGATTATAGGACTGAAATTCTACTCGCTTTTTCTTGAAAACTAAGTCAAAACTAATAATTTTGGCACATTAAAGGGACTTACTCTGTGAAGTGCTATAGTTTGATGTCGCTTTCAAAGCCTGGATAGCCGTACTCTTCGAGATCCTCTGTTGACTGACTGAATGACTGACAGGATGACTACTATAACCCTCTGGGCGCATGCGCGCTGAGGGTTAACTAGAGCACTGAAGTGCAAACCCTCAGCGCTAGTTAGCTAGTATTTGCTCACTAGACAACTACACAATGCAACACCTCATGCTGAATGCATGTAATTGTTAGCTATTCAAAAGTGATTTGCAACCTGCAAGCTGGCTCACGTGACAAGCAAGTTTTTAAGGGGTGGTTCCCATTACCGTAACGTACGATTGTAGGACTGAAATTCTACTCGCTTTTTCTTGCAAACTAAGTCAAAACTAACAATTCTGGCACATTAAAGGGACTTACTTTGTGAAGTGCTATAGTTTGATGTCGCTTTCAAAGCCTGGGTAGCCGTACTCTTCGAGATCCCCTGTTGACTGACGGAGGATGACTAATGTAACCCTCTGGGCGCATGCGCGCTGAGGGTTAATGACACACAGACAGGATGACTACTGTAACCCTCTGGGCGCATGCGCGCTGAGGGTTAATTAAGAGTATTTAAAGGGGTAGCTAAGGGAGGCAATTAAAGGGTAGATAGATTGGGAGGGGGACGAGTTCCACGTTTGGGATGAAAGAGGGAGTTCGAGAGGGCCGTGATAGGGAGCAAGAGAGCTCTGCTGGCCTGAACGGGCTCCAAAGAGCAGAGCAACGTGTGGTCCCCAAGAAAGAGAGGGTGACAGTGGTCCAGCGTTGGAGTGCAATGCTGTGAAGTCACCAGATAACAGGGTGGCAGGGGCCAGTGGTGGAAGGCAACGCGGTGAAGCCACCAGAGAACAGAGGGGGACAGAGGTCCAGTGTTGCAACACTGTGAAGTCACCAGAGAATAGAGGGTGGCAAAGGTCCAGGGCTGGAAGGCAGTCCTGTGAAGTCACCAGAGAGAGAGAGGTCCAGTGCGGAGGAGGGTAGCACTGTGAATAAGTGCCAGATGACAGTAAGGCACAAGCGGACGAGACAGGAAATGCCAGTGTGCCAGGAAGTCTCGTCCGAGGAGGTGCCAGAGCTAGCAGTAAGTGCACGAGAGAGTAGTGAGGGCAGAGCACCAAAGAGAGCAGTGCATGTTAGGAGCTCAGAGTAGGGCACGCTAGAGAATGAGAGTGAGCCACTAGAGAGAGGCATGGGCATGGGTATGTTCATGTCGGTGCCATTGTTGTTCATAGACAAAGTGGCTCAGCTGGCGGAGGACGCCAGGAGCAAGGGAGCCACGGTGGCACCAGCGGGAACGAAAGGTGGGGAGGAGCCGCTGCTCCAGAAGTTGCTGGACAGCTGAAAGACTCCAAGGCAGAGGAGAAGGATGAGAAGAAAGCACCCAAGGTGGTGCACCTCCTCAAGAATCAGCTGCCCCTGCCGACCAAAGTAGTTGAGCGGATTCGAGAGGGCTCCTTCATTGACTTTGCCTTCTTCCCGGTATTCGCCGATGGGCCAGGCGAGGCATTAGATTGGAAAGTCAGCCAGGGAGACTTTGGAGAGAGCTCGGCCAGCGGGGTGGCTGGCAGGAAGAAGAGCGCCAAGGAAGTGCCTGACTTGGCAGGGTGGAGCACGTGCTTCACGTTGTTCCAGGTGACGTGGGCGTCCAGCAAGCCGGAAATGTGGGTTCCGTTGGCCGCCTATAGAGAGGTCATTTTCAAATTGGCGAAGAGACACCAGTGGTCCCAAGTCGCCCGCTATGATAGGCGGTTTAGACAGGAGGCGGCAGAGAAGGAGGACGTGAGGTGGGAAGAAGAAAACCTATACCTGCTCAAGGCCGTAGCAAGCACCTAAAAAGTGGTCAGACCAGGAAGTGGGTGTGGTTTTGCAAAATAGGTGTGGTTTCCATTGGAAGTAGGTGTGGTATATAAAATGTGTACACACAATGACATAAATTTGGCGAAATTATAAACAGTTTCATTTTAATTATCAAATATAATGAATTAAATTATATAGGTGATACGAATGAATATTTGAAAGTTTGAATGATTTAGAAATACTTAGCAAATGCTGGATCGATGTTGTGACTCTCCAATAAACTGATTTACTATTAATTTAAGATCCAATTTATCTGTTCTTTCTTTGTGTATATGTAACAGCATTAAATAGTTCAGACGATCCTGATTCATTGTAGCTCTGAGGTATGTCTTCACACGCCGAAGTGCACTAAAGGATCTCTCTCTGACGAGGCATTTGTGGCTGGCATAACTAGCATTAACTGCAAAAGCCGCTTTGCTTCAGATAATAGGGACAGTTGAGCAGAAGACAATGACAGAAAATACTGCTTCACATCAAATATGGACTGAAAGCTAGAAGATGAATTATGTTTACAATGTGCTTTTAAAACTTTCAGTTGTGTTTGCAGTAATTGTTTATTGAAATCATCTCTATAAAAGTCACAGACAACATCCAAATCAGGTTTGAAATCTTCTTGGTTACAAGCTTTACTCAGAACTGATTCAATAGATTTATAGATTTCATAACCCGGCTGAGAAAATCGATCAGTGATGCAGGAAATTATCAAGTCCAAAGCTTCGAAGTATATTTGTCTGAAATAAGACTTAGGATTGTCATGAAACTCAGCCTGTGACAGACCATCATCATACCTTGCAGGAGGTTTTCTTTTCCGTGGAAGCTGAGGATCGTTAACACCCAATTTAGTAGCTTTATCATTTACCTTTGCCCAAAACAAATCAAAAGAAGCATCATTTCGTAAAGAACTAAGCGTATCAACTGTCATACCTGCTATTGTCTGCCCTTCTGCAGCTGATAGACTTTTGCTTTGCAGAGTCCTGCTCAGGTTGTCAGCATGTTTAAGAAGCATTTCCCCCAATAAGTTTCCAAATACATAATTAAATGATTTCATCTGTACAGCAACTCCTCTGATCCTGGCCTTTGTTTCAGAATCTTTAACTATTTCTGCAGCTTCTTCCCATGTCTGCATTAATACTTCATAATTCTTCACCACACTTCCAAGTGACTCAGCTCTCACTGTCCACCGAGTAGGACACAAAACTCGAATTCCCGGACTATCAGAACTGGAACTCATGTTTTCCTTCACTTGATAAAATATTTGTTGCCTTCGAGGAGAATACTTAATCAGCTTAGTAACTTCGTAAGTAACTTCCAGGGCATCTTTTAATAGCTTAATCTTTTTTATGGTGTCACAGGCTGCTAAATTCAGAGCATGACCATAGCAGTGTGTGAACACTGCTCTAGATTCTAAATCACTTATTCTTTTGGCTACTCCACTCTTGCTTCCACTCATAGAACTTGCTCCATCATAGCACTGTCCGCGAAGTTTTCCAAGGCTCAAGTTCATTCTTGCAAAGACATCCTGAATAACTGAGCTCAAAGTTGCAGCATCAATAGAAGGAACATGATACAAACCTATGAATTCTTCTTGGACCTCAAAATCATCACTTACACTTCGAAAAAACAATGTAACTTGTTCAGTGTTTGAGGAATCTGTGGTTTCATCTGCCATAATAGCAAGAAAAGGGGAACACTGTAGTTCTGAAGTAATATTTCTTAATATTTGAAGGCCCATTAGCTTAATAATTTCATTCTGGATGTCAGGACTAGTGTAAACATTCTCCTTTCTACGTAGCCAATCTTTTAGGTTAGTATCCTCTTCAGCTTTCATGCGCAGTAGCTGCTGTAAATTCCCATTAGTTTCATCCTTGTCTCCACGAATTGAGAGTCCTTGACGGCACAAATATCTAATACAAGAGATAATATGGTATAGTGCTTGCTGATTCTTCACTTTCTGGCTTCCAAATTGCTTAGACAGCCTCACACTGACATCCTTAGTTGTAGATGGAATTGTAACCATAGTTTCTACTGCCTCTTTGTGGGAAGCACTCTTTTCATGATTCTTAAAAGCAGTTCTTGCCTCCTTCCAATTTGAAAATCCACGTGTCACCTAATGAAGAAAGGAATCAAATTTAACAATAGCTATATTTAATAAATAGCTTAAGTGTATTTTCCAATTAAACTGGCTATTAAAAATAATTCTCCAATGTAGTTATAAAACACTAGTTAATTACTTAAATGGACATAATGAATTCATGCATGAAATAATGATCAAGTTTGCGATTACTGCAGCTATAAAGAGAAACATTCACATATTGCTAAGTATTGTCGATGCATAATGCCAGTGTCATAATATCGCAAATTATGAGATCCAAATTAGCTAGGACTTTGGCATCTACATTCTTTTAATACATTAAATTTGCATCATACTAAAGATATCTCAAACAATTAGTGAGCTGGCTAGTTTAGCTAGCCATTCCTTTCATTGTAGAAATCTGAACTTACAAAAGCTGAATCAGCTGAGTTAGTCCGCATACGCTTTAGTTTGAACCCCATCACACAGGTATGGCAGAATACTTGATCTGAAGATTCTTCATAATGAAGAAAAGGCCATTGAGAATACCAACTCGCCTGAAATTTCCGCTCCACTACCGTTTTCTTCCCGAACATTCTCTTGGTATAGTCCAAGTTCAGAGGCTGATGAGGTTTATCAGGAAAATCTGTAAACCTGCTCGATACATCCTCTGAAAGAGATGGAGATGAAGCCATAACTACCTTGCACAGGACCTGAAAATTACAGCTGCATTCCCCTAGATTACGCATGCGCAAAAAATATGACACACCCTTCTTCAGCTCAAAAGTGGTCCGACCAAGGTCGGAGTAGTCGGACCGCTTGCTACGGCCTTGCTGCTGCTGGACATAGTCCACTCCACCCCACAAGGAAAGTCCGAGCCAAAGCAAGGAGCAGGAGTGAGTGGGCCCCCTCCGAGGAAATTCGACCAGAGGCGGAGAGGAGCCTGTTTTTGGTTTAACAGGGGAGACGGCAGGTGTAACTTTGGAGCGCATTGCCGATTCGCTCACGTCTGCTCCAACTGTGGAGGGGAGCATTCAATGGTCCAGTGCAGCAAGCCAGGAGAGAAAAAGTAGACGGCCAACATAACTGTCATTGTACTCTATCAGTATATCCCAATTGCTATGTTTGAATGATTGCCTATCGATGTTGTATACAACCAACAGAGCTAACATAAAGGGGGAACAAGATTAGATAGGCAGGTGGGACGGAGGACTAGTGGTTGAGAGAGAGATGAACTGGGTAACTAATCTGAAAGGGTGGTTAGACTTAGTACTTCTCGCATGAGGGTGGGAATGGGTAAATTACTTGGGGTTAACAGGGTGGGTAGCTATTTCATGTACACACGCACGTAGTCTAGGATGGAGAGGTGTCACGGTGTGAGTGGGCAAAAGCTAACGAAGTGTTTATGCTTTTGCAGGAAATCGTTTCACGAGACAATTGAGAGAACTCGAGCAGAGGAGGTAGCGAACCCTCTGGTGTGGCAGCAGTGGGAGTCGGAACTGGATAGACACCCAGACAGAGAGTGGGTAGAGCTCTTAATAAGAGGCCTAAAAGGGGGATTCAGACTGGGGCACGACCAGAGCAAGGTCGTGCTAGAGGAGAAAGGTGGATTCATGTACGAAGCCTCACAGCACAGTGACATAATCAGGGAGTACCTGGAGAAGGAGGTACAGAGCAGGAGAGTATGGAGGGTGGAGCAAGACACTGCAGGGATCCAGTGTTCACCCTTCGGAGTGATACCAAAGAAGGGTAAGTCGGGCAGGTGGAGGTTGATAGTGAACCTGTCCGCCCCAGAAGGCCACAGTGTCAATGATGGTATCGACAGGGAGTTGTCGAGTGTGGCATACACGTCTGTAGATGACGTTATAAGGAAGTGCTGGAGTTGGGGGAGGGTGCCCTGATTGCCAAGGCTGATGTGAAGGCAGCCTACAGAAACATTCCCGTCCATCCCAGGGACCGTGGCTGTTGGGAATGAAGTGGGAAGGTGAGACCTTCGTTGATGGCACCCTCCCGTTTGGACTCAGGTCAGCTCCCTTGTTGTTCACGGCTGCGGGGGATGCCATAGAATAGATTGCCACACGGAGAGGAGCCAAATGGCTCAGACATTATATTGATGATTTTGTGGCAGTGGGGATGAAGGGCACTGACCAGTGCGAGAGGGCCATGGCTGTGTTCAAAGAGACTTGCCAGTGGCTAGGTATGCCGCTGGATGAGAGCAAGGAGGAAGGCCCCAGCGAAGTGCTGACCTTCCTAGGGACGGAAATTGACACAGCCAAAATGGAGGTCAGACTACCTCAAGAGAAGTTAGCCGAGATGTTCCTCACACCTATATACAAAAATTTTCCAGTAGCCTTCCCAATGATGATAGCAACACCAGACTTGGCATTGTAGCTATGCTTGTGGGACCTCTTAGACCATCCTCAATCTACAATGACAGTGATTGCTGGAACACTTTCATGGAAACTTCCCCTCTCTTCTGCTATTCTCTTTTCTTCTTGGCCAGCTTCGGCCATAGAGGTTAAAGGCATTTGCTTCCAGGACTCACCAATGTCTCTCTCTGTGCTAATGAAACTGGTCTTAGTCATGACTGGTATTCCCAAAGCACTCATCGACTCTTCTAGCTGGCTATGACCTGTTCCAGTAGCCATCTGCCCCCACACAGTAGCTAAGTTGCACTCAAACCAGTGATATCCTCTGGGCCCTTTCACTTTGTTAGAGGTTTCCAACCTAACATTGTGGTTGCATTATTCACAGTGTCCTGAGAGGATAGATGCCAAACCAGCCCTGTCTTCATGGTTAAGAGTAACTGAGCCTTCACAGACAGCAGAATGCTTGTTCATGATCTCAATAAACTTCTGCAATTGTTCCAAATTCATGATTCTGCTTTCTGTCAGATACTTGCTATTGTCTTGGGAACCATTATCTTGCGAGCCACTTTCTTGCAGCTTTTCTTTTAGCACCTTCTTTTCTCTTAGAGGAAGCTTCTTTTTCCTTTACACATGCTTGTGTGTATTGTTATTCTTGTTGTTCTTATTTTTCTTGTTGGCCATCCTCATCCAAGCTCCTGCTCTTTCCTTCTCACTACTCTCGCTAATCGACGACCTGCTATCAGCTGGTGCGTGGGCGATTTGGTAATGGTCGCTGGAGTAAGTTGGTGAATAAATCGAAGTCGTACTTTTTTTAGCTTGCCTCAGCCCGCCCACTAAGGCGGTGCTGCGTGTGCTTTATTTAATTAAGCGAAAGGGGAAGAGGGGGCAGTACGGAAAGTTGAACTGATCGGCCTGGTTCGGGGAGTAACGGCTGGAGATCTCTGGAGAAGAGGCCTTGGTCTAGAATTTTAGATCCTGTTACTCTGGCGCAGTGAACTTTAACTGTCTATTCTCTTCGTACGGCCCCTGCAAAAGGGTTTTTGTATATGGTAAGTGCTAGCAGGTAAGCCGCGTGTTAAATTAATGGCATAAACGTACGACTCTCAAAATTACAAAATTATATGCTCTGAAGCAAGTTTTTGTGAACCCATGAACTAAATCTTGGCTTGTTTTCCCTCTCTAGTATAGAATAAGTAGCTTTTTAGTGTATATTCATTATAATGGCCTAGATTTCTTTTTTTTTCCCATAAATATTTAGGTGTTCATTAACTCATGAATTATTCATAAGCAAGCTGAAATATAGTCTATTTTATTATTTTCATTTTTGAGAATGTATTTATGTGTTTTGTTTGTTTGTTTTTCAGCAAGCAGCTGCTCCTCAGCCTGCAGTTAAGCAGGGAATGGGAATGGGACTTGGTCTAATCCAGACCCTGAAATCCGATTCCAGTAGTGATGAAAGCATTA
>WLWD01005342.1_pt1 | contig 22340 bp, 12 predicted proteins | sample 6712731 | NCBI WGS metagenome assembly WLWD01 (sample SAMN12718690, study PRJNA576275) | sponge metagenome | isolation source: marine sponge | host: Mycale hentscheli | place: New Zealand: South Island, Marlborough, Capsize Point | collected 2014-11-01
ACAGTAAGACGTCGATTGCTGAAGGAGATAGTGGATCTCTTATCTGCCGGTGAAGCCAATCTGTCCCAGCCAAGCACAGGGACAGTGGAGTCAAGTGATGTGGTGGTATCCAATGTATCTAGCACCACTGCTGTAATTACCGAGTCAGACTGGTCTGCATTAACTGGGCACAAAGAGGAGGCACGGATGCTGATGAACAGTTTAATACACACAATGAGAAGTATTCGATTATCTGCTACACCGAATGCTAAAGTCAATGAAACGGCCGCATCTGGTGGAATTAACAATTCCCCATCAGAGCCATCTCTTTCTTCTTCCTCCTCAGCTGATGAGTCTTATGAAGAACTACCAGCTGCATTATTACCTGGTGCCATCAATATCGAACAAGAAGTCAAACTGCCACAGCAAATTTCTGCTGTTACTACTTTTGTTAGAGATGCCATGGGATCAGAGAGTTGGAAATATGTTAAAACCATGTACAAAGCATTGTTGAGAATGGAAGACACAGGAGGTCAGCCTGAACTTATGGACATGTTACCAGCACTCACACTCGGCCCAGGTTTGTACTTGCTGTTCATCAATCTCCAAAACGACCTTGACCATCACTACAAGCTAACCTATTGCAATGCTTCAGGTGAGAACACTCCTCCGATTAAGTCAGTATACTCTGTGAAGGAGATGCTTCTGTCTTCTTTATCCAGTATTTCTTGCTCTAATGCCTGCTCTCCTGTGAGCAAATTGAAAACCTCTGTTCCTGAGATGGAAGACATGTTAAAATCCTCAAAGTCTGTAGCCTATATTGTAGGCACACACAAGGATAAAGTGTCAGATGAGCATATCAAGAAACTGAATGAAGAATTAAAGAAGATGATTATTCCCACACAATTCTATAAGCAAGATATCATTCAATTTGCCACTAAAGAAGATCTCATTGTTATCATGGATAATATGGCTGGGGGAGCTGAGGAAGTACACAAGGTTAAAAAACTTTTCGAAGACTCAATGGCAAGACACTTCAAAAAGCTTAGAATACCTGCAGTATGGCTTTTCTTCAGCTTAATTTTACGACATCAAGTCAACAGAACAGCTTCATTAGACTATTGTGCATGGAATTGTCTAATTCACTGGGAATGTCCACCAGTGAGACTCAGGTAGCACTGTGGTTTCTTCATCATCATGCTGGAGTATTGATGTACTTCCCTAATGTTCCTGAATTAGAGGATCTTATCATTATTGATGTACAGATAGTGTATGACAGTGTTACCAACCTGATTCTGCAAGCAATGAGCTTTGATAAAGTTGGTCACAGTGATGCAGAGGAGTTCAAGAAAAATGGCAAGTTCACTCTAAGTCGCATCATTTCTTCTACTCATGAGGTTTCAGGAGATCACATTCCAATTAAAAAGTTAATTGTTCTTCTTGAGTTTCTTCATATCATTGCAACAATTCCTAGCCACCAGCCCGATTCAGCATCTCCTAGCAGTTCAGTAGAGGTTACTTATATGATGCCTTGCATACTCAGGAATGCCTCTATAGACAAACTAGACTCCATTGAAAAAATGCCAGAAGATATTTCTCCCATGTTGTTCCACTTTAAATGTGGATCAGTTCCTATTGGAGTATTTCCAGCTCTAATGGCCTGCCTTATTTCTAACACTTCCTTTCTGCTCATTCAGGATGAAACTTATAAAAACATGGTTCGATTTCGTTTTGGAGACTTCTGCACTTTAATAACTCTAGTCTGCTACCCAACTTATTACGAGTGTATTCTTTCTGAGTTCTCAAGTAATCAAGTTGAGCCCCACACAGAATGTGCTTCAATTACAAGAGCAATAGAGTCAATACTCAGTGTAGTGAGTTCCCGTGTGAACTATGGGTCCTTCGTGGACTACGAGTTTGCATTCGACTGTCCCCTGCATCCTACTATGGGCAGAGAACATTTGTGTGTGTTAGATAGAACAAAGATTTCTACTGGAATAATGCTCTGTCTTTGCAGTGCAGGCAATCCTCAGCCCGTAAAAGCACCAACCAATGTCCTGGTTTGGTTTGGGAAGGTAAGATGAAGTATTTTAGTCATTAATATTTAATATTAATTAGTTATACTGTGATTACAGCCCCAAACTATATCTCAAACTTCTGCATTATACACCAAGACATTTCAATCGAGCCACCTATCAGGTATGATAATAAATCCTTTAAATACTTGTTCTGCAATTAATTTTCGTTTTAATTGTATGTAAATGTTTAGATGAGCCGTCTCTTTGCTCGATATTGTCATTTAAATGTGGAAGTGGTGACACTATAAACATTCTGAATGAGATAAGTGATAATTATTACGATTTTGGGATTCTTCTATTAAAAGATGACAGAGGTAAAGAAATGAATGGCCTTGTTCACAAACATCGGAGTGATCCAAAGCCCATACTTCGTGAGATTGTTCGGTTGTGGCTCGAAGGAAAAGGGCAACCAGTTTCATGGCAAGCTTTAGTGAATACCTTAAGAGATATTGGTTTGACAGCTCTGGCTGAGCGAATTCAATTTACAGAATAACATTTCCTTTAGCTGTTTGGTAATCATTTTATCATTATAGTACTATACATGTAGCCAAATATTACAAGTATGAAGAAACATGTTGTGCATAATATAATTTTGATGATAACCATAAAAGAATAATTTTAAACTATTATTACTACTATTATTATTATGGTAATATTATTATTAAGATTATTATTACTATGGTTGTGGGGCATGCCCCTACAAGACAGAACTGAATCATATGGCCTAGGATGGGTCTGCATATGGTTACTGGGATGGCTGTTGAAATATGCTAACAGGGGCATTGGAATGGGTGCGGCCGAGCGGCCATGGCCGCACCAATATTTTAATCAAAGGGGTGTGGCTCGTATTGTCTTAGCGTCCCTCTCCTGTGGTTGTTGTGGCAATCTCTTCTGCAGGGAATAAGCGGCAAATATTGACTGTTTTGGAAGATATTCCCTTAACTCCGCACTAGCCTGTTCTTCCTTTAGTTTTCAAAAGCGATCTTTTTGTAAAGCGAACGTAGCACAGAGGTTCTTCCGGTATTGTTGGTTTGAGAAGTGGCCATTTTTACACTATGAGGAGTCAGCTGATGTAGTTTTTATTTGGCCACACATGCTTCAAATTGTTTAAAAAAAGAAGAAGCAATAACTGCCACAGAAGAGACCAAGCATTTTTAATAAGTTCTAATTTTTCTTCTTTTTTTTCATTGTGTTGTTTGCTTTATATATCCAAGTAGCTATGTTAGCTATATAATATAGAAACTCTACTTTATTTAGTTATTGATGTGAACCTACTGGTTATAAAAAAATCATTTGAATTATAATACAATAAAATGTGCTTTTACTTTTAGTATCATTTGATCTAGAAAATAGACTTCAAAATTGTCTTTTTTGTAAGTGGAGTTCACTAATTTAAATGAATGAGAGGGTGTGGTTATGTGGGAGTAATTAAGTGGGTGTAATTATGGACATACCAATCCAATTGGGCTTCCTACTCCCCTGGCTAACTAACATTCCATCATTTCACACCTCGACTTTGTAAGGGCTAAGCCTCTTATATGGATAACTAGCCCATTTTCTTTTGAGTTCTATTTCATTGTGTTTTTGTTGTACTCTTCTTGTGCATCTTTATGTATTAAGTTTTTACTAAAGACACACCAAAAGTTTGCGCAACACAACCAATAATAGTTCTCCTGGTGGCAGTGTTACTACTCATTGCATATATGTAATAGGAATACATTGTGCTTCCTGGACTTTATAACTTAACTTGCCATTCAAAAGCTTTGGTATTATACGTATATATATATATATATATAATACTTATAGCACGAGTCTGAGTACAATATGGGAAAATATTTTATGAGCACGCAAAATATTTTCACGAGCCGAAGGCGAGTGAAAATATGGCGTGAGAGTAAAATATCATTCCCATATTGTACGACATGTGTGATAAGTGATTTATTGCTTCTTTGAAATTTTTCTCAACCGGTTACAATACAATTTTCATTGATTTTACTCGCTACGCGCGCGCTCCAAGGAGCGTACAATATAAACCGTACAATATGGGAGAATACAGAACGCTCGCGTGATGCGGAAATATTCAAGTAAAAATATCAAAGCTGCAATAAATATATATATATATTATATATTCCACCCTAGAGATCTTCTTCACAATGCTTTTTAGGCAAGATTCCACCATATCACACTCTTGACTCATGTAAATAAGCACTATATATGTATATATGTATATTATATATGTATATAATGTGTATATAGATATATATATATGTGAGTGGGTCTAGGAAAAGGGACCTTATGGCGCAAATCAAAAAAGTTGAGTTTTTTATGCTAATAAAAAGATACAATTTATCTCAACTTAGTGCTAAAATACTGGAGGGTAAAACCTTCGACACGCAGAGAAATTGGCAGTTGAACTGGGCCCTATTCAGCAAAGCAATTGAGCTAGAAATCTAGAAAACATAAATTGAATTTCCACTTCCGGTATAATTAACGTTTCCGTATACTTAACGGCGTACTCCGCATACGCAATTAAATCGTACAGCCGCTTTTTCGGCGACTAACGAAGTTTGCGTAGAGTTCTTTTTAGCTTTCAGAGCGTCTCACGACCTCTCTTGTTGGAATCCTTGGCTGCTCTATTCGCTGTAGCGGTAAACTTTAAGCCAAAGGTAAGCTGTAGAGTGCATGCAGTAGTCTCAAAGCTATGCCGTTTTTTTTAGCTAGCACTAGAAACTCCGCCCATTCCCCGTTTATTGTACTTCGAGAATGAGAGAGAATAAAAAGTAGCTTGTCTTTCCACGGCACGCTTGGGGTCTTTTAAGTCATTTTGACATGCGAAATTTGGCATAGACGTAGAGTAAGGGTCACTAAGACTAATTCTGCAAAAAACAAAAATAGGAGAAAGAAAGAATTTTTCCGATGACTTACTTCTGGAGCCTATATCTCAATTTCAATTTTTGCGCCGTAAGGTCCCTTTTCCCAGACCCGCTCACATATATATAATATATTCAACGCTAGATATCTTCACAATGTTACTTTTAGGTAAATGACCTGTAAGATACTCTAATTACCTTATGGTCAGCTCTCATGGCTGTACTGTGCAAGCTCATTACCCTAGTAGTAATAGCAACAAGCTTGGCTTACCAGTTTTATGGATTTTTACAGCTAACTTCCTCTAGTGAAGCCTACCCAACCAGGTTAGAGCAGCTACTAAAATATCAGCTTGGGGTGTGGGGAGCCCCTAGAGAGTTTTCCAGCCAACTTCACACCTGGAATTAAATAACAAGAATAATATGATTTATGCACCAAACCGCTGACAAAAAGAAAAATTCTGCTGAAACACCAGATATAGATAAACAAGGAAAAATATGAAAGAATTTATATAAAAAAAAAATCTGAAAAAAACAATCAAGGCAAACACAAAAAGTTCTTTCCAGTAGCGCCGTAACAGGCAATGGATTCGTCTCACTCGTCCGTCGAAGACTAGTTGATCCGACCGCTGCTACCAGATGTGGTGAGACACGTAGAGACGAAAATAAAATAGCGCCGCCACCAGAGTTCGGAATGTGCAACAGGATTCTCAGCGATCAAACCGAGTTCCTTCAAACCCTCGACCCAAGCTAGAGTTTTAATTCTAAGCAAAGAGGAGTAGGTATCTCGATGTCAAATTATGCTTATACAATCCGAACTGAACTTTACAAGTTGGGTTGGCCAATATATATAAAACCAACCAGGAATTGTGTGTGATGAGAGCATACAAGGGTGGTGCATTAGAGTACATGGGAAGTAGCAATGGGAGTGAATAGGGTGAAATGTGAGATGAATGAATAGTGAATGGCAAGGTAGGCTAATTATAGTTAATAATCTAATACATATGTTCCTGAAGGTGTTCCTGTAGTGAGCATGTGGGGAAGGAAGGGTATTTCACCACACCTAGTACAAACTACTTCAGTGAAGATATCTAGCGAGGAATAAATCACTTATTACACTTGTCAGGGTGATATGGCTAGATATTTCGCTTTTAAATTAGCCTACTTGTGAAATATTTTGCCATATCACACTGTGACTTATGTAAGACAATGTCCTCTTGAATGAGTAAAGGATTCCACAAGGTTGGATTACATGAATGGTCAGCTTTAAACTGATTATATTGATTGAACTGACTAGAAGGATACAGTAGGTGATTTACCTATTATATTTTGTCTCAATTGAATTGCATTCACTCATTAAATACTATGGAGGTCAATTATAATGACCCTATAGGCATGTAGCTATAGTAACTTGATATATTGAACTGATTTGTTAGTTTATATTTAAGTCACCATTTCCTATCTGGACTACATGCACAGGGATACTATATATGTAATGAAAGAGGTCAAAAATAATACAATTTGATAAAAATGAAGTATTGCAAAAAGTGGGTGTGACAGGCATTGCACATTTCTCTATGGGGATTTTTTTCATACAAATGACAGTAAAAAAAACCTTTCTGTACTTCAGTATTAAGTGAGTTCATTCAGTTATAAGCAATTTTTAACTTACAAGCGTATAAATGCAAACTATGTAATGATATGCTTAATTTTAGTTGTTTTGGTTTTCTAAATTGATTTTGCTACAGTTTATAGGCAGTGGTTAGGTACTGATCATACAGCTGTATTATAGACAGACATTTTTCCAAACAAAATGGCACAATAATGCTCAGTATCAATAAGGATATATGTAATAATAATCTCACATCAAAAGGGTTTAGTATCTGCAGCAACACTATGGGCCTCACACAAGCAAAACCTCATTGCAAGAAAGTGAGCACTACTTTATCATATTCGGGCAGCTGTATTTATTGTGGTTTCTAGCACAAACTTTTTATTTCATAAACATTATAGTTTAGCAGATTTTCTTCAATCAGTAGATTTACTGTATCTTGAATTAAAGGTATGGATGGACTTCAAGAATTTCACACGCAATGACTGAAATGTAAAAGCAGGGTAAAACTTAACTACAGTGACATCTCTTTGCAAAAGCCATCATGTAGGCAAGTGAGTATTTCTCATGCGTAAGTATGCCAATTCTTATAGCAAGGGGGACATAAAAACTTTATTCTGTATTCTATTTCATAACTTACTGCAGTAAATTTACATTTTAATGACATAGTTTAGCTACTCTAATGTACTTCACAGACAAACTTCACTAGGCCATAGCTAGCAAAAGTTAACAGCATTAATACTCAAACCTACGAATTCTCATTCAAGTATACATAAGTTACATTGCAAGGTGTTAACACAACATTTGGAAACTTCTAAAATAGACTGTTCTAAGGAAGACTGTTTGCATGTTCCTACATCAATGCATCTGTCCCAAAAACTGTCCGTGTCTCTTCATTATGGCTTTATATACAATGATCTTTAGCACCATACAAATAATGCTAGATGTGTTAGATTAAAAATGTTAATAACATAGCTAATAATGTTTATTCAGGACTCCTGCCTGCACTAATATGTTTATTTCATATATTGAATGTACCGGCAAACCCCGACTGATTTAAATGAAAGGGCTGGACTCTAAATGTTGATGTGTGTACTTTTCCACACTATCATAGACGTGCGTTATTTAGCACCTGCTGGCCGAAAATGATAAAGTAGTGCTCACTTTCCTCCAATCTTCTACAGTCACTATAACATGTACAGTTGGAGACTTTGACTTCATTAGTGAGTGTTCACTTGAAAGAGCGAGGTGAAAAAAAAAAAATGCAGAGATTGCGAAACTTGACACATTAGTTACTGATTCCAGCAAAGAAGTGAAGCAAGATCCCATATTACTAGGAGATTTCAACAAGTATGTCTCCTCAATTGTGAAATGTTCCCGAGAGTATCAAAATGTGCTGAGATCAGATGAGTTGATTCCTGCTACGACAGCATTATAGTGCACAAAAAAATGCGAAGTAAACAGTATAGCAAGCATGGAGTTGTTTTTAAAATTCAGACCGAGGACAAAATTAAAGAATCTGATGTGTCAGATCATCATCGTCCTGTGTGGGTAGAGTTGAAATATAAACCTAAAGAAACAAAGGAGAGTGATTCAGAGAATGAAGGAGAGGAGACTGGTTCAGTGGATGAAGGAGAGGAAACTGAGTCAGAGCAATAAAACAACAGTGAAGCCAAAGAAGAAAGAGAGGACTAAACTGTTTTTTAGAACTGCACTGGAATTGATTATTCCATTTGTATATATGTACTAAAAATTATACTATAAGTGTTTAACGTTCTATGATGCATATACTATAATAAGATTTGTGCTCACATGTTAGCCTTAATTTTTCTATCATACTAATTAATTTATTAAATTAATTTTTCAAGATTATTTACTATTAAAACTGATTGATTTCCAACATTACCATTAAAATGACAATGTTGAAGTTACATTTTGCAATTGTAACTGAAAGTGTAACAGATATCAGTGTCACTGTTACACCAAGTAACTCTTAAGATATTAGCTACACTGGAGGCATATTATTGCCTCACCAGTTTCCTCTCATTTTATAGACATATCACTAGTGGTGTGCTTGAGCACAAATGGCGAGCGAGCCTTAAACTACACTATTGTTAAATTTGATTTTAACAACTAACACTCAAGCTATTAAAATAAAGTCTTTAAATTACGTATGAGGTAAAGGGGTTTCAATGTCATAGTAACCGCTCCCGCAACAGTTTGAATTGAAAAAGAAGCAACAAAATCAAATCACGTTATTTAAAATTTTCTTTGTGATATTCTTAATAGTAGTTGTAACGCACAATACTTTCACACAACTGAACATACCTACGTAAGACTTACCTTCATGGTACATCTAGTGGACAATGCATTTTTAAGTAAATACTGCTGAGTAGGGCTTATAACTGTGATAAATAGCACATTAATATACCACCGCCACTAACTCGAATAGAAATGGAGCTCCCATAAGATTTTGAGTTTTAACTGCACCCGCAAAACAATTCAAAGCCGTAAACAATTCAATTTCTAAGGTGATACGGGTAATGGTCGCTAAACCGGAGGATTCTGTTTAGTGAAGTTTGGAACGGGGTCGAACGCGGAGCGAACACAAAAATACGGAGGGTCAAAGTACAAAATGACATACATACGTCCAAACATATCTAAACTAGTGGTGTGCTTGAGCACAAATGGCGAGCGAGCCTAAAGACTATACTATTTTTGAATGATTTTGACTTCTAACACTGAAACTACTGATAAGGTCCAGTTTTTAAATTTAGCATACAGGGTAAAGGGATTTCAGTGCCATAGTAACAACTCTCTGCAACTGCTTGAATTGAAGGAAAAACAACAACAAAACAATACACGTTATTTAAAAGTTTTCTTAGTGATATTCTTTAGCTAAGTAGTGGTTGTAACACGCAATGCTTTGACACAACTGGACATGCACCTACACAGACTTACCTTCGCAGTAGCCTAGTGGACAATGTATTTTCAAGTAAATACTGTTGCGCACGGCTTATAACCATGACAAAGAGCGCATTGACTTACCACCGCCACTAACTCGAATAGAAAAACTGCACCCGCAAAATAATTCAAACGGTAAACAATTCAATTTCTAGAGTGATACGGGTACTGATCGATAAACCAGAGGATTCTGTTTAGTGCAATTTGGGACGGGGTCGACCACATAACTAACACAAAAACGGGAGGGTCAAAGTACAAAATGACATACGTACGTCCATATATATAAATAAACTAGTGGTGTGCTTGAGCACAAATGGCGAGCGAGCCTAAAGACTATACTATTTTTATTGACTTCTATCACTCAAGCTACTGAAAATAAGGTCCAGATTTTAAATTTAGCATACAGGGTAAAGGGATTTCAGTGCCATAGTAACAACTCTCTGCAACTGCTTGAATTGAAGGAAAAAACAACAACAACAGAACAATACACGTTATTTAAAAGTTTTCTTTGTGATATTCTTTAGCTAAGTAGTGGTTGTAACACACAATGCTTTGACACAACTGGACATGCACCTACACAGACTTACCTTCGCAGTAGTCTAGTGGACAATCTATTTTCAAGTAAATACTGTTGCGCACGGCTTGTAACCATGACAAAGAGCGCATTGACTTATCACCGCCACTAACTCGAATAGAAATGGAAGTCCCTTAAGTTTTCAAGTTGTAACTGCACCCGCAAAAGAATTCAAAACGGTAAACAATTCAATTTCTAGGGTGATGACGGGTACTGATCGATCACCAGAGGACTCTGTTTAGTGCAATTTGGGACGGGGTCGAAAACCGAACTAACACAAAAACGCGAGGGTCAAAGTACAAAATGACATACATACGTCCATACATATATACAAATAAATAAATAAACTAGTGATGTGCTTGAGCACAAATGGCGAGCGAGCCTAAAGAATATACTATTATGATTTTGACTTCTAACACTGAAGCTACTGAAAATAAGATCCAGTTTTTAAATTTAGCATACAGGGTAAAGGGATTTCAGTGCCATAGTAACAACTCTCTGCAACTGCTTGGAAGGAAAAAAACAACAAAAGTAGTGGTTCCAGCACACAATGCTTTGACACAACTGGACATGCACCTACACAGACTTACCTTAGCGGTAGTCTAGTGGACAATGTATTTTCAAGTAAATACTGTTGCGCACGGCTAATAACCATGACAAAGAGCGCATTGACTTACCACCGCCACTAACTCGAATAGAAATGGAAGTCCCTTAAGTTGTCAAGTTTGAACTGTACCGGCAAAAGAATTCAAAACGGTAAACAATTCAATTTCTAGGGTGATACGGGTACCGATTGATAAACCAGAGGATTCTGTTTAGTGCAATTTGGGACGGGGTCGACCACATAACTAACACAAAAACGCGAGGGTCAAAGTACAAAATGACATACGTACGTCCAAACATATATACAAATAAACATCCCCGATTTTTTCATTTTTACCCCTGTAAGTGTCTCGCTCGCTACGCTCGCTCGCCAATAAACATCCCCGATTTTCGATTGTGTTACCCCTGTAAGTGTCTCGCTCGCTACGCTCGCTCGCCAATAAATAAATAAACAAACATCCCCGATTTTCGATTGTGTTACCCCTGTAAGTGTCTCGCTCGCTACGCTCGCTCGCCAATAAATAAACAAACATCCCCGATTTTCGATTGTGTTACCCCTGTAAGTGTCTCGCTCGCTACGCTCGCTCGCCAATTATCCTTTGGACTGACTGAGATGTTGAGTGTAGACTACTCTCCACATTACTTTTGACGCTCTCAGTACATTGAATTCTTTTACCATGTTAAGTGTTGTTTTACTCCAAATTGTTTTTTGTAGACATAATCAATTTTAAGTACAAATTTAGAAATAAAATTGAGATCGAGGATTTTTAGGACTTCAAATGTATTTATACGCGCGTAAAGTTACCGCCCCTTTTTGTATCGAATACGGGGCGTTTCCAATTCGGGGCGTTTCCAATCCGAGACACTGTATCTCGGCTTAGTGTTTTGCTCTCTACGGAATGTGGCAGCTTGGGTGCGATCCGAGTTCTAGTTTAACAGTGAGTTAGCTGCTCTAGTGGTCTAGCTTATGTTCCTCCCTTGTAGCTATTGTAGTTTAGCAGGAGCTTTCCACAGTGCACTAGGACTAAGTTTGTTTTAGCTAGATATAGCCTTCTTGTGGAGAGTGAGACTGTATTGGTTGTTGGTTGTAGCTCAGTGGTTAGAGTGCATGCTGAGAGAGACAACTTCTATGGATGTTAATTATAGCCTTTGAAAAATTAATTGATTGTCCAGTGATCTTAGACTCAGATACCACTTTAGGTAGAGTTGTAACTGCAGTTCTATAGAACTGCAGTTACAACTCTACCTAAAGTGGTATAGCATCAACACGACAGGAAACATGACATGAATGAAAAGGTCCGTGTTCTTGCCTTCAAGTGTAATAAGCTAGACATAACTATAACTTGATAGCTAAAATTTGCCTCATAAACCAAAATGTTGTGACTGTTGGATAGTGGGCCTCAGTAAGCTAATCACAACAACTTGTGAATAGAATTGGGTCTATAACAAGGTTATGCTATCATGGCACTTGCTCTAATAGTTAAATATTCTTCATAGTTTTTATAGTATATCTTAAAAGGAATAAGAAAATTCTTAAGGTGACTTTTTTATGAAAAAATTATTAAAACTAGCTACATCATCTTGAACTTTCTCTCAAACTACAACTGATTATTTTGTAGTCCAATGACATCTTGTGTAGGGAAGATCTTGTAGTGAATTACAATAGTTGAAAACTATAGTACTCTGCCTATTCAATCTGGTACTAATCTACCTATTTTGTCACAGACTGAGGCACAGGTAAGAGATTATGGTAGTTATAGACCAGCTGTCCAAGAAATACTAGAAGAGAGGTTATTCCTGGTGATTCTTTATTGGAGAGCCTAGATGCTAATTTATTTTGAGAAGGTTGGGCTGACAATTATGATATTTAGCTTTATGATCATTTTCATTTAGTGCAAAGAATGCGGTTTAGCACTAATTGCATTGAAATCGAGTATGGCTATAATTCTAGATTTAACTCCATGAAAGATATTATTATACATTCAACGTTGTGAACAACACTGGTATTTTTGTTTACTTACTGAATCAAATTTCTTTACTTTCCGTTGTCATGCATTCCAGAAGGATTCCCACTGTATGGATGCTGCAGATGATATGTCCCAACCAACACAAGATAAAAAATTGCGCTTGTTAAAAAGAGATGATATTCCAACTACTGCCACATCGCTTCCATCACTTGCTCTGGATGCTGCTCAAGAAAGAGAAGGTACTTCTGGTCGTAAGAAACCTCATGTTCCCAAAGGTTCCTCACATCAAAATAAACAAACTGCCCTAAGCGAAGCTGTAAGTTTATTCAATACAATCTTCATGTATTTAATGAAAGCTTTATTGGTATAATATATGGGGAAGTAGACTTGAGGAGCCTATCAAGAAGTTGTGTGTTGGCTATGCTATTGACAGTTTAGTTGGAACATAGCTTGTGTAGTTTTTGTATTGTAATAGACGGACTTTAGATCAATTAGGTCCTTTGGAGGGATGCTCTGTGTAATGCCCACCTTCAGCAGGGGAGGCTCCACTGGGGGGGCAGGGGGGGCAATCCCCAATTCAAAAACTTGTGACTTTGTATCACTACATAAAGAAAAGAAAAGACACTTTGGAACATTTTAATTAGTCTTTTTGTATGATGTATTATAGCTTAAAAAATCACATTTCATAGGAGTGTGCCAATCTCTAATATTTCCCCCCCCCCCCCCAACCACAAGTGTGTGGAGCCTCCTCTGTTCAGGGAAGGGTTTCTATACAGTAGAACCTCATAGATCCGAACATCAGACAACCGAACCGCGAAGAGACATCACGATGGGTATGGGGTCATCATCGCGTAAATTTTTTTTTAATTTAAAAAAAATTTTTTTTATTGGAATGCAGCAAAATGGCAAAAGAGTTGCTATCAGAAGTAGTTTAATATGGAAGAACAATTGAACAAGGAATTTTAGTTGGAGATGTTCAGGAATGATAGGAAAGTCCACAATTTCAGACTTCTAAAGAGACAGGAAGATTATAGAAATGTTTTCAGCAGAATCAGCTGACCCTAGTGGCCTGAAGAAGAGGTGCATTGTCAGAAGAGATAATGATAAAGATTTTATAATGTTGTGCATTCTGGTACTCAGAAAAAAAACTCAACGGTACTGTGCGGGGTGGTTGTAAGGCACCTCACAGCTGATGTTGAGTAATGCGAAGGACCAGCTCTATTTATTTATTTAGATTGAGCAGTACGATTAGAAACCACAGCTAGCTAGGCTAAGTACAAGCTAGAGTGACTACTGATAGATAAAATAGATAAACTATGCCTACTATGAAGGCAAAGCTAGAGAGATAGATTAAGTATAGATACTGAGCTTGCAGCAGCCAGGTTTCAGATTCTTCAACAAAAATGGAATGAATACAAAAACAGAGAAAAAAGAGTGATATATATCATTGGGTTTAGTGGGTGATGCCTGCATACAGAACTCAGACAGTGAGGAGACTGGGCAGGGCCAAACAATCAATAGCTACACAAACAAACCAATTAACAAGTTCAAAGTTCATGCATTATTGGATGACACGTTATCTTGCACACATAGGGTCCAGGTAGGCCTGGACAGGTACACCATTAAATGGTCCTTTAGTAATGGATAAATCTGAAATACTGTATGCATAGTATTTTAGTCGTTTAAATATTTTAGTACAAAGTTAAATTATGTTATATTCAAAGTTACGTACATTTCAGAGTTATGTACACCTCATTTCCCAAGGGGTACGAAACTCTTCCACTGATACTCTTGATGATCCTTCCTTTACTGGTCATGATGTCACGCCCTCTCTTCGGCAGGAATCATCATCAGAAGTGCTCCCTGATTCACCTTCTCAAGATTTAGTGTCCATTCCTACTGCTTCACCATGTGAATCACACCCTCCAGCATTTTTTAGTCCATCTCAAGTTCTAAATGATCTCACTACCGAGTCACATGATGACCACACTTCTCCTCCTGTCTCTTCTCATCCAGTTGTGAGTTCCACTGAAGTTTCCCCAGCTCCGCAGGAAGCAGTTCAAGAGTAAGTTGAGAAGCTTTCCGCTATCGCTCAACAGAATGGTTTGGTGTTTGATGTGTCCAGTCTCTCTCAGTTTGTGAAGAATTCAGCCATACGACTCCAGACTTCTGGACCAACCCTTCGTGTCCATGACAAAGCTTGGTCTTGGAATCAGCATTACTCGCAGTGTTGTCATTTTTGTTGAATGAACAATTGCATGCAGACTATGTGAAACTGAGTGGATGGCTGGGGCTTCCGCCTTGTGGCAAGTCGCAATGGCAGAGAATTATTGACCGTCTTGAACTATGGAGACTTGGAACTGCTCAAATCTGAATGCAAGGACCGACAAGAATTTGTACGAATTCTGAAGGATAGAGGAATTAACAGCAAACCCCTCCAAGAGAAACTGTCCAAGCACTTCAAATACAGCCAAAGAAAATAAGTCCTTTTTTTCCAACCCGGCTCTTTTCAGAGCCACTACCTCACAGAAGGTTTCACCTAAAATGTTCGCACACATAATCAGTGGGCTATTTCTTCAAATCCTTACACTACTAGCTGATTCGCTTACTTGTGCGTCGGTAAGGCAGACGTGCTAGTATCGCCTGAACGGGGTACTGTATAAATCCACTGCAGGACCCCTCCCGGCTTAGTATCAAAAGATTCTTCTCACTAAAAAGCAGCTGAAGCGGAGCGCACCTTTGGTAGGCGGGGCGCAAAATGCAACATCCGGGCCGCGAGGGGGGGGGAGGGCGTTATAGTTTCATGCGCACTTCGTTTTGACCCAGCCGCAGTTTGCGGCCGCCTGCAAAGAACGTGAATTTGCGACAAGTTTTTTTAGCTATAAGGGGTCACGGGGTGCAGTCTAAACTTGGAACAGTAATTCGGTTACGTAAGGTGAACAGGCCTACGTTTAGATTTTCTTGATAGCGTGCCAGGAAGCAAAGTTGACCCTAGTGGTCGGATATTTAGAAAAGTAAAGTTGCTATAGCTAAAAACTAAACGTAAGAAGCGGGAACATAATGGGAGGAAGCCGTAGAGTCTTGAATCGGCAGAAAAGCTTGGACGGTTGCGGAGAAACAACACGAAATGTCCGCAGAAGTAAATCGCTCCTAACTGGGCTTACGAAGATGCAAATGGTCTGAATTTTGGTGTGCAGAGAGACCTTATCACCCTAAATAATTTCAGCATATTAAAGAATTGCCACCGTTGCTTGAAGTTTTTTTTTTCAGCATCAATTTTTAAGGAAAATGCGTGGGCCGGATGGGTCTCCACCCTTAAGTGCAGTGCCCTCGCTGCGCTTGGAACACTACATTATACAACCTTTGGGACCCTAAAAATGGTAGTTCCTTCTAAGGCAGTGCCTAACCATTATAGGTGCAACACTAATGTAAATGTCAGTTGAAAAATTTCATACTGTCTGATTCCCTAGTTTTTTTTTTTGCTATTTTTTTTTGTGCTTGTGATATTAGGCTGTAGGCCTCCCTGCCAACTGTGATGTTGCTATGACCAAATCGGGTAGATTTTATTACGTGGTGGGGCCATCGGGAATTGTTGAGTAGCGTTCCGCTGCCACCAGGAAGATGGCTCAAATCGAAGCTGAGGTTGAGAGGTGGTGAACTGTAGCTATCAAACGGGCCTACGTAGGGGAACTAGTCCACCTTCTGTTGCAGAACTTCATCACACACACGAAATCTCATACACACAGAAAAAAATTGATGAGCACAAAACTGAGTAAACTGAGGCTGGCCAGAGTATATATAACCATGCTTCCTCAAGTAACTCTAAAATATGATTGGCTGGTACAACAATACGTGATCTTACAAAAATAACCAAATATGGAAATGTTCCAGATATCACAATTACCTTTCACAGTTACACTATACAAAACCACAAATACATGACACATACACAACCACAGTTCTATTCACATTACCGAGTTCATGTTATTCCATGTGGGCATGGTACATTTTCTTGGGTGGGCGGTCCCACATATATTAACCATAATAACAAACCGCTTCTTGGGAGACCACACAATGTGAAAGATATGAAGCCAATGGAAGGTCATTCTCCAGCAGAAAATGAAAAGGTTGCAGTTGATATGTTTATCTCAGTAGTGCAATTGTATTGTTAACAAACATCACATGCTACCTGTTAAGACTTATTGAAGAAGTGGCATCACTATACTAGATCTTATCGAATAGATTAAACCTACTTCTCCCTACTCCAGAATCATTCATGGTTCAATTACATTCATTGTTACTCAATTATCCCAAAATCAATGCCTTATTGATTGTATTTGAATGAACAAAATTGGTTACTAAGTGTAAAGGAAATGCTTTAATTTTAGGTCTAGGTTTATTATTTTTCTAGATAAATAAGTAGGTCTATAGTTCTTTCAGAGATGATATTTCCTGAAGTAAACAACCTTTCAAACTTGAAGGTCCTAATTTTTCATTCTGTTTGCCAAGATTAGTGGTGTATAAAAAAAATATTACTTGGTAAAACTTTTCTTTAGTGCTGGTACTACTCCTTGTGCTTTTTTGAATGGTAGATTATGTTTACCGATTAACCACGGAGGATGTGAAAACATGTCAATTGAGAAAAAGCGATAACCGTGGAGGACACAAAAATGCATAAAAAATTTGTCTTTGCGGCCACTATGCCCTTCAGCTTTGTGGAGTCAGGGAAGCCACCAATCACAATGGCAGACAATTTATATTGTTGTAGGTATATTTTACCTTATAAAATGTATAGACTGTCGTAAGTAATTGTTGAGTAAATTTGTCACAACAATTATAGCTATAAAATATATTTTATAATATAATAAAGGTACACAGAAATATTTTATATTTTGTAGAAACCATTATCACTTTAGCTATAACTGATTATGATATGACAAGTAGAAAGCTATGTCCAAGTAGAGTACTGGCACTTTATCTTCCAAGTGAGGAAACATAATATTCATGACTTGGTACAAGATGGCAGCAGCCAGGATGGCAGTGATGAGGAGTTTTTTTATTTAGATGATAACAGTGCCGACGGGCGTAGTGTCTATTGTAGTCAAGGACTTTTGACGAGAACGGGATTGACGATTTTGGAAGTGGCGCTTTCTACAGGAATTGCAACCATATACTTTATTTGCAATAAGTAAAAATACATATTTTATTCTATTACAGGTGAGACTGAAGGAAGCGCTTTGACATTCAGTTCATATTATACGACCAGTTACACCTGATAATAACACCACCCTAAACTATTCTGTCAACAAAAACACCTTCGAGTCCAAATTGAACTCTCTATATCGTATTATTTATTCTGATATACCTGCTTTTATTCACAAAAACATAGTAGTTGTACTCTGTTCAAAAAACTTATAGCACATTGCTCAGTTCTAAATAAACCACACCCTCAACAATTCCTGAGAGCTGCAGTGTGGTGCAATAAAATATTTTGCCAAACGGCACGAGTAGTTGGTTCTTTTTAGGTCACGAACAGCTTCTTAGCGTCGAGTTTATGCTTTCCCAATAGCCTAGAGCGTACTCTACCATTCAATAATACTGTCTCCGAGGCAATTTTCAACCGTTAATTTTTCTCTAGTTTTGTGTCACCCTCCCACCAAGCAATCAATCTTCTGGGTCTGGCGTGCACCCTTGACTGCATTATGTAAGGCGCAATTACAATTTTTATTCATGTGTAATCGGTTGAGAGCTTTGTACTTGCTTAACTCTCTGTTCTCCTCATGCCTTAAATGATTGCATTTAAAAAATGATTTTGCCTTCATGTGGTTATTCACATGTTTCTGTTTTCATTACTTTTATAAAAAAAATGCTGGAACTTCATCCTTCTACTGTTATTCATTAGGGGGCTTGTCTTCCAAAGAACTGGGAGGCTCGTGTGGATATTAAAGGTCATATTTTCTACGTGAATCGACGAACTACTTGGGAACATCCTAATGTATCAGCAATTTTGGGTCCTCTTCCTGTGAGTCTCTTTGCAATATACTAATGTATGAAGTTTAGCTCAGTATGGAAGTGGTTTCCAATTGATGTTTGTTATAATGGCATGAACATACTTTTGAAATATGCTCATAACACATGAAAATTATTTTAATATTAGGACAACTGGAATGTGGGACTAAGGAAGAATGATGGCCGTGTTTTCTTTGTTGATCACAGTACGTTTATTATGTCATTTGAGCTGCTCATATTGGATGTCAAATAATGCTCATGATTATCATGCTTTCTTCAGATACTAAATCTACCCAGTGGGAAGACCCAAGATGCCAGAACTGGAAGCATTCAAATGTAAGCATACACATAAAATATACTTGTGTTACTTGTGCTTCTCCAGTGCTCAGGAAACAAGGATGAGGTATTTTACCATCTATATGCAGCTGAATTTTTATTTTTATAACCTCAAACCATTTTCTGGTTTCTACGTAATGTTTAGTTTCTTTATTTTATTTTTTGTTCCGTTGAATTGGCCATGTTCACAATTTTAAGGGTGCTGGGACATCGCCCACGCAAATATTCACAATAATTGGATTTTGGTTGCTAGGGATTACTAACTTTTTTCTTGGTGTTTATAAAGCTCCAACTAAGGGTGTATCCTAAAGAGTACTGCTAATGGACTAACTAAATAAAAAGAACGGGCCTTGGGAGCCTGTTTCGTTCAAGTTACGAGCTCCTCAGCCTCAAGTATATAATCCACAACTCCTCCGTGGGTGCCGTCGCTGATGAGCCCATTCTTCGTCTACTGCTACATTTGTTGATTGTCTTCAAAACCTTCGTTGTACTTTTTCTCAATTCTGCTTTGTTTTGTCTAGTTGATTGTGCTTATTTGATCCTCACGGCAGCGCGCCCGATTTTTTTTCTTTAAAAAAAAATTGCAACGAACATTTTGTAGCTAAGGTCATAATCAGCCTGTGTACGAAATTTGGAGTCATTTCTATGCATAGTTTCTGAGAAGTAACACAAAATAGACTCCAGGACTAAAAACTAGTCCACGCAATCTTTTGGCAGAGACTTGATTGCATTCAAACCACACCCACAACAGATTCAATTGATTTCCGCGGGAAAGTGAGTTCCAGGTGCTCTCTATCTTTCGGGCGCCTACCGGTTAGCAAACCGGTTTTCTGGCCGCCTCTCCATCTCAATGATAAACCCTACTGAAACGAGTGTGAGGAGATTATTGTAGTCTTGTTAATAGTGTTTTTCTCGGCATGGTCAGGTAAGGGAAGCCTTTTATCAAGCTAGCTAGATTCATATTCAGTGTGTGTATGTACCTATAATCAATTAGTGAATTAATTTTGCTGCTGGAAAACTCTACAGTTTCAGTTTGTGTACAGTTTTCTGTACAGCTATTCACTTCAGTTTTCTGTACTTAGCTATTCACTTCATTTGTTTATTCATCCTTACTTAGCTAGCTACATCACAAAATATTCATCTATATTTAGCTGGCTATTTCAAAATATTTTTTATATAAAATAAGCATCATTATATTATATACATTCATAAACAGTATCACTGGTCATCACAATACTGTAAAATAAAAAAATCAGGAGTGATATATCAGGAAGAAGTTTTGCACAAGAATAAAAAAATTAAAATAATGGAGTCATTAGTGAGGTATTATTTACCTGTCAAAGCTTGGAGACAATCTGGGAGCCAGTGTCTGCTCTAGGGAGAAACAATACTGATAAAGTAAGCCAAGAATTACAATATCAAACAACCGCGATCTTTACAACTTATAGCAGGGGCGGGGCCTCGGTTAGTTGGGCGGGAAGCTTTGAATTACCCGTGCAAGCTAAGTTAGCGGTCGTTTTTACTATTGCGAGCACAGCGGATTTTTGTGGTTTTTTGTGGTGCGTGCGGGTGCGCATCACGCGTTGCTACGTCCCAGTACCCTTAAGTGTTTTGGAGGGCAACTGTATATTTACTGATTGAATACTAAGTGATATGCTTCAAGATAAAAGATGAGCTAGCTAGCCTAATCATGTGAGTAATTGTCATGAATTAATAACAATTTATGCATCATTTACTGTATGCAAAGGGGATAAGGAAGATAATATACAACTAGTGGTGTGTTTGAGCACAAATGGCTAGCGAGCCTGCCTTGTTAGGCTGCATAAAACTACAATAGTGTTATATGATGTATTAACGGGCTCTAGTCAGAGTATGGTGGTTGTGACGGACACATACAACTTCAGGTAATATTAGTTTGGGGAAGTTAAGGCGAGGAATTGGTAACACAGCATATTCTCTGTCAGAATGCTGCTGGTGACATTTCAACCTTTGGAGCTGATCGCACTGACTCAGCGTTAAGCTGGAGGTGCTTGGCTCATGAAGTAGGAACCCCCCTCCTTGAAGCTATAATTAAAACCTACTGAATTGGGAAGTGGGTGGGTGGGTTAGGTAAGATCAACAGACATTTTTCTGTGAAAGCTACAGAAGCTACAGGTTGCACTAGCTTGTATGTTTGTGTGTAGTATACCCGCCCACACGTGGTATGGTAAACCGGTGTGCGTATGAATACCATGCGTGTGTGCATATGACTACCATGCAGGTACCTAGACAGGGATTCTAATGCTACTGCACCAACTCTGCTGGCCGTTAACGTCAGTTATCGGGACCGATAACTCCATTTAACAGGCTCTAGTCAGAGTATGGTGGTTGTGATAGACACATACAACTTCAGGTAATATTAATTTGGGGAAGTTAGGAGGTGGAGCCTACTCTAAGGCGAGGAATTGGTAAACACAGCATATTCTCTGTCAGAATGCTGCTGGTGACATTTCAACCTTTGGAGCTGATCGCACTGACACAGCGTTAAGCTGGAGGTGCTTGGCTCATGAAGTAGGAACCCCCCAAATTTCTCAAGTCTAGGAACTACAGGCCAATGATACGTGGTAGTGAAATTAGCGTACCTCACTGTGCCTGGGTAATCCGCTTGGCTGCCTTGAGGAGTACCTCTGGGGATGTCCTGATGTATGTCTGGTAGGCATGGCTGTGCCAGCGACCAAGCGTTTTAATCAGACGGTCAGGCAGGCCAGCCTCAGCAGCAGCTGTAGCAGCTCCTATTCTAAGGCTGTGGTTGCTGAATGTTTCAGGGTTGATCCCAGCGGTCCGAAGGAGAGATTTCATTGTTGGTGATACTGAGCTCCTGGTGAGGTAGACCCCAGAACTCAAGGTGAACAGTGGACCTGAGGGGCCATACTGACGAAGTGTCAGGAACTTGGACATGGCCCTGACGCAGACCTCCTGTCAACTCCCACCCCTGCAGCACCAACATTCCTCTAACAGCACGTTTGAACCGGCTGCAGGCCGCAGGGGTAGCCCCTTCCACCAGAAGAACGTACAAGGTGGGTGTGTCCGCCTACCTGAGGTTCTACAAATGCCAGCATATCCCGCCTCTACTAGCTTCGGAGCTCACTCTGCGGTATTTCTGTGCCCATATCAGCAAGAGGTTATCATACCAGACCATCAAAGTATATCTTGCTGGCATCAGACTGTATCACCTGGAGCATGGGTAAAGCGACCCCACCACAGACACTCCGCTCCTCTCATACCTCTGCACCGGCATCAGACGCTCACTCAGGAAGAAAGCCAGAACAAGGTCGCCAATTACCATCTCTAACCTGCACGCTCTGAAGTCAC
>WLWD01003237.1_pt1 | contig 22331 bp, 15 predicted proteins | sample 6712731 | NCBI WGS metagenome assembly WLWD01 (sample SAMN12718690, study PRJNA576275) | sponge metagenome | isolation source: marine sponge | host: Mycale hentscheli | place: New Zealand: South Island, Marlborough, Capsize Point | collected 2014-11-01
CTATAGTGTCCTTGGGCCATGTTATCACTATCACTATAGTATCCTGGCCACGTATCACTATCACTATAGTGTCCTTGGGCCATGTTATCACTATCACTATAGTATCCTGGCCACATATCACTATCACTATAGTGTCCTTGGGCCATGTTATCACTATCACTATAGTATCCTGGCCACATATCACTATCACTATAGTGTCCTCGGGACACGTCATCACTATCACTATAGTATCCTGGCCACGTATCACTATCACTATAGTGTCCTTGGGCCATGTTATCACTATCACTATAGTATCCTGGCCACGTATCACTATCACTATAGTGTCCTCGGGACACGTCATCACTATCACTATAGTATCCTGGCCACGTATCACTATCACTATAGTGTCCTTGGGCCACGTTATCACTGTCACTATAGTATCCTGGCCACGTATCACTATCACTATAGTGTCCTTGGGCCATGTTATCACTATCACTATAGTATCCTGGCCACGTATCACTATCACTATAGTGTCCTTGGGCCATGTTATCACTATCACTATAGTATCCTGGCCACGTATCACTATCACTATAGTGTCCTTGGGCCATGTTATCACTATCACTATAGTATCCTGGCCACTTATCACTATCACTATAGTGTCCTTGGGCCATGTTATCACTATCACTATAGTATCCTGGCCACATATCACTATCACTATAGTGTCCTCGGGACACGTCATCACTATCACTATAGTATCCTGGCCACGTATCACTATCACTATAGTGTCCTCGGGCCATGTTATCACTATCACTATAGTATCCTGGCCACGTATCACTATCACTATAGTGTCCTTGGGCCATGTTATCACTATCACTATAGTATCCTGGCCACGTATCACTATCACTATAGTGTCCTCGGGACACGTCGTCACTATCACTATAGTATCCTGGCCACGTATCACTATCACTATAGTGTCCTTGGGCCATGTTATCACTATCACTATAGTATCCTGGCCACATATCACTATCACTATAGTGTCCTTGGGCCATGTTATCACTATCACTATAGTATCCTGGCCACGTATCACTATCACTATAGTGTCCTTGGGCCATGTTATCACGATCCTATAGTCTCCGCCCGTATCACTATCACTATAGTGTCCTTGGGCCATGTTATCACTATCACTATAGTATCCTGGCCACATATCACTATCACTATAGTGTCCTCGGGACACGTCATCACTATCACTATAGTATCCTGGCCACGTATCACTATCACTATAGTGTCCTCAGGCCACGTCATCACTATCACTATAGTGCCCTCAGGCCACATCACCACTATCACTATAGTGCCCTCAGGCCACGTCATCACTATCACTATAGTGCCCTCAGGCCACGTCACCACTATCACTATAGTGCCCTCAGGCCACGTCATCACTATCACTATAGTGCCCTCAGGCCACGTCATCACTATCACTATAGTGTCCTCAGGCCACGTCATCACTATCACTATAGTGCCCTCAGGCCACGTCATCACTATCACTATAGTGCCCTCAGGCCACGTCACCACTATCACTATAGTGCCCTCAGGCCACGTCATCACTATCACTATAGTGCCCTCAGGCCACGTCATCACTATCACTATAGTGTCCTCAGGCCACGTCACCACTATCACTATAGTGCCCTCAGGCCACGTCATCACTATCACTATAGTGCCCTCAGGCCACGTCATCACTATCACTATAGTGCCCTCAGGCCACGTCATCACTATCACTATAGTGCCCTCAGGCCACGTCATTCACTATCACTGTATTAACCGATTACACGTGAATAAAAATTTTAATTGTGCCTTACGTAATGCGTCACGGGCGCACGTGAGACACAGAGGATTGATTGCTTGGTGGGAGGGTGACACTAAATGAGAGAAAGAAGACGAACGGTTGAAGATTGCCTCGGGGACAGTATTATCGAATGATAGAGTACGCTCTAGGCTATTGGGAAAGCATAAATTCGACGCTAAGGAGCTGTTCCCGACTTAAAAATAAAGTATTTGCACTGTTTGGCAATAACTTTTATGGCATCACACTGCGGCTCTTAGTAAGCACACTAGTAAGGTTGGAAGTATGGTTTCATGGCTGAAGCAGTTTGCTAAGAGCTCCCTGCAGTCTCACCTGTTATATAACAATATTTATTTTTACTTATTGCTATAAAGAATGTGGTTGAAATTCCTGTAGAAATCGCTACCTTTCAGGATCATCAATTCCGTTCTCTCGTCAGAGTCCTTGACCATCTAGTAACTAATACTGTCACTACACCCATCAGCACTGAAGTCATTCTTGCTGTCATCAAACTCCTCGTCACTACCACCAGAGTTACTACCATCTTGGTCAATGCCATCCTTGTCACTGCCATGCTGTACCAGGTCAAGAATATTGTTTTCATCACTAGGATGCTGAAGTGCCAGTGTTCCACTTGCCAAGATAGCTTTCTACTTGATCATGAGCAGTTATAGCTAAAGTAATATTGGTTTTTAAAAAAAATTATTCTGTGTACCTTTTATTATCATTATGAAATATATTTTCAATTTATACTTTATCAGAAAGAAGTCTTATTGTTGTGACAAAATTTACTCAACATTTTCTTATGGCAGTCTATGTATTTTATAAGCCTAAAATATACTTACAACAGTATAGAATGGTCTGCAATTGTGATTGGTGGCTTCCTTGGCTCCACAAAGCTGTAGGGCGAAGTGGACGCGAAGACGCATTTTTGCGTCCTCCGCGGCTATCGAATTTTCTCTATTGACGCGTATTTGCGTCTTCCGCGATTAATCGGTTAAAGGACTAGATCTAGCTAACTTGCCGGATCAGACAAGATCTGTTTCAAGTTAGGCAGAGCTCCGTCTGTGTTTGTCTAAGTTAGTTTAATTAATTGCTATAGTATAGTAGTAGAGAGAGAGAGGGAGTGGGTATGAGCGTGGGCAACGGTACAGTGACTGGTTGTGTTGTTTTTTTGCTCAACATTCAATTCATGCGTGCCTTACAGTGCACTATTGTGGTTGACCTGTAGGGTACAAAGGTCATAAAGTTCATGAGTATGATGAAGGATTGAAGTTGGACTATCCCAATCTTCCATGGATTTCAGCTCAAGAACGGCCGCCCAAGGGTTGGTGGGACAACCAGGACAGGAGGAACAAAGGAGACGTGGTAAGTGAAGTGGGGACTTATGGGATGGAAGGTGTATCACATAATTAGCTGCTGTCAGTCCGTTAGAGACCAGTTATCACCGTGGTTACTGTACATCGCCATAGTGAAGGCATCAGAGTTGGCTGGTGGATAAATAGTTAGAATCTCCAAAGAAAGAACAACTATAGTTCTGCGGCAATCGTCCTTTGTTAGAGACTGTTCTGTGTTAGGAGTTTGATGTTTGTTGTATCTTAAATTTAATGGCATTTCCCCAGACACAATTCAGAAAATGCACAAATTTTAATTACGTCAGAATTGTAGTAATGCAGTGTGTCCTATATATGGGCTCAAATATAAGTTGTCTTCTAGACTAGTTCCTTGAATGAGTCAACATAATGGCTCTATATAGGATTGTGCTGCATAGACTATCCTTATTCTACATAGTGTGTTCTACCACATCCCAATATCGCTTCAACAGATCTTAGTGAGACTGTTTTGAGAAAACGTACACCATCTTTCTGCACAGCACAGCCCATTGCAATTGGCAGTAGGTGTGGTTATTGTCTGCTCATGAATGTAGTTCACTGCAGGGTACAGGAACTCCACTGTTCAGATTTCATAGATGTACAGTAAGAATTGAACCTTCATTTGTGACTGGCATTTGTCCAATCTAGAGAGTGTGTCTACTTCTCGGGATGTCTGCCAGCAGAGATTCGACTGTACACCATAGTGAATGCATCAGGAGTTAGTTAGGTTGAAGGAGGTTTTGACATTTGTGTAATTTTGGGTTTGCCATTGGACATCACACTGAGTGGGTGTGGTGTTACATATCTGTTCTACATGTTGTCATGGTAATGTTGGTTGTCTAGCTGCACGAGCAAGATGACATATTGAACATGTGGGTGTGTGATATCGTGGAGACCAATGGCCGATACACCAAGTGAGTTTTGGCTCGGGACATGGTGGTCTGATTCATGTGTGTGCGTGTGCAGGTATGAAGCTCTTGCACAGCTTTTGTGTGCATTTGCTCTTTTGGGAGGCGTGTATGGCTTGTCCAAGTGGGTCGAGGCCACCTTTCCCCATCCAGCTGTAAGACAGACAAGAGCTGCTGCTTAGACTTGTGGTATTTGTACATGTGTTTGTATGTGTATGCATACAGGTTCCTCGTCAGTTTCCGTACAACAACTTGTATTTATCTCGCGGTGGAGACCCTCTCAAGCAACCTCCACAGAGTGACAGCTGACACAGAAACTAACACACACACATACACATGACTTGGCAATGTTGGCTGATAGAGTATAGACAATAGTAATAATAATAGTAGTAAATAATGTGTTATTAAAAAGATAGATTAGAGTGCATGACAATGTACGTAGTGCAGCAGGAAAGTCAGTGGACTACAGTTTGTTTGTGTGTTTGTTTGAGTGATGAAGTGTGAGACAAACTAAATAGTTAACACAAAATAAACAAATACACAAAATGTCAACAATCATCCAGGAGTGAAATATGAAGTTAAACACACTAACACAAATTTCTGACAATTGAACTGTGCACTAATACAAACACGCAAACAAACAGCATGCAATTATAAAAACAAAAAGCTCTAGAACTTGAAGTGCGAGGAAGGGAGGGAGTGAGCAGATTCATAAAAGAATACATTTCTTTTTGCGTTTCTTCTCTTTTTGACTGTCTGGTTTCTGAGCTTGTCTAATAACTCGAACTAAATCATGGAACGCTTTTTCCACATTTAACTTGTGCTTGGCACTAGCTTCCACATACTTCACCTACACACACACACATTATATACACACACCATCACACACATTATATACACACAACATCACACATTATATATACACACACCGTCACACATTATATACACACACAACATCACACATTATATACACACACACCATTACACATTATATACACACACCATCACACATTATATACACACACACCATCACACATTATACACACACGCATCACACATACATCATCATCATCATACATACATCATCACACACACCATCACACATATATTATATACACACACATCAACAACACACACGCATCATCATACACACAAGGTAAGTGTGTCTTACAAACTAACATAACAAAACTAATACGAAACACTAGCACCAGTTACCAGTAGGCATGCTCAGTGTCATTCTCACCTTTAACTGTTGAGCTATTTCTTCACCTTCCACCTTTAACACCTACAAACAGAACCACAAACAAGATAAAGAATCACACAGCATTAAGTATTCCTTATTGTTAAAGACTCCTCCTTCCCATCCACTCACTCCAGACACTTCTCCTTCCCATCCACTCACTCCTCCTCCTTCCCACCCACTCACTCCAGACTCCTCCCTTCCACTCACCCCAGATATGCCACGCCCACAATTATTCTTACCATTCTTTCAGATTCCAGATCTGCCTTGTTTGCTACGAGAATCATTGGGAACTCTGACCTGGAGGAAATAAACACTGACATCATCAATACACATGCACACACAAACACACACACCTGTCTTTAACTCTAAGAATTTGCCGGTAGAATTTTGGGATTTCTTCGAAACTATTTCTGTCAATAATTGAATAGACCAATAGGAACCCTTCTCCAGTATGCATGTATTGTTCCCTCATGGCACTAAACTCCTATAAACACAAACAACAATCTCCAATGTGAATGTACAACTACCTGACAAGACACTTGCATTGCTTTTGAATGAAAGTTCAACTATAGTGCCTGTCTTGTCTAGTGCATTTCTTCCCACGTGAAGAAATGGTGAGTGATATGTTAGCATCAGACACAGTCAGTCTCAGATTAGTTAACTACCAACCACAGAGAAGGGAAAAAAGAGATTTCCTACCTCTTGTCCTGCAGTGTCCAGAATGTCTAGAACAGCTACTTCATCATCAATCACACATTGCTTGCGATAGGAGTCTTCTATAGTTGGATCATACTCCTCCACAAAGTGACTCTGTCAAATACAATCATAGTTACTACCTGTCTCTATACTAATCATACATCCAGTAGAGGGGGCGGGAAGTGGGAGGGATACATCACATCTCTACTTGAAGGTCTTGCTATGCTGTAACAACTCCAACTAGTTGGTAAAGGGTTCCAGTTAGTGTACTTTCTAGTACATCACTAGGATATCTTGTGTATCTCAGCACTAGATCTACTCCTACCACTACATCACTAGGATATCCTGAGTATCTTAGCACTAGATCTACTCCTACCACTACATCACTAGGATATCCTGAGTATCTTAGCACTAGATCTACACCTACCACTACATCACTAGGATATCTTGTGTATCTTAGCACTAGATCTACACCTACCACTACATCACTAGGATATCCCGAGTATCTTAGCACTAGATCTACACCTACCACTACATCACTAGGATATCCCGAGTATCTTAGCACTAGATCTACACCTACCAGTACATCACTAGGATATCTTGTGTATCTTAGCACTAGATCTACACCTACCACTACATCACTAGGATATCCCGAGTATCTTAGCACTAGATCTACACCTACCACTACATCACTAGGATATCCCGAGTATCTTAGCACTAGATCTACACCTACCACTACATTACTAGGATATCCCGAGTATCTTAGCACTAGATCTACACCTACCACTACATCACTAGGATATCCTGAGTATCTTAGCACTAGATCTACTCCTACCACTACATCACTAGGATATCCCGAGTATCTTAGCACTAGATCTACACCTACCACTACATCACTAGGATATCCCGAGTATCTTAGCACTAGATCTACACCTACCACTACATCACTAGGATATCCCGAGTATCTTAGCACTAGATCTACACCTACCAGTACATCACTAGGATATCTTGTGTATCTTAGCACTAGATCTACTCCTACCACTACATCACTAGGATATCCTGAGTATCTTAGCACTAGATCTACTCCTACCACTACATCACTAGGATATCCTGAGTATCTTAGCACTAGATCTACACCTACCACTACATCACTAGGATATCCTGAGTATCTTAGCACTAGATCTACACCTACCAGTACATCACTAGGATATCTTGTGTATCTTAGCACTAGATCTACACCTACCACTACATCACTAGGATATCCCGAGTATCTTAGCACTAGATCTACACCTACCACTACATCACTAGGATATCCTGCGTATCTTAGCACTAGTCTACTCCTACCAAGTACATCACTAGGATATCCTGGCGTATCTTAGCACTAGAATACAAACCTACCAATACATCACATAGGATATCTTGTGTATCTTAGCACAGATATACACCTACCACTACCAGCATAGATATCCTGAGTATCTTAGCACTAGATCTACTCCTACCACTACATCACTAGGATATCCTGAGTATCTTAGCACTAGATCTACACCTACCAATACATCACTAGGATATCTTGTGTATCTTAGCACTAGATCTACACCTACCACTACATCACTAGGATATCCCGAGTATCTTAGCACTAGATCTACTCCTACCACTACATCACTAGGATATCCTGAGTATCTTAGCACTAGATCTACACCTACCAGTACATCACTAGGATATCTTGTGTATCTCAGCACTAGATCTACACCTACCACTACATCACTAGGATATCTTGTGTATCTCAGCACTAGATCTACTCCTACCACTACATCACTAGGATATCCTGAGTATCTTAGCACTAGATCTACACCTACCACTACATCACTAGGATATCCTGAGTATCTTAGCACTAGATCTACACCTACCAGTACATCACTAGGATATCTTGTGTATCTTAGCACTAGATCTACACCTACCAGTACATCACTAGGATATCTTGTGTATCTCAGCACTAGATCTACACCTACCACTACATCACTAGGATATCTTGTGTATCTCAGCACTAGATCTACTCCTACCACTACATCACTAGGATATCCTGAGTATCTTAGCACTAGATCTACACCTACCAGTAATCACTAGGGATATTCTTGTGTATCTCAAGCACTAGAATTCTACTCCTACCACTACATCAATAGGATATCCTGAGATATCTTAGCACAGATACTCCTACCACGACATCACTAGGAGATCTGAGATCTTAAGAATAGATTACACCTACCACTACATCACTAGGATATCCTGAGTATCTTGCAATAGATCTACCACTACCAGTTACTCACTAGGATAAATTTGGTATCTTAGCACTAGATCTACACCTACCAGTACATCACTAGGATATCTTGTGTATCTTAGCACTAGATCTACACCTACCACTACATCACTAGGATATCCCGAGTATCTTAGCACTAGATCTACACCTACCACTACATCACTAGGATATCCCGAGTATCTTAGCACTAGATCTACACCTACCACTACATCACTAGGATATCCCGAGTATCTTAGCACTAGATCTACACCTACCACTACATCACTAGGATATCCCGAGTATCTTAGCACTAGATCTACACCTACCACTACATTACTAGGATATCCCGAGTATCTTAGCACTAGATCTACACCTACCACTACATCACTAGGATATCCCGAGTATCTTAGCACTAGATCTACACCTACCAGTACAATAGAGTACTTTAGAGGTACACAATAGAGTAGACAAATAAATGTAGAAATAGGACACGGCGTCACACTGTCTCTATGGCAACATCTCCAAAGTTTTGAAACCGTATCCAACATGTCACATTAAACATGTCACATTAAACAAGAGAATATGTCAAGTTGGATTAGGCATCTTCACTAACTAACTACACCACACCCTATCATAGGGATGTACCTGTCAGGAGTAGACCACACCTATCACTGGGTGTGTCGTTATGTGACTACAAATTGCATGACTATTCAACAAAGGAGGGGGGGATTCCTGCAGGGTAAGTTCAAATTAGATATATCTCTCTCTTTCAAAGGCTTTTTTTTTTTTTTTTTTTTTTTTTTTTTTTAACAATACGGAATTAAAAAAATGTTTGGTTGCCACTGGGAATCGAACCCAGGACCGCCAATGCACAAGCGCTCTGTCATTGAGCTATGACAACCAGCCAGTAAACAAACACTTCAACTCTGTACTTACACTGTTAAGGGGTACTGCTATGCTATAGTCTCACTCTATATCTGTGGAATTTTTTTTTACTCTGCTAATTTATCACTTCACAATTTTGACCAAATATTTTTAATTCTGTATTGTTTAAAAACATGTGAAAGAGAGAGAATACATCTAATGTGTAAAAGAAGGCTGAGAAAGAAATCGTGAAGTTTCAAATTTAATGAAGGCCAAACACTGTGGTGGTACATCCCATAGGATTTCACAGGACAATTGACAGGCACTACTAGAAACCCCTAGTGGAACTCCAATGGAACTCCAGTGGTGACTGGTAAGTTCCTGTCAAGTGTGCCCATGTGAACCAACACCTATTGACAACAGGAACTGTTGCCATGGTTACCACATGGATCCGTTAGGCCATAAGTAGCAGTAATTACAAACACACAAGTGGGTGTGGCTACATGTGGGCGTGGTCTTTGGCCCTCCAGACATCCACTTAAGTGCATGTATACAAGAGCTAAGATTGAAAATCTAAAGTAAACTCCATTGAATAACTCGACAATTCAAAAGCCGTTTAGCAGAATTCTCATGCCTACTATACACATTTTTTTTACATGCTGTTACTGTAAGACTGATAATCTACATATACTCTGACCCTAGGTATTCTATTAACTATGTCTTATATTCTTTCTATAACAGTACTTCCATAATTTATGTATAACTGCATGAATCAATTCAAACAAAAGTCTCTTCCATTTCCCCCCTGTAATGATAGGTGTGGCATTTATGTCACACACACACATCCAGTCCTTTGGTTGTCATAAATACAATCCACTTCTCTAAGGAAACTCATGAAGAATGTTACAGCTCTGCTCGCAGGAGACAGATCAGTGGCATAAGGAACAGGACGTTAAATCTACCCAGTTGGTAAACAAGAATTTAAGGCTTAGCATTAATTAGGTCTAACATTCTCTGTGATAGTCCTACTGAGGAAATGTAATTCCAAACATTTCGGTATTGGTCTGGTATCTGTGAGAAGATCTCCCAAGTTTTAAGTGAAAATAAACAAACCTTTACCCACTAAAACACTTTTCCATTTACTTAAACCATACACCTCTCTCTCCCTGCCCTCCTCTCCCCCCCCCCCCCCCCACAAATTTAAATTTGCTGTTACGTAACTGATATATCAAATAAAAAACTGCTAATCTAAGCTAGTTGCAAATATGCTGTTGTTAGTTCAGAGCATGTTGCCATTTCTTCATACACACAGTCAGTACATACCTGAATGAACTGGATGGTCAGGGCAGACTTGCCAACACCTCCTCCACCAACTACCACTAGTTTATACTCTGTGAGATCTTTGGAGGTAGCCATTACAGATATGGATAGCTACTCTCTTTCTGGTTGGTCCCTCTATGCTCTTCAGCCTACAACATATACAATCATTTCAACTCAGTCACAAAGACGGCAAAGATCGCACATGACTAACACAGCAGACCACACCCAAAGCCACCTAACAAGCTCACAGTTTTGTAACTCAAGCTCGTCCAAGCTGCAGTAAATGGAAATAAATTAATCACCCATGCACTCGCTATGCTACCCACAATCACGCACGGACAGCTACACGTTTAGAAATGCGATAGAGAACCTGGATTTTTCTCTATTGCTTAGAGACGAATCAAATGTTACGGTGCGTTAGGAATACTTGCCATGTCCGCGCAACAAAACATTACCTACTATACGCCACTTACTACTTACTGCGGCTCAATCCGACCACACCGTCCAGCAGGGAGCCGAGAAGTCTCTATTAACTTTCTCCTCACACTTCGTTAGCCTTTATTAGCTGAGCTGGCTATGTTTATTAGGTGAAGGTGTGTACTTTTTACAGGACGGTAACTATAAATAGAACAAAGGGTGCGATTCTAAAAATAGAACATCCCAATCGCATTGAATCGTGATCTAGCACAAGCGCTGTACCGATTTTGTGACAGCGCTCAAATTTAAGTTTTCTGCGCTATTAATTTGCTGTGAATCCTATTACTAGTGGTGTGCTTGAGCACAAATGGCGAGCGAGCCTAAAGACTATACTATTTTTATATGAATGATTTTGACTTCTAACACTGAAGCTACTGAAAATAAGGTCCAGTTTTTTTAATTTAGCATACAGGGTAAAGGAATTTCAGTGCCATAGTAACAACTCTCTGCAACTGCATGGAAGGAAAACAACAACAACAAAACAATACACGTTATTTAAACGTTTTCTTTGTGATATTCTTTAGCTAAGTAGTGGTTGTAACACACAATGCTTTGACACAACTGGACATGCACCTACACAGACTTACCTTCGCAGTAGTTTAGTGGACAATGTATTTTCAAGTAAATACTGTTGCGCACGGCTTATAGCCATGACAAAGAGCGCATTGACTTACCACCGCCACTAAGGATTCTCAGAGCTCGTTAATTGAAAAATACTGGAACTGTGAACGCTTTACCTAACTTACGTAATTAGAAGCGCGGGCGAAAACAAAGGTCTCACGTACCCCATAAACAGATAAATAAATAAATAAATATAGCGAAATCTCGATTGAGTTACCCCTGATAGTGTCTCGCTCGCTTCGCTCGCTCGCCAATAAATAAACTAACATCCCCGATTTTCGATTGTGTTACCCCTGTAAGTGTCTCGCTCGCTACGCTCGCTCGCCAATTATATTATAGACTGTTTCCATCTCGTAGAGTCTCTACTGTAGTTATAGATGATGCTATGAGAAAAATGTGCTTTGAGACTTTTTTGGTGGGGGTGGTTGGGTGACAATCGTATTATTATTTGTTTCTGTAAGGAGCAAGATCTATTTTCATGATTTAGACTCAGCTCTATAGCCACCAATAGTAGGTATTACAGTTACAATGATTATCATTTCACTTCATGTATTCCCAGTAGCTATAGTAGAGTAATTACTGAGTAGCTATTCTTTTTATTTTAGGTTTGTGCTGAGCATGATATCATTTACAGTGATAGCTAACTCAGCTGAATTGTCATTGTCCTCAAATAGGCTAGTAGTTGATAACAACAGGGCCAAAAGTATACTGTGCAATTCTGGGTTTATCCAATCATGTCAAAGCAGCTGCTAAAATATGAGCTGGGGGGGGGGGGAGCCCCTATGAGCCAACCCTCCTCAGAGGATTACTGCTAACTTTACAAGGAGAGTTACCAACTCTAGTACAAACTACTGCAGATAGCATAATATATTTATTACAGTGATAGCTCAGTCCTTTTTTTTTTTCTTTTTTCTTTCTTTTCTTCACTTCCTCTGGCTAATGAAAATAGTTAGCTCATGAAATATCTTGGTCATAATATCACACTTGACTTGTGTAATAAGTATTTATATAGATTATTAGTTACTTAGTAACTGCCATGTGTTTAATTATAGCTATATTTCTCCAGTAGCTATCACCTGTGGACAAACATAACTTTGTATCATAGATTGTTAACACGAATTTTTTTTTTACAAAATAGAGTAAATGTACATGGCATAAAGGGGATTATTCCATGCCAGATATCTTTGCAATGTTATTTTTAGGTACTGACCAGTGAGATAACTCATGTTATCTCATGGTGTTCCTCCCATGCTGTACTGGCAAGCTCATTGCCCTAGTAGTTATCTGCAAATGGTGTTATCTCATGCTGTACTGGCAAGCTCCTGGCTTGCCAGTTTTCCTGGTTTTTACAACAGCTATGTACCTTCTGTAAACTAAAATATCTGCTGGGGGTGAGGGGGAGCCCCTAGAGAGTTCTACAGCCTACTTTACACCAAAGCTTACAAACCATAGTGCAAACTACAGTAGTGAAGATATCTAGCATGGAATAAACCACACACTACACTCATCAGAGTGATATGGCTAGATATTTCACTCTCAGGCGTTGTTTTCACTCGCCTCTGGCTCTGGAAAATAAATTAGCCTGCTCTTGAAACATTTTGCTGTATCACACTTGACTCATGTAATAAGTGCTACATGTATGTGAACTTCTCAACTATGGAAAGTAATTGATTTCTTTTAAATTTGTACGAAGCTTGTTTTTGCGAATGGTCATTCCTGTCTAAAGTAGACTGAATAAATAGTATAGCTAACGTCTTGTATTGTGAACTACACTGGATATCATTGCTTTATCACCAATGTTATGTTTGAAGGTGGCGGTAATAAAATGTAGGTATGCTTATTGAGTCACTACATGGAGTGACCCTCGCTGCAATAATTTATATTTTCCCCCTCAATATCATGTCATTGCTCATTAGCTGGTTGTTTACACTACTCCTCTTTGCTTTAGTTTTGTGCGTTCTCATTTAAGTTAACATTGTTCATTCTGTTTTATGTAGTACTTGCTTGTTGCACTTTTACCTTGGATTTTATTTTGTACAGCCATTCTTTGTTCTTTGAAGTTCCAAATCATTTGTGACTATAAGAATAAATTGACAGATATCTGGAACATACCGGGGGTAATAGATGGGCCTGATGTTTTTAAACCACCTGAATAGTAGGTATAAGTAGTGATTTTCAAGGATGGATTGCATTTAGCTAATTCATGTTCACTTTAGTTTCATTCCCATTCACACATTCCAACACTATCATCTTACTCAGACATAATAACCACCATGTTATCTTGATTCAGTCTGTATTATTTTCATTTACCAAAACTAATTCTTGCTCGAGAAAGAGTTCATAGCGAAATTACTCCACAAAATACGTTCAAATAGTTTATGTGTATAGTTAGCTATTTGCATGTAATATAGTATTATATAGACATACAAAATAATGTGAGAAAAGGAAGAGATAATCAATTCCACATTGCTTTATGATTAATGAATATTATAATTTCGTCATTTTATAAATAATATAAAAGATATAAACATATTGTCAGTGTTCTTGCTCTGCATCTGATTAGATAAATATGTTTTCATACAACTGTAAATAGTTTAAAAGAACCAATTGCTTTTTAATTCTTTTATAAATTTTGAATTTGAGGCAACTTCTAGTCTCACTCCGATGTGGAAGTGTTCAAAATCCTATAAACAGGAACAGAATTGCAGAATATCATTGTCACTGACTGAATAGCTAGTTAGTAAATGCTATAGACTTGGCTGTTGGTTGTAATGTACTTGAGTCAGTGCAGTGTCTCATAGCAACCGTGTCATGTAATGTACTTGAGTCAGTGTAGTGTCTCGTAGCAACAGTGTCATGTAATGTACTTGAGTCAGTGCAGTGTCTCATAGCAACAGTGTCATGTAATATGCTTGAGTCAGTGCAGAGTCTCATAGCAACAGTGTCATGTAATGTACTTGAGTCAGTGCAGTGTCTCATAGCAACAGTGTCATGTAATGTGCTTGAGTCAGTGCAGAGTCTCAGAGCAATAGTGTCATGTAATGTACTTGAGTCAGTGCAGTATCTCAGAGCAACAGTGCCATATAATGTACTTGAGTCAGTGTCTCATAGCAACAGTGTCATGTAAAGTACTTGAGTCAGTGTAGTGTCTCATAGCAACAGTGTCATGTAATGTTAATGTAATCATGATGTTTTACTTACTGCATATGAGACTCCGCCCATAGATTTTTGGAGAAGAATACTAAACATGTTATGCCAAAGTTTGGTATCTGTTCCTCTAAACATCTTTTTGATTTGCTCCCAACCAGCCATGCCAGACTTACTGGAGTCTAGCTTCATAAATATCTATATAACAAACAAACAAACAATATATATATATATATATATTAATATAAAAACAACAACCCAAAACCACACCCAGTAAACGAGCCAAACAACTTGGAAAATAGATGTCGTTACATGACACATTAGATGTAAAAAGTGATGTTTACACTTCAAAAAAGCTATTTCTTTGTAATTATTAAAGTCTGTTTATCAGCTTGCTTGACCATGCTCCCTTCCAATGCACTCATACACATTACTAGTAACCTGTCTATATTCTAATAGAGGTATCTGGCTGTCATACCAGATAGCTACCTCTCTAACTATATTCTAATAGAGGTGTGTCTGTCTGTCATACCAGATAGTTACCTGTCTAACATTCTAATAGAGGTGTGTTTGTTATACCAGAGAGTTACCTATCTAACTTAGCTATATTCAATAGGTGTGTCTGTCATACCAGATATTAACCTGTCTAACTAGTTTATCTTTCTGAACAGAATGTCTAGATGAACTACATCTGTTTCACTAGTAATGAGTCAAGATAGCTACTTGTCTGACTAGAGGGTCACCTGTTTGATAAGATTAGAGCTGTCTTCTGTCAGTACTCCAGTCATTACAGAGAGTACTGAGTCCAGGTGTAGTCCGTCTAAAGTGTCATTCCATAAAGGACTGTTTTGAAGTAACTTCCAAAATGCACTCATATCCTTCATTGCACACAAACATACACATACATACATACACATAAATATATATTAATCATAGCACATTAGATCCTTGTTTATGTATGAACATCAGTTAGAATACATAGGTATAATATATTAGCAAAGCTGACACTCTGACAATTTGAGATTTGGGATCGTGTGTGTGTGTGTGTGTTGAAGCTATAGGTGGGGATATAATAGTACATGTACAGGCTACTTAATTTCCACTGACAGTAATCATGTTTAAACTTAGCAAAGAGTGAAGTACAGATAGCACCAAAGGTGCGAACCCTCAGTGCTACTACACACTATTACAAAGACCAAAATTGAATAATTTATTTTATGAAGACAGTATTTGCGTGCATGGGGTACATATCAACAATTGATACTACTCAAATAAGCTAGACATGAAAGGGACACTCACCCCCACCAGTAATATTAATGAGAAACTCCAATCTCAGCACTTGGGAAACCCCTGAGACTACTATCACTGGCATAAGAAATTCTTTGCTCAGTTTGCAAAGTGATTATTGGGAAAGATACCCACAAAAACTATGATTGTATAATGGCTAAATAACTTTTGCTAAAGAGATTGTCTTGTATAATAGTTTGGTGCCTCTTTCCATATTTGAGAGGCCACAGTATTCGAGATCCACTGTTGTGTGACAGAATAACTGACAAACAAACTGACTACTATAACCCTCTTGTGCAGGGGCACTGAGGGTTAAGTAGTAAGTAGCCTTTAAAAAAGTAAAAATTGTGGATTTAGGTTTCCCCCAAAGACTATGAAGTCACAACTGCTCTAAAAATCATGGAAACCTGTAAGGTCACTTGCCCCATGTAATGACATATCCCTAAATTACTGCTTTATTAAATAAGAGAAGACCATTTTGCTAGGTATCATTGAAAGAGGCTGTAATTTAGGGATATGTCATCACATGGGGCAAGCAACCATTCTTGTTCATACATTTTAGAGCAATTGCAATTTAATACTTTAAAATACTAGCTCACAAATGTATGAACAAGAATGGTTGCTTGCCACAATGTCACCAAGACAGGAATTATCTGCATCAATATAGTTTTTTTTTTTATAGTTATTGCCAATGAATAAATATTGATACAAGAAAATATAATGAGTCTATTGGCTTAGTGTTTACATGAGTGCCTCAAGCACAAGTGTAAGTATGGCCAGTCAGACGAGTGATATTCTCCTATATCAAATGAATAATAAATGTATTGTGTGTTAAACACAATGAACAATGCTATAACCTGGATGGACATAGTAAAGGTAAAATCTTACCTGATGTTTAAACTGGTGTAGCTAAAATAATTTCCATTAAATAGCAACAGAATTAACTTACGTAATATTTCTGTATTGTTACGCCTCAACAGAAAGTGCTTACTGTAATTGTAACTAAAAGCGGGTGGAATAGACGAGGGTAGGCGGCGTAGGTTTAAAAAAGGAAGGCTAAAATGTGAAAGAGAAGGCAACAAAGCAGTTAATTAGCCGGTGGAATCGACGAGGAAAGGTGGTGTAGTAAAAAGGAGCATGAAAGAGACAGCAAAAAGGAACGATTAATATTGTAAAAAGTGGGTGGAATTGAATCATCGAGTAAAGTTGGCGTAAGTTTCAAAAAGAAAGGTGAAAGTAGAAAAGACGGTAAAAGTTGCGCAAAGCCTAAGTCCACGATCATGATAGAAGGACTGCAATACGTCTAGCACCACTGTGTGGCGGGGTACTTGCTAGTAAGATACAATTATTAGATCAAACTACTACAAGATATATATATTATTATAAATATTACAAATATTAAAAAAAGAACAAACAAAAACAATAATACAAATATTAGGTGGCCAATATCTTACTACTTAGTATTTGTATTCATATTTACTACCTATGAATTAATCTAATTTGGTATCTATTCAATTTGTAATGTAAGTGTTATCGAATTTTTATATCCTATTGGTTGTGTTCATACTAAGATCTCTTACTTCAGCTTCATACTAATGATAAATTCATACCAAGATATCTTACTTCAGTTGTTAGACTAATATGATAAATTCTTAAAGCTTGTTCGAACTGGTTGAAAGTGACAACATCTTGTGTAGCTACTCCTTGCAAGTGTCTTCCCAGATCCACTAGCACATGACTAGCTCGCCCAGTAAGCAAATGACAGACCATTCCCTGCATAGTCAGTAGCATATGAGCATCTCTCACTGCAATATCACTCCCTGGAGATGGCTTGGCAGATAGCAACATTTTATGCTTCTCTTCTGGTCTTCCATCTTCTTTGAAACTAAAGCATAATTGAATAAATATACAGAGTACAGAGTGTAATCGTAATGGAAGCACGCAAACAAACAGACTCTCTAACATGCTCCATAGAGATGTTGATGTCATTCCAACATTAGAGCCTATTTGTTTAATCACCACTTAGTAGACCAACTAGTAATTAATTAGTAAATTAGTATTAAAATAGTACTTGGTGAGTGAAAATAGCCAGCAGGAAGCTTTAGATGTAGCACCATCCATGAACAATTGAATGTGGCACAATTCATTCAATGAGTACTTTCAGACGAAATTAAGTGATAACAATTTACGTTTATTTTGACATCTGTAAGTCAAGACGGCAGTACAATAATAAAATGAAGCACTGGAGTTGCACACCCTCAGCGCTACTATACACTAGCTAGCTATTACAAATCATCGCAGATTATTCAAATAGGATATCAATCTAGCTCGAGCTATTAAAATGTTACATAAAAACGCTATCTTCATAAGAGAAGAAGCTAAATGGGCCAGGGACACTCACTGGTATATAATTTCAACGTGAACTTCACTTACACCACTCTGTAATGTTAACTTCCCAGCATAAAGAAAAACTACCGCACAAAGCAAGAAATTGTTTGCTCATGTGATTAGGATGTGACATTAGGGGGCTTTACCCACAAAAAGCTAGTACTGACGCAGAGCTGACAGCGTCACGGTTTCCCAAAAATCAGCCTGAAATAAAAAAAAAGTAGCACAACAAAAGGTCTTAAATTGTCGTTGTGAAGTTCATACCTAAATCAACAGTTAATTGTCAGTAATCTCCAAAATCAGTGTGTGACAGACAGACAAACAGTCGTGCATGCGTGCTGAGAGTTAATAACAGTATTCATGATAGCAAGTTAAATACTATGCATAGCACTCATTAGCTAAGTATTACTAGCTAATTGGTATGTTTAATGTAGTAATAGTGAACTCTAATGGCAAGCAAGCTAGTCAGTCTTGTAGCAATTATAAGCGTCTTGAAGTGAATCTGTGAGTAAATCATAAGTCTGCTAGCAGTTCTTAAGTTGTGGCAAAGACCGTAATGACCAGACAAATTGCCAGCCTCACCTTGCTCAGTGCGCACAAAGCACAAATAAACCTCTCGCTTGCAGCAACACCACACTCTCTCTCAGCTACAACAGATTGTGTTAGTGAGAGGTATCTAGACATCTTCAGAATAGTGATTTTAGGTTAATAACCCGTGAAATAACTCGTGATATTTCACAGTTGCTATCCCCCGTTGCACCACAAACGCTCATTACACTCGAATATCTAGTAGTTGATCGCAACGATCCAGATGGTTGAGGCACTAAAAATAGTACATATTGACGGGGAGGAGGTATAGCATGTTATTGATAGGGAGGAGGTATAGCATGTTATTGAAATGAGTAAAAAACACTGGAGAGAAAGACGAGGAGTGACTTCAAGTGGTACAAATGGTGTGTGACTGCGTAAAATATAGAAATGTCGAAGCTATTCCTGCTATGGATTTGTTTCCCTTATAATTATTGGCACTACTAGCTGAAGAACAAACAGTTATAATAGAATAAACATTGGATGTGTTGTACCAACTACTGCAACAGTGATGATAATTTTATTAAATGTAATACAATTGGCTCATTGGAACTTGTGTCTAATCACGTCTTACTTTGCTACACTTGCTTACCAATAATTGGTATACTCACATTTCTTTCTCTGACTGCTCATTAACGTCAGTAATCCTGAGGTAGAGTACACATCTGTTCTGTAAACTTGCTGGGAGACTGGGATGCTCTCTACTAAGAAATTGGAGAATGAACCCCTAAGCAGTAATAATTTCAAGTCATCATTACTATCACATTAATAGTAATTAAACAGCATAGTGATGGTGAGTGAGCTAGTCCTACACAGTGTAGTGATGGTGAGTGAGCTAGTCCTACACAGTGTAGTGATGGTGAGTGAGCTAGTCCTACACAGTGTAGTGATGGTGAGTGAGCTAGTCCTACACAGTGTAGTAATGGTGAGTGAGCTAGTCCTACACAGTGTAGTGATGGTGAGTGAGCTAGTCCTACACAGTGTAGTGATGGTGAGTGAGCTAGTCCTACACAGTGTAGTGATGGTGAGTGAGCTAGTCCTACACAGTGCAGTGATGGTGAGTGAGCCAGTCTTACACAGTGTAGTGATGGTGAGAGACAACTTTTAAAGCATTTATAAAAGACTTAGGAAGGCCAAAGTAACTCCAAGTGAAAAATAGAAATGGTCATGCAGCTACTTGATGACTACATGCAAACTTTTTTCCTCTTAAAAGTAAGCAATAAAATATGATTTTTTTGTCACTTTATCTACCTGTATTAGCAATGCTTCATACAGAGGGGGGTGGGGCCTGGAATGCCCCTCCCCCTCCCCCACAAGAAATCCGAATTTTTAATTATAAACGGTAACTCAAAGCAAAATTATTTTATTGTTAAATCAAAGCACAATTCTTCTATTTTTTGTTTGAAAATCTCTCGAACTTCATCAAAGTTTAGAGCCGAAAGCTCAGGATCCTCAATGGTAATTTTCATGAGCCGACCGAGATGGCCAGTAATACAGTTGCATAAACAGTTTCAATGAGCTTCATATAGCTGAAAGATCTTTGAACTCTGAACTGTTTCTGGAAAAATCCCAGAATTAGTGTCACTTCGGCCATCATTCTTACTCTGAGTCACTGACTCATCATGATCTGGTGCTAGCTTGACTTCTGAAACACCTCCCCCCCCCGAGAAAAAAATCCTGTATGAAGCCCTGATTAGGTAGAAAAAATATGCCAGAACCAATAGGTAGCTACAGTACTAATACTCTAGACAAAATCTATGCCAGTTCCTTTACTTCAGTTGGACAGTCACATCATAATGCTACTTTTTTTCATTAATACATATTGTGTATACAAGTTTGTAGGAAATACATAAATTTAGAACATATCTATAATTCACCCCTTTTTTTAAAAAACCTCCTACAAATTCTAGATCAGCTCCTGAAGCTAGTATAGTAACTAAATGATTTCAAACACACACATAATCACACATACAATTAGAATTAGCTTCCATGGATGCATAAGACTCACCTTCTTAATATCAGTTATATTGTAATAATTGCCTCTATTCTTTCCTGAACAGAAACTGTACTTGCCATGATGTATGAGTGGTAGTGCACTGAGTCTAGATCAATATGTCACCATGACAACATGAATTGTATAGCAAATTAACTCACTTCTTTCCAAATTGTCTGAATTCATAGATTGTGAGTGAGTTATCGTCCAAGAAAAAATATCCACAGAGTTGCCGATGGACGTCTCTACCACAACTACACCAAAACAAGAACTAGTATGAAGTTTTGGAGACTCCCAGGATGATTTTACCCTGGTTCTATAATTATAGTGTATATTTTAGAGACTAGCAAGCAATATGAAGGACTGCTATCCTAATGTTTCGACTTTATTATAGACTAGCAAGTTCACCGCACACAGTGGTGCTTGATGTACTAACTTTGCAAATTAGAAATGCAGTAGCATTTCCATTCTTATTATCCTCTACCACTTGGTTTAGTTACACCTGTCCATTTTGTTCTCACTTACCTTTCTTGACTCATGTATTCATGAATGCACACACCACCATCATAGTCGATATTGATGACACTTTCCCAACCCAACCCAGCTTTATTCTTGAACATACACACACTGAGATCTTTATCAACCTGGCTCATGTAATGTATAATTTATAAATACAGTTCCGATAGCGGACATCCTGAGAAGTGGACACACTCTCTAGACTGGATAAGTGCCAGGCACCAATTGACAGTTCAATTCCTACTGTACATTTACATGCTCCCAGAAGCTACCATTGTAGCGGCCCATCTAACTGACTATACTATGAACTATTACGTATACATGCATTCTGTTATGTTGCAAACCCTTTACCAGTCAATGATTAAAAAGTTTTGCTGAATTGTAGTTGTAAGTTAGGAGCCCGTAGAACGGTCTATCGGGAACTTCTACAGTGGTGACCTCGACGAACACGCTACCAATTAGAATACTTCTCTTATGGTGTAGTCGCCTACTGGACTCTGGCCTTCATCTTTGAAGTGACATTTCTATTTCAAGCACACCAGTAGTTCCATATGGCTGACCCTGCTGTGGCTGCCGCTGCTGCTGCTGCTGTTAAAGCTGTCTCCCTTAAGTTGCCTACATTTCTGGCTGCCAGACCCAATGTTTGGTTTCAACAAACAGAGGCTCAGTTTGCACTGCGTCACATTGCTGAACAGACTACACAGTACTACTACCTCCTCACTGCTTTGGACCCTGTGGTTGCAGAACGGATGGCTGGAGATATAGCAAGTGTTCCTGAAGAGAATACAGTAGAACCTCAGA
>WLWD01005514.1_pt1 | contig 22322 bp, 11 predicted proteins | sample 6712731 | NCBI WGS metagenome assembly WLWD01 (sample SAMN12718690, study PRJNA576275) | sponge metagenome | isolation source: marine sponge | host: Mycale hentscheli | place: New Zealand: South Island, Marlborough, Capsize Point | collected 2014-11-01
AAGGACCTGTGTTGGGATAGGACCCTTTACCGAACAGCTACCCAGGTACTTGGATTGGGACACCATCAAAGTTGATTCTCGTTCCACAAAACGAAAAGCTAAAGCTGAATGCCATGAAAAAGCTATTCTGTTTTGCAGTGAACTAATTTCTAAAACTACAAATGAAGTCGATTTGGCAGGAGAGCTGCAAAGAAGTAAGCCCTCCATCCTACCTTTTAGCTGTATTCCAAATTTAGGTTTTGGCTGAGCTGATTCTGAAAATCGAAGAGCATTTACTCAAAAATTAGCTTTGCGTGTTTCTCAAGTCTGGTCAGCTAGCAGCAGTTTTCGGCCGTTAGCTTCTGAAAGCTGAAAACTGAATGCACAATTTTCTTACAGATTGTATATCAGTTTTCAGCTTTTGATAAAACTGGATTTCCCAATTTCCACTAAACAATCGGGATTTGGAAAAGCTGATTTCTGAAATTTGAGACGAGGAAATCAGAAATCAGGTTTTCATTTTTTTGAAAGCCAATTGGCTGGTAGGGCACTCGCCCTTTAACTTGCAACTGAGCTCAAAGCTGCAATGGACTCCAAAAAATCATCTTTCAGCTGAATACTAAGCTAAAAAGTTGAAAGCTGAAACAGGCTATAACAACGCAAATCCGTTTTCGGGTTTCGGCGGTCAAATAGATCAAAATCTGATTTCTCCCATAAAATTCGGGATTTGGAAAATCTGGTTTCTGAAATTCAGAGGAAATAAATCAGAAATCTGGTTTTCATTTTTCTGAAAGCAGATTGGCCAGATAGAGCACTCACCTCGCTCCTATGCATTTGCGCTATTCGAGCGCACCACTAGTTTATTTATCTGTTTATGGGGTACGTGAGACCTCTGTTTTCGCCCGCGCTTCTTATTACGTAAGTTTAGTAAAGCGTTCACAGATTCAGTATTTTTCAATTAACGAGCTCTGAGAATCCTTAATGGCGGTGGTAAGTCAATGCGCTCTTTGTCACGGTTATAAGCCGTGCGCAACAGTATTTACTTGAAAATACATTGTCCACTAGACTACTGCGAAGGTAAGTCTGTGTAAGTGCATGTCCAGTTGTGTCAAAGCATTGTGTGTTACAACCACTACTTAGCTAAAGAATATCACAAAGAAAACTTTTAAATAACATGTATTGTTTTGTTGTTTTCCTTCCAAGCAGTTGTAGAGAGTTGTTACTATGGCACTCAAATCCCTTTACCCTGTATGCTAAAGTAAAAAACTGGACCTTATTTTCAGTAGCTTCAGTGTTAGAAGTCAATAAAAATAGTATAGTCTTTAGGCTCGCTGCCATTTGTGCTCAAGCACAACACTAGTATAAATTCACACACATGTTAAATGAAAAAATCATTTATTTAATATAATTTTCCAGTATATGGAAAGGTGATGGAATTAGTAGGGCATCTCAAAGATGAGCATAGTTATGCGGTTGACATTGTTGAAAAAACCTTTCAAAATTTGGATGAACTTTGTGCTTGATGGAAGACACAGAAGAAAAGTCCCACATTCATGGTTTATGTTATGCATACTACCCCAATGCTTACTCAAAACTATCAACATTATTATTAATACAGCAATCAGTAAAACATAACCCAGGTAGGAGTGGAAAAGAGGGCTAAAAAGTCAAGGGACAAGTACAATTATTATAAACTGCTCAGTATGTATAAAAGCTGTCACTTAAAATATTGAAAGAAGGTGTTGGTTCAAGGCTCATAATTCATAGTTTTAGACAATCTGAAATGAGTAATGAAATTTTTGGTGTTCACTTGATAGCAGAAAAGAACACAAATAATATAAGGAAAGCTTTAATATTCAAATGATTTTGTCACTGTGGCCAGTATTATGCGGAAAATGCAAACTTTTGACTATTATTTTATTATCTTGTATAAGCAGCAAGGTGAACAACTAAATGAAGATTGTAAATTGCTGAATTATCAAGATTTGTTATTAGTTATTTAGACAAAATTTTAAAAAGATATGCTACTCAAACATGGTGCAATGGTTATATGTATATGGATACAATCTACAATGTTAATGATTATAATATTCATTTAATTCCATTACTAGTGTTAGATGACTCTATTAAAATCTGGAAGACAAAGTTGCAATTATACTGGAGTTCATATGAAGTTGAAATGTAAGAGATTTAAATCCTGTTTGTGGTTTATGTCAGATTGGCTCCACAATGTTCACTCATGGAATAATTATTTGATGTATTTAATACTCGTGGCTGGAGGAAAGAAATAAAAAAGTATTGATACACTTTTGACAGAAACTATCCAAGCACAGTTAAAAGTGTTACCATAATTAAGTCAACAAAAATTTATTGAAATTTTTTATAAGTCACTGCAAAAATTGTGAGCAATTGGAATTTATGTTTCAGATCTGGCAGTTACATGCATGCGAGTCATTCCACTGTGTGTTTAAAAAAATTGTTTATCTCAATCACAAGATTAATAGAAGCCTTGATCAACTTATTTTTATAATATATTGTATATAGCTCGTGACAAAGCATTTCTGCAATTGTGCAAAAGTGAAAGAGGAATAAAACACTATGTGACATTCACAAATCACATGAAATGTGAAATCTTCATTCAGCAATAATTATACATTTATTGTACTTACTGTTGATAAATGCTTTACTAATCACGAATTTATCTCCTCTAAGTAATGCTACAGAGTAATTATGCTTTTGAAGAATGTAGACAAATTTTAGATTTTAAAAATGTATCCATTCTTAACAGTTTCCTGGTGACTACATGCTTTTCAAAGCATACAAACTAACTAACAATCATGTGGCCTTTAAAGAAATCCAACAAGATTGAATTCCAATAAGCGGACTGGACAAATGTTATCATTCTTATTGAGCTACTTTTGATTACTTATGTTAAATTACTTACCATCTAGAAAAATCAACGTCAGCTTGCACACACACATGTACAGTTACGCTCACACACATACATAGTTAAACACATAGGCATATACAGTTACACACAAACCTACAATAAAAAGTCACTGTGACAAAAGCGAACATAGGCTCTTCTATACATCTAAACTGCTATATATTTTCACATGTTCACAATAAGTTACACTAAATTTAGCTTATTCCAATCTACGATATGAATAGCTCATAAAATTGGCATTATATAAGTGGTAGAATGTACCAATTATAAAGCATAATAGCTAGTGTATCAATAATCTAGTGATATAAGGTGGTTTGTATTGAATACTCTTCATAGTGAGCATTTGAACAAAATAATGAAATGAATCACCTTCCTAAAAAAAATACAAGGCTTAATTTTGTGAAGAAAAACAAAACAAAAGGAGCTGGAAGATCTATAGTATGTCCAAGTTGAGTTGGCGCGGTAAAAACCGTTAATAACTTTTGAACGGAAGTAGCTACGCTTCCGGGGTTTGTACCATTCGAAAGCTCGTGCCGAAGCGGTCCAGAAAATTCCCTTTAAAAACTTCTGAGCCAGCGGGAAAGTGCAGTTTCAAAACTCAATAGAAAAGTCTATGGGAATAAATAAAACCACACGTTTCCCGCGCTACACACGGCGGGATTTAGTCACGCGCTCAAACTGGTCCAAACACGTGCGCAGTACCTCAGAGACAATTGTAAACAAAAAGCAGTCGTAAGTTTGGTGACTTCGTTTCTACCCTTCTGCTTGACATTCTGGTTCATTTTAGGCTCAGGAATTTGTTGCTATTCAAGGCTACTTAACAAGAGCAAGCTACAATGTGAGGTACGTTTGTATCACGGGTTGCTTGTCCACTCAGATTTTCTTACCTGTTTAAATAGGGCCTATTTATTTAGAAACTCAGCCAATTTACTGTTTGCTGACCAAGATAATAAGATATACAATTCATCATAGACTCTACATGTCACTATTTATGCTTTAGCTGTCCATTACTCCTCATGTCTATATAGGTACAGTTCTCTATGGTTATGGTGGTGATGCTATTTACCACCCTCCAAATTCAACTGCTGCTTGTATCTGCCACAATTTCATGTCATCATAAAATTATATAATATATATATTGTACATGTCATTATAAAATTATGGTAATTGTCATTTTTTTTTGTATAATTTAAAAAAAGTTGAAATTTAACAAGTCGATATAAAATATAGTAAAATCATGAATAAAATGATATGAATGATTCAGTGTGAAGGACAAAGTAATACTGGAATGTGTGTGGCCATAGCTAAAGTGTAGGTGATGTGCTGGATTCTTCACATTACTGTTGAGTACTTCAGAAATTCGTCACACCAAGAAATAAGAATAGAGTTTAAATACACGCTTAAGCACACAACAATCAGACTTACTTGAGGAGGCACTCAGCCGCGGTCCTGTGCTTCTTTCCTCTAAGCTTTGTAGCTCCAGATAACCCTCCGCAACCTTCAACCAGTTTTAGCGCACAACTAGAAGCTCGTACAAACTATAAACTACGAGTGATTAGTTATAACTGGGCATATATTGAATACAGCCGCGGAAGAAAATGCTTTAGCTTCTTTTTCATTTCAACAAGTAAACTTACGGTAATAATGCGCACCTTGGACCCGCCCCGTTTTTACTGTGGGCGTCGACGTTTTCGCGCGTTTGAGCTACTACTGTCATGTGACCTTAATTGGTCTCCGGTTTCGTCAAGTGCATTCCTCTTTTGCCACATTTGTGGTCGCGCCAACTCAACGTGGACATACTATAGTTAGGCATTATAAAGAAACTATAATATAACCATTGGTGCATAACCGTTCCTAGCTTTGATATGCTAGCGTTTTTGTTGCAATTGCGTAATGTTTGACGATCTTTACCAATGCTAACTTACTCTCCCTAGCTGCTGCATGTCACACTGAGCCCTCCTGTTTAGCTACTTTAATTCTTACTTGTTACAGAAATAAAATTTCAGTAACAATCACTTTTTGTTCGTCGTTGTTTTTCCTTGTACTCTACTTATTGACACGCTGAGTCAGAATGTTTACCACTTGTGTCCTTATACCATGTGGCTTACCAAGTTCGTAGTATACTAAATCAGAACAAGTCCAGTATTCATTTTCTGGACTGAATATTCAGTGCTTATTCAATATTTTTTTCCTTCATGGTTGAATTTGACAATTATTATACTTTCATCATTTTTAGCTAAAATGTCTCTGTACTTTCATTTTATCTCATGAAATTAGTTTCTTTTATGCTCATGATTAATGTGCTGGCATAATTTTGAGAGTAATCAGAGATTTCATAAATGCTAACATGATTCGTAGCAATTTTTTTTTAAATTACAATTATTTTTTTTTGTACTGTAACAATAGCAATTTAATGTAGTCTTCGAGAGATTGGCCTTGGGATTTTTAAAAAGAATCTGTGGATACCCTCTAGGCATTCAGCCGGGGGTCCTGCAGTTCCTTTCCTGAAGAGTTGTGCTACATTAGTAGCTTTGGATCACCCTCCCCAACCTCCAGCTAGTTTTAGCACACAACTAGAAGCTCTAAAATGTTAAACTACGAGTTCAACATTTCTACCGGTTTAACAGGGCATACATTGAATACAGCCGTGGAAAAAGAACTGCCACAGCTTCTTTTTCATTTCAATAAGTAAACTTACGGTAGTAATGCGCACCCTTGACCCGCCCCTTTTTTAGTGTGGGCGGCAACGTTTTCGTGCGTTTGAGCTACAACTGTCGTGTGACTTTTCGCCTAGTGCATTACACTTTTGCCACATTGTGGTCACCAACTCAACGTGGACACACTTTAGTATGTATATTCAAGATTATACAGGCATAATGTGGAGGTCTTGGAAATCATCGTTATTGTAGCTCAGTGGCTAGAGCACTGGTTGCTGCAGCCAGGGTTCCAAGGTTGAGTGAGAAAGGTTCAATTTAAGATTATAACAACAACCTGTAGATTTGTATATTGTAATAATTTCATTATTTCATATTTCACGATTTCTAACTTTATAAACATTTCAATTTAAATATATAAAATTTTCAATGATGTTAGTAAAGTGATAAGACAATGTAAATAAAGTGTTATTGTATCTCTGTTCAACATGGAATTATTTATATAATAATAATGGTATGTATATTATTTTCATACACAGCATCCTTAAAGAATGAATAAAATTGGAGGGATTAATAATAAATCGGTATGGGGATCTGACAACAACATTCCTGATTTACTTTTAGTCTAAGGAATTTTATTATGTAGCTATCAAGTTTAGTTCAGTATCCTACACTGAGCAATCATATAAAATAATAAAAAGCCAGTAAGAAATAAAATTATACCATCATACTGTCACTCAGTCAACAGCCATCAATCATTATGGCTGACTTTTATTCCACAAGAGACACCAAACTAGATAACCATAATTATTAAAATTGGCTAATTATTGGAATTTCCACTTAGTTCTTTAGAAAACGAGAGAAAAGATAGAAACTTATTGGAATTTCCACTTAGTTCTTTAGAAAACGAGAAAAAGACAGAAACTATGGTGAGTACTGTTATACGACGACGCCTATTCATTAGTATAGTGCTGTTTACAATCACACGAGCTCACGTGAGCATAGGAAATTTTAGCGAGTCTAGTTCAGATAGGTTACTTGCTTTCGATAGTTTTAGCACTATCCATTCTTTAGTGTAGTATTGGAAGTTCTGCTGCTGGAGGTGTTGTTTTTTCATCAACTGTAAGTATGTTGGCTCTCCAAAACGTGTGCCCTAAGTTTTCGTGTAGCGTACATGCCAGAAAGTCCAAATGTTCTTGATTAAAACTAAAGCCAAGAATGCAATGAAGTCTACAGAAAGTCAAATTCCATATGGCAGAGTCTTACAACAGCTTTAGATTGTTTGGATCAGTACCAGTTTGTCTAAGGGCTGGTTCTAAATGTTTAGAGATGGAAGCAGGCCAATATAAAATACCCTAGCTAGACAAGTTAAAACATAAAGAACAAAACTATTATTGTTATAAGCAGAAAAATTAAGAACTTTGTTATACAACAATAGTGCCTTCATTTGCAAATTATTACATTTTGCACTATAAGTGCTGTAGTTAATTGAACAAATAATTATTTAGTTTTCACATGAGTAAGTTTAGGAAACACAATGTGCATACCATTTACAACAAGAACCGCTTCATCTTTAAAGTAGTATCCATCTAAATCCTTTCCATAACAGGTATAATTGCCACTGTGTTTTGGTTCCAAATTTGTTATCAATATCCAACTATCTCCAAACTTTTCTGGAGGATTGACAACTTTAATTTCAGGAAAAAGTCTATACTTGAAAAAACCCCAATCATGTTCTGTGCTATTGGCACAAACGAATATTGCTATTTCTCCCACATTTTTTTCTAAATAACGTGGAAATATCTTTTCCTTTTGGACTACAAACAAGTTCATTGGGAAGAAATGGTTTTTACATAATAATATTTGATAAAAGCCACATGTAGGCATTGATTCACCTAGGAACAATCTTTTTTCAACTATTTTTACTAGAGAAAATTAATTAGATTTTATGTACATCACTTTGCAAATTCACAGTTGCACTGGATAAAACAATCACTACAAAAAGCTTTAGTATGTTGTTTGAACATGCTTATTGATTTGATTTGAAATATTGTTTTTCAAATTGCTTGAGAAACATACTACAAAAGGCAGGCATCTCGATTATAAACTTATATGTGTTGTTTGAACATGTTTATTGATTTAATTTGCAATATTTTTTAAAATTGCTTGAGAAATTTTTTTCTGAAAGGTTCTAAAAGTAGCCATAGCAAAATCAAATACTTTTTTGCGCAAATCTCTAAATATTATACTAGCTTACTAGAGTGTCATAAATTGGCTTTATATTATTTCTAACAAAATAGATGATCAAATAATATAAAAAGGTACAAGTAAGTGTACGCAAGATGGACAACAAAGACAAGCACTTAGTTGTCCAACAATTTCCAGGTTGATACTCAATGAGGCATGTCTCAAAACATTTTGGGTTTTAAATAAGATTATATCTTAATGCACGATAAAGCAAAGGAAATTAAAGTTCATAAAAAATATATAATTTGATGGGTTACAATTCACATTCTGATGTCAAATCTAATTGATAGACTAACTAATATTATCAATGTTTTTATTTTAATGATATTATAATTGTATAAATATTTTGTCAATTTGAAATGGAGTATATGTGTCAAGAGTTTATTTGTGTACATTATGTGGACATTAAATGAGTTTGTGAAAGATTCTAAAAGTGATTAAATATTTTATATGTTTATCATGTATTTATCTATCCTCATATCAACACACAGTTATAGCAAGAAAAAGATGAGTCTTTGATTATGTTATTGTTAAACTTTATTACCTAGAACCCATAAAATTCCTTTTCCTACAAGTAAGGGAGTTGTAGACATGCAATATAAATTTCCATTATGACATCTGTTAACTTTAGGAATTGTTAAAACATTATTTGATATCTCAGCATTTTGTGGACATGCTGAATCGCGTTTAAAAAACCACACAGGATAGTCAAGAGATAAACACTCGAATTGAGCAGATTCTCCTTCTTTTCTTTGAAGTATTGGTGGTGTTAAAATTTCGGGATCTGCAAAGTATATATATCAAGTAACATCATTGGATATCTCACGTATCGATCTGAATTTAATTTAACTATAATAGCTACTAGAAAATTCCTCATTAAAAAACGAATCTGAATGATATCATAATGAAAAAATAAGAAAAGTAATGTATTAAACTAAGCTAGTTGCTATTAATTATTAGCATATTAGCGAATGTTTACACTTGCACAATTCAGAGTATTATAATATCGGTGACATCATGGGATATTTCAGCAAACTACAGTACTATGGTAAAGATATCTAGCATTTACTAAATGTTATGAAATTACTGATGTGCTTCATAACAATAGATCACAAGCTATTGTGCATAACTAAGTCAATAATTAAGGTGAAATACAAAATTACAAAGAGTTGTATGCAATAACAACATAAAATCCACATTCATTTTTTTCCAAACTGTCAAAAGTAGCTACAAGTATCTAACTGCTGACATATAATTTTATCTAATTATTATGTAAATATTCAATGATTCAGTCATTCTTAGCTGAAATAATTATAATAATAGCAAATTTTTCCTCATTCTAACAGCCAATATTGTTAATTTTTACTTAACCCAATGTTTCAACTCTTGCGGAAGTCCTCAGTTGACCCCTGGAGAGGACTTGGCAATAAGTCTGAAACATAGGGTGAAGAATTATCACACAGTTGAAAGCCTAACTCTATAATAATACTAGTTTACTGCTATAAAGCTGGGAAAAGCTTAACAGATGAATATAATGTCATTAGCAGAATGGTGAACAAGCCATTGTGCACAAACAATGCAAGAAACAGGGTAGCGTAAACCTTCAATATCTGTACTAGCAAAAACAAAAAGAAAACAGGCTACATTTGTTTAGTTAACCTAATGTTAAAATTCTAGCTTGTATTCACCTAGTTAGAAGTCATCATTGAGTACATATATTATTAGAAGTAGCGGCAAGTAGGATCTAGAATTTTTAAATGTGTTTTTTTTTTACAAAGATAAAGACCACACCCATATGATTATAAAAGCTTTTATGTAAGTAATAAACAAAATTGTGTGACAAAATGAGTTAAGGAAAGCCCAATTTGTAATTATGATGGCATTTACTTAATATACTTATTATTATTTAAATGGTGTTGTACATGTGTAAGTGCCACGGCTCCTTTGCCTTATTGTATCTCTAATGACGCTGTTATATACTATTTATTGTTAAGTATCAACAGCAGAAATGCATTTATATAATAATAATACACTTGTGTGTCAGACGACGGTGTGTATATTCTAATCTATACTCTGAGTAGAGTAGGTGAAGCATCAGCAATAGCATGAATGGGGCTTGAACAATTGTCAGCTCAGCAGGTCGTACTCTGACGTACTCTTACCATTGCACTTTGGTGAACTCTGGAATGCCTTATTTAACATATTGTATCGGTTTCAATTTAGGTCTTGCCCCATTTCTCCGTTCTATGGTGTCTGTAGCCATGAGTAATTAACTGTCTAAGCTCAGTATGGAATAAGTGTTTTGTACAATAGCAAACCATAATCCACCACAGTCCAGCTAGCTTGTTGTAGTTTTAAACAACTGAATTTCAAGACTACTTGAATTTTTCTATTTCTTGAGGCTAAAAGCACTAGCTAGTATGATTAGATACATTTATTTAAAACACTGCTTCCATGATAAGTTCAGAAGTTCAATTTTAACATTACAAGTATATAGCCATCTCTTACCTCTATTTTCAGGAGTAATGATAGGTTCTGCAGTACAAATGTTGGCTTTTCTTAAGTGAAGCCAGCACAATTCTCGAATTTTATATGTTTATCTATAAGCAGAATGCTCTTGGCAATTCATTGTAGAAACAATTACAAACGTACTAATCACCTAATCAATATACCCTATTATGTTTAGAATTGAAGCTATTCTGATTGTTTAAATGACCATCGAAAAAAAAAACAGATATATACATCGAAAAAAATAGGTTTTCTATTATCCACTTGCTTGCTTATAATTGCAGGTATTCTTCTTCTCTGAATAAAATTAATTTTGTTTTCTTTGTTTGATAATAAGGTACCTTCTCGTAACTGTAGTAAACAGAAAGTGGTGAGTCCACCACAATTAACAATGTGGGTTATTTGCTCTTTTGTATCATCTCCTCCAAACTTTGTTAATAATTTATTTATCTAGAATTCAATCCTATTTAGACTGAAATGAAAGATGTTATATATGTAAGGATGCCCAACTTGTCCAGTAATGTAACTGGTCATCCAGTTACACAACGGCTGGTCCGGTTACACAATTGGACGATCCCATTATGTGTAACTGTCCACTTATGTAACTGGTCAATATGCTAGTCATCCAGTTATGGAACTGGACATGTTGTATTCTGTCCAGTTACAAAACTGGCTTATTCTGTTATGTAAGTGGATAATTATTCCATCCAGTTTCATATCAGTTTTTCTAGTTAGCTACTTAACATATACCTACTGGTGAACCCATAGAATCAAGGAGGAGCCATTGTCACACTTGTCCCCTTCTTCTACTCCCCCCATCCCACTCAAGCAATGAATTGAGCTTCATTTAGGGAAGGAAAGGTTAGATGAAAACATGATTTATGAAGTAATGAAAATAATAGAGAACATATTATATTCAAACTGGTTGTACCCATGGAGACCTCAACTTTCCGACTCTTTTCTCTGTAGTGTAATATATGATTATTGCAAAAATGTGTGGGTTGTGACAGTATTTATTATCTAAAATCTAGTCATTATTATCTAAAACCTAGTCAGCTGTCAAGAAATATTTCACAGAAGCTCCAGAAGGGTTGTTTTCTATAGCTGCCAGGCCAAGTTCATGTTGTGCTGGACATTCCTGTACATTTTCTTGCGCCCTATATTATTGTGCTAGACATTCCTGACGCCCCGTACTATTCCTATGCACTCCCAGATTGTGTTGATAGGATTGAAGCACCAATCAATTTTTTTGTGCCTTCTGGTAGAGACCTAACTGCCAAAATGCAGTATCAGATAGCGGATAAATAAGCTGGGACTAAAAATGGAAGACTCCAGACTTCAAAAGGAGAGATGCTGTCCTTCAGGTTAGACAACAATATTGTAGTATCAGGGTTTCATACAGGATATTTTTCTGGGAAGGGGAAGATTTTAGGAAGGAGGGGCCACACTTGTTTGACCACACCCCCTTTTGTTGAAATCACACCCGTTTGATTAAAAATTGTCTCAGGTCCACAATTAGTGACACAGAATATCATTATAAATCATAACCCCAGAATACCATTAAGTAGTAAATATTAATTTATTTCATGAAATTTCTGGGGGGGGACTCAAGTTGGGGGAGGTAGGAATCCCACTACCTCTGTATGAAACCCTAAATATAGAACCCCCCTCCAACAACTTACTTATTACTTTACTTTACTCCACTCAATTTCATTGGAGAATTAAGGTTAGAACACCATCAGTCGAATGTTCATGTGCAGGTTGTGCCACAACTAATACTCCTACTTACAACTGTAATGAAGATTATAACTTACTGTACACTCGAAGTTCTACTTCCTCAATGATCGCCTTGTTATATTTTACCTTCCCATAACAATAAATAGTTCCCGTAGCTCGGTAGTCAATGTCATTTACAGAAATTGTTTCACCTTTTCCAATTCTTGTGTACACTGATGGAGTACTGAAATGTTTGTGGAACCAGGTTGCTTTCCCTTTTCTTATCATACATGTGAGGGTCAAGGAAATTCCAAGTTCAATATTAATAACATTATCGGCTAAACCTTTAGCTTCTTTGATATATCCCTTATAACGTTCTGTAAGAAAAAAATTGTGTAAGAAATCAATGAGAAATACTTCGTTCTAGAAGTTACATGAAGTAACTGTCCCATGACCTATTTAGCAAGTCAACTCTAATGTGTGAGCAATGTCGACATATAGTATTTAATACACATGTTATTAATGTTCATAACACATAGTCAGTAAGACATAAGTGGTTTGCAGACTACATCTGTGGTTGTGGCTTGGAAAAACTACATAAAAAGTAAAATATTTGATCTGTTTAAGCCAGACTACTTCTACACTTTAATAAATGGTCTCTTAGTTTAATTTGCTTTCAATTTCAATTTGGTTTAAAATAGTAAGAAAAGTATTAAGCTAGATAATTTGCAACTCCAAACCTAAGGTGTAGTAGGGTGTCAAGACACCCTTAAAAATGACCCGATCTTTGTATACTTGTGAAGTTTGAACCAAATCATTCCATAATAGTGTATAATGACCTGCACATTTCACTATAGTATATAATAAGCCTCCCCACTTACACACTAGTGTATAATTATTCCTCTATGTCAACTCAGAGGAGAGTAGAACACTCCTTTCAGTATTTTATCCCCCCCCCCCCATCTCATGTTGCCAATGATGGTATGGGATACTTAATCCTTTTTGTGTTTTGATCTTTTGCCAGAAGGAATTTGGAGCTCACAGTCCCCTATTATATGGGTACAGAGACAACAAATTACAATCACCTTAGTAGCTCCCTTCTATTTAGCAATAAAAATGGTGCAAAAGACAGAATAAAAATATTAAACAATGTTATTTTACCGCTGGCATATTTATGAAGCTCTAGACCCAATAACTTAAATTGAAGAGAACAAGAAGAGTTTTAAACACTTTATGAATTAGTAGCAGAAATGTAGCTATGCTATCGTAGCCTCCGTTTATACACTTAATGGGAATTGGGTAGCTAGAATCCAAGCTTTGTTACTCTTTGTCCTGTTAAATTATACCCAGCAAACTTTTCATCACAAGTTTAATCTTGATGTGAGAGAGCTGTGAACATAGTCTGTCAACAACAGGAAGGAACACTTCAGCCATTCTGGTTTTATATACGGCACCCTGAACAAATTTAATCTTCTTTTGTTCATGTTTTCATTTATTTATTGCTAGGTAGCTACTCTGATTTTTCTGTGTATTATAATGTTTTTAAAGATGGAACATTAAAGGAAATATTATCTAAATAGAAGCGTACCAAATTTCACCCACAATAAGGGTTTAATAAGATAATTACAACACTGTGACAGCACATAATGAATTTGTGTTAGAAGTATAACTTCCAGTAAAATCGTCCTCAATCATATTGTTTTTATCACTTCCCAATGACTACGTTGACACCACATAGATCAACCTCGTTAAAAATTTCTATTAATATTGCTAAATTGCTTGCACAGGTGACCCCTGTACTTATTGTTATTGATAGAAATATATTGCATAAAGAATTTACGGTAAGCTGTAATGGAAAGATGTGCAGGTACTGCAGGGCTGCCAACACGCTGGTAAATCGTGGAGGGATAAAAGCTATTAGTTCGAGCTCTATTATATGTACTATAACTATGTGCGTGTATAAGTAATAAAAATTAGTATTGATGAAATCTAGTGTCACCTGAGCTACAATTGTGACCGTCTACGGGAAAACCGGGCGCAACGCGGCGTGCGTAATATCGAGAAAAGATCGATCGATTTCTTAAAAATGTATTGTTTCAAGCCTGCGGAAGGGAACGGTTAGGTCTATTATAGCAGGAACGACTAAAGCTGGATAAAACTTGGAGAGCTCAATATCTGGACGCCGACAACTCCGTAAGTGCAAAAAAAAAAATTCGAAGGTGCCGCGTTGTGCCTGGTTTTCCTATAGACGGTCACAATTATAGTTTTACTGGATGGAGAAAATAGGCTTAAACAATAAACACAGACACTGATCATTATTTTGAAGAAGTGGTGTTGAGTATAATAAACATTTAAGAACACCGCTTATTAAAAAAATTATCATCTATTTATTTAGCGTCATTTTTCACATATTGGATATTTAATATACGCTATAGGAGATGATGTACTTGATAGTATATGAAAAAAAAACAACTTTTACTTACTTCCAATATAAACACGAGTCCTTGATTTAAATGATTTATTTCCTACTCCTGCACAAGTGTACACACCTCTGTCTATAAACTCAACATTATGTAATACTATAGTTTCTTTTATGCCATCAAATTTTTTTAAAATGCCATAATTTAACCACGGTATAATACTATTAGATTTAGCCCAACTAGGTTTTTTTTTACTGTAGCAAGTAATTTCTAGTGAATTTCCAAAATAAGCTATATGATATCGGGATATAATTCCATAACTGGATGTATTGTAGGAACCAGCACTTACTGTAATATCTAGTAAATATTTAGCATAATGCATGTAATAATAATTAGGGTTGATCTAGTAGGACTTCAAATATTTTTTTAAAGTTGGAAAAAACCCTGAAATTTCCTGAAGTACGGGATTTGGTGCACTATGCACAATATGTTGTACTGTTCTCCAGATATTAAAAAAAACTCAGGAAAAAATCTAAAAAAATAGTACAACTCATGTAACATTTCAAGAAATTTTTTTTTTACATCTATTGTAAATAGGTATAAAAATTATCACCCAGCACTGGAAGCCAGACTGTTTTATTGCAACAATGGGAGGGAAAGTGTCCTGCATTAACGGTTACAACCAGTTATAATGGTATATGGACTGGTCGCCATTGGGGCTGGTCCTCCCCTGATTTCCTACTTTTTGTGTTTTAGACAATCAGTCTTGCACTATTTGGTACTACATGCAAACGGTAGAATTCTACAAAAGTACAATTATTTAATAGGTATGATCTACCTCTGTCAGCTTTGCATTTAAACAATACATGAGCAAAAACAAGTTACTAAATCTGTCCTTTAAATTTTGCTAAGTGTTATATGCCCTAGAACATTTAGCTAATCATTTGCTAAGTATCCAACCAATTTCATTTCTGAGTATCCCATGGTAAAGTGAATATCCCATGCTAAAGTGAATATCCCATGGTAAAGTGAATATCCCATGCTAAAGTGAATATCACAATCTATAAATAAAACTACATGACTTTGACTGACCTTTGATTGTAATTAATTTTAAGATAATTATTATTATTGCAATCATTGATCCAAATACTACAGCAAATAATTTTTAGTGGATACTAATCTAAAACAGCAAGACTCTAGATGGGGACGCTGCATGAAATACTACCACACGCAAGGGTCCAAGGCTCCAAGCCATTACCCCTAGTGACAACCTCCCCAGAACAAGAGCTCCACCCCTAGCTTAAGGCCTCTTCTACTCTAGAAAATGTCGGATGATGAGAATGAATACGGCACTTTAGTTGTTGTGTTTTGTTGTTGTTGTTTTTTGTTAGGCTACACGTGGCCTTGGGATGCCTTCCTAGTAATTTGGAAGCTGTAGCACAAGCCGTCTTCGCCCTACGCACTACAACACTTCAGTATTTTTGCTAAACTTATTATTGCTGATTTCTGTCCGTATACTATTACCGCGTGTCTCCGGGACACTACGGAATAAACCGGTTACGGACGGATTGAAAGAAGTCTAAAAGCTTAATGCAGGGCTCCTTAAGAAACTACGATGGCGAGAAATGCGCGAGTACGTGAATTATGTAGAATTGTAAGTGAATTAGTTAGCTACAGTTTTTCCTCGCTGTTAGTGAAAAGCCCGCCAATAATTTCTTAGCAACTCTCCGTACACGAGTCCAACCGGCTAGTGTTTCTAGCCTCCAAGTGTGAGTTCTAGAAAGCCTCCAAGTGTGAGTTCTAGAGCACGCCAGAACCTACAACTGTGGCATAAGCTAGAGCTAACTGGTGTCTATCCATTTCTGCCATAAATAGTTTATCGAAAAAAGTCGACCCATAAGGCTTTACCCGGGGATACTGAAAAAAAATTGTTTGCCCCGTTTAGGCCGATTTTTCCAAAACCCGGTCACATATTATATAATATATAATAATATTGTATGTCATTATAAAATTGTATTAATTATGCCAATTTTTTTGTATAAAAAAAAAGTTAAAATTTATAGTAAAATCATGAATAAAATGATATGAATGATTCAGTATGAAGGACAAAGTAATACTGGAATGTGTGTGGCCATAGCTAAAGGTGTAGGTGATGTGATGGATTCTTCACAATTACTGCCCAGTACTTCAGAAGTTCGTCACACAAAGAAAGTAAGAATATTGTTTAAATACACGCTTAAGCACACAACAATCAGACTTACTTGAGGGCGTTCAGCCGCGGTCCTGGTTCTTTTCTTCTAAGAATTGTCAGTTTTAGCGCACAACTGGATGCCCATATAAATGATGAACTACAGGTGATTAGTTATAACCTCGTATATTGAATACAGCCACGGAAAAAACGTTTTCGCCCTTTCAGCTACTACTGTCAAGTGACCTTAATCGGTTTCTGGTTTGCCAAGTGGATTCCTCTTTTGCCACATTTGTGGTCGTGCCAACTCAACAGGGACATAAGGAGGACCCATATTTCTAGTAATACATAATCTGTGGGATCTCCGATTTTCTAGCGCTCGGAACAGCCATTTAGAATGGTGTGTTGGCTATTTACCAGCATGGCACAATTAAGATAGGGGTCCCCTATATTTTTCCTGCTCTGGCTTATTATTGTCATTATTTGAGCTAATTTACATTTCTTTTCTCAAGCTGTTGGTATCTTTTTGACAACTATTTAACCTCAAGTATGTTCGCTACTATTTTTGCACAAAAAATTCTCTTTTGATAATTAACTTCTTAAGAAAACAGTTTAAATTTGTTTTTACTGTTTATAAGCGTAAGTGGGCATAAACCTAACTAAGACTGCAACGAGCATAAACCTAACTAAGACTGCAACTGAGTCATTTGACATCCATAACAAACTCATATATATACTAGTGATGTGCTTGAGCACAAATGGTGAGCGAACCTAACGACTATACTATTTTTATAAGAATGATTTTGACTTCTAACACTGAAGCTACTGAAAATAAGGTCCAGTTTTAAAATTTCGCATACACGGTAAAGGGATTTCAGTGCCATAGTAATAACTCTCTGCAACTGGTTGAATTGAAGGAAAAAAACAACAACAAAACAATACACGTTACTTAAAAGTTTTCTTAGTGATATTCTTTAACACACAATGCTTTGACACAACTGGACATGCGCCTACACAGACTTACCTTCGCAGTAGTCTAATGAACAATGTATTTTCAAGTAAATACTGTTGCGCACGGCTTATAACCATGACAAAGAGGGCATTGACTTATCACCTCCACTAAATCGGATAGAAAGGGAAGTCCCTTAAGTTTTCAAGTTTTAACTGCACCCGCAAAAGAATTCAAAACGGTAAACTATTCAATTTCTAGGGTGATACGGGTACTGATCGATGAACCAGAGGATTCTGTTTAGTGCAATTTGGGACCGGGTCGACCATGTAACTAACACAAAAACATGACGGTCAAAGTACAAAGTGACATAAGTACGTCCATACATATACACAAATAAACAAACATCCCGGACTTTCAATTGTATTACCCCTGTAAGTGTATAAAATATTGTGAAAACTAGTAGTCAACTATACAACATTTTCTATTTTTTGTCAACTCTAATTAACTTGCAGTGTTAATAGAGTTTGTTACGATAGACGCTGGACCCTTTCCAGTTTGGAGCTACTTGTTAAAAATTATAATTATACTTTATTTACTACGAAATGATTGCGACATTACTTTGGAAACTGTGGGGCTTGTGTCTAGGTAAATGAATCGGTCACTTTAAATATAAGCATCTTTGATTAACGTTTGTTAATGTTTTAGTAAGTGGAGTGATAGAAATCTATCCTGAGTTCCAAGTGGCTTATGAAGGACAAGACCTGCAACTAACATGTTATAGCAGGAAAAAACCATGTTGGAAAAAAAATGGTGTAATAATTAAGCCTAATTTCGTAACTAAGAATACTATTAGAATAGAGAAAGTTTCACACAGGGATAGTGGTGTATATACATGTTCTGTTAGAGAGTTTCCAAGATTTAAAATGATTAAGGCAAAAGCTGAAGTGTATGTTGGATGTAAGCATTTAGTTTAAAGTACTAAAGGACTCCACAATTTGAATAATGTTCAATTACTACATGTAACCAAATAACTATGAAGAAATTGTGCTTCAGATTTCTACAGTCCCAACCAATAATATACCTATAATTAATATAATAGTTATTGCACAAGTCAGCTACAATTTGTGGGGTTGTAGCTCCTTAGGAGTTACACTTAACGGTATCATAGAGGTATCACTATTAGAGGTAACACAATTGAAAATCAGGGATTTTTTGTGTATTTAAGGTATGTTTGGCGGTACTGACGTACTGACGTCATTTCTGTACTTTGCCCCCCACGTTATTTTAATCGCGAGGTGGTCGACCTGTTGCCAAGATAGTCTGAAAATACCTTCAGTTTTTTTAATGTCTCCACTAAGCTGCGACATATTCTTTATTTTGAAATTATTGTAACTTAGGATAAATGTAGTAATTTCTTCACAAATTGAAAATTATTTAATATAGGCTTGTACTAGACCAGTTGTAGAGGGTGACAGGATAGATCGCTACAACCAGCGACTTTAAAGTAAGCCGCCGAGTGGCCTTGGACTTAGTCTGGCGCGCGCAGCCCCTCCGCGGTAAAAAATGGGGAGGGTCTGGTGACCCGTACGTACCAGTTTGTGTATTTCCCCCATGAATCGTGGGGAAACGTATAAAATGTATACTTCATATGATAACGTGATCTAAAAATAGTTACAATTATATCCGTGGGCGGTGAGGAAAATAGTGCTGTAAGAAAAAACGCGCTGCACTTGAAGCGCGTGGTAGATCTGAGCTCGCCAGACTAAGCTCCGCTGGTGATGTCTGAGAGTTGCAAGTTGGAGGAACTTATACAAGATGTGTGGCTACTTCTGTTGAGCTACCATTTGAGCTAAGCATGGAGCAGGTAGAAAGTATTGTACACTTTGCTAGAGGAAAGGATGTATTTGTAAGTCTTCTAACTGGATCATTCTTCTACCAAGAGTATCTGACCGTGCAGGAATGCAATCAATGTGCTTCTTAATCACATTCCAGGATCACCAAACTGGTACATACGGGTCACCAGACCCACCCGATTTTTCCGCGGAGTGGCTGCGCGCGCCAGACTAGCTTTGGACTATCAATTCCTCAGGTAAACTTTTCAGGACTAGATTTTTTCTTATTTATAAACTTTAATCAGGAAAAAGAACTTGTCAAGGACACAGTCGTTAGCGATTAAAATGAGTACTGACTGAATAACGTAACAAGGACACGCCACCATAAGTCCAACCCGAAGCCAACTGCGCCTGCACAGGTTGGCAGGCACCCGGTAACCCCTTTACCGACCTGGTATACACAAACAAACAAAAAACGGCACAGTAACAATTACAATTAATGATACTCGAAACAAAAAAACATAATGTAAATGTTTCTTCTGACACTCTCTCTTTGGTCAACTTCTTTAATTGTCGTTGGAGGGTGGCCCGACACCTGTGATAACTAATTCGGTGAAAGCGGGAGTTAAATAGTGAGATATAGCTACTGGAATTGTTTCATGTGACGTTGGAACAGCAATTGAAGATAGAACGCGCTTTAATAAATCATGTCTAGTTGTATGTTGCTGGTGTTATTTATTAAGTATGAAATGACGATGTCTAAAAGTTCATTATCCTTCCTCATTAATCTGAGTCGTTTGTTTCTGGATATAGATAGAACGTCAAACAGAGTTTCCAGTTCATTGTTATATAGCTGCAACACACTTCTGTGCAGCAATTCTTTCTGTAATTAGTCATTCATAGAATCCTGATTGATGTAATCTTGATGCTAGCTTGTAGTGAGTGATTTGCTTTGGTTGGATAATTCAATTTAATTACTGTAATATCCTTCTGTTTAAAAAACTTAGAGTGCAGGAGTATGAAAACTGTGGGATTTGGAAACCCCTAGGTTCCTAGAAGCATCTTCGCTATGCTAGGATTCTACAGTCCAGAGCCTTCAAGTTTCAAACTTCTACTGACTTCAAGCTAGCACTCTAACTATTGTATATAATCATAATTATACACATTATGTATATAATTATAATTATATGCACATTATATTATATTTGCTTGTAGTAAGACAAGAAAATAAGATAATTGGGCTGACCTCCAGGGCCCTGGCTATTGGAGATACTATGAAAATACAGTGTCTTTCCCACTGCTCACCAAAGTGGTTTTTTAAGAAACATATTAATAATTCAGATGTGCTTCTAATATCTGGAAAGTGGGTACTAAAAATTAAACCTATTCATAGAAGTCATACTGGTGTGTATTATTGTTATGGCTGTACAGAAACACTGACTTACTTTCTCAATGAACAGAAAATCATCGTTTATAGTAAGTTTTGCTCATCATTTTTCAATTGTGATTATTTCCAGTAAAATTGTCGACCTCAGAATGAAGAATAGAAATGTTCTCATTGTTTCCGGTTAATTTTAGCAATATATATAATTCGGCGAGCGAGCGAAGCGAGCGAAGCTGACTCTCAGTCGTGTTCAATTCTGAAATCTCAATTGAACACGACTGATAGTCAGCTTCGCTGGCTTCGCTCGCTCGCTGAATTACTAGTGGTGCGCTCGAATAGCGCAAATGCATGGCGAGCGAACAGACTCTTTTTACAAAAAAATAGGACAGAAATTACATCTAACTGATTTGGCATGAAGAGTTAACAATAACAGAATTACCTGAATAAACTTAGAAAGCAGTGGCAAAGAAGCTCAGCTTGACAAAGACTTCACAATTGTTTCAAGAAGAGAGTAGCTATAAACGTTTTGGTTGAAACAGAGTTGCGTAAGGCACTGCAGCAGCTCCACGCTTGTTAATAGAAAAATACTGGAACTATGAACGCTTTACCTAACTTACGTAATTAGAAGCGCGGGCCAAATATCGAAAATCGGGGATGTTTGTAATAGTTATGCCATGGCTAACGAGGGGTTATGGAATATAACTGTCCTGATCCTGAGGGGAAGCCAGAGGGCGGTGATATTCCATAACCCCAATGTTGCCATGGCACAACTGTTTTATACCATAGTTGCTGCTACTACAACTCTCTGATATCCACCAATATGGGACCAGACCTACCACATATAACTCTCCTGCAGCTCTCATACCACAGGAATTTACCACAGCTAGCTGCTTTACTGCTTACTGCTGAGCAGCCCAGGTAGAGTTAGATCTGGAGATAACAGCTGGCAGCTACAATGCTAAAATAAACTTGCTAAAGTAAACTTGCTAAATTAAACTTTCTGGTGTGCTTCAATTGAATTTTAATTGAATTTTAATTTTGGGCTGGAAACAAGGAAGAATTAGCTTGACAGCACCAAAATATCATAGCCCCAGGGAAAATATCATAGCCCCAGGAAAAATCACCGGAAAATATCACTTTTAATCCATGGGTGTTACCTCAACCATGGTATAAATTTATTTATTTGTATATATGTTTGGACGTACGTATGTCATTTTGTACTTTGACCCTCGCGTTTTTGTGTTAGTTATGTGGCCAACCGGTCCCAAATTGCACTAAACAGAATCCTCTGGTTTATCGATCAGTACCAGTATCACCCTAGAAATTGAATTGTTTACCGTTTTGAATTCTTTTTCGGGTGCAGTTCAAACTTGAAAACTTAAGGGACTTCCATTTCTATTCGAGTTAGTGGTGGTGGTAAGTCAATGCGCTCTTTGTCATGGTTATTAGCCGTGCGCAACAGTATTTACTTGAAAATACATTGTCCACTAGACTG
>WLWD01005325.1_pt1 | contig 22318 bp, 20 predicted proteins | sample 6712731 | NCBI WGS metagenome assembly WLWD01 (sample SAMN12718690, study PRJNA576275) | sponge metagenome | isolation source: marine sponge | host: Mycale hentscheli | place: New Zealand: South Island, Marlborough, Capsize Point | collected 2014-11-01
TAAAACTGTCAATGTGGTAATCATAAATTCAAATGCTACGGTTTGATTGAGATTTTTTAGGTTAATATCTCTACCTTTCTGTTCGTTTGTGGTAATAATTAGAACAAGATACGCCTTGGTTTTAGTTGACGGTAAAACTTTGAAATACCATATTATATGTGACAGGCTCTGGGAAAAGGTACAACTTGGGGGGTGGGGTGGGGGAATTTTTTTTTATTAAATTATAGTACAAAAAATTTCCAATTCACTGAATTACAGTGCTCAGAAAGGCCAAGCTATTTCAACCCTTGCGTCTCAAACATTTTACTTCCTCTTTTCGGCTTCTTACTGAGTTTTTTTTAGGCGCTGGTAGGACCACTTGCAGACTGAATCCGGCGTTCAAATTTTGTCCAAAAGTGGGGGGAAAGATAAAGATTATAATTGGCGAGCGAGTGTAGCGAGCGAGACACTTACAGGAATAGAAATGAAAAAATTGGCGATGTTTGTGTATTTGTATATATGGACGTACGTATGCCATTTTGTACTTTGACCCTCCGTATTTTTGTGTTTGCTCCGCGTTTGACCCCGTCCCAAACTTCACTAAACAGAATCCTCCGGTTTAGCGACCATTACCCATATCACCTTAGAAATTGAACTGTTTACCTCTTTGAATTGTTTTGCGGGTGCAGTTAAAACTCTAAAACTTATGGGGGTTTCATTTCTATTCAAGTTAGTCGCTATTTGTCACAGTTATAAACCCTACTCAACAGCATTTACTGGAAAATTCATTGTCCACTTCATTTTACCCGTTTAAGTTGTGTCTGATTTCTAGCCTAATCTTTAGTCTTACATAGAAGATACTAATTAATTTTCTGGCTGGTGTGAGTTATCTTGGTTAATTCCCTATTTGTCATAGTTAACCCTACGCAACAGTATTGTTCTGACCTGAAAATTCATTGTCCAATAGCCAAATCACTGAAGAAAGTAAGTCTTGTGTTGGTACATCAAGTGAACAAGTGTATGTGAAGGTGCTGTGTGTTACAAGGACTGCTTAGCTAATGAAAAATCTTTAACTTTATTGACTGGTTAGGTTTTTGTCTCTGACCTATCTGATTTTTTGCCTACACAGTTACGTCTTGTGTACTTATTGAGTTCATTTTCTAACTGATAGCATTCAAATGGCAAATTTACATTTGGTCCTATATTGAAGAGAACAATTGTAGACTTGTTCAAGGTGTAACCACTTTTAAAACCATGGAGGGTGCTATGCCCATAACCACAAACTTCTGAGTTTTGAGCTAGCTAGATAGCCATCACATAACTCTTCATGATAATACAAAGATTACACATTTTAAAGCATATTTTATATATGTTTATAAGTGGTAAAATTATATATTTATAGATAGATAAATTATTTAAATATATATTTATAAGTGGTTAAGATAAGTTACTTAAATACTATTACGTATTTCGACTTCTGGCATTGCTGTCTACAAAAAAAAGTGCATCATATCATAATAGCTACAGGTTAAACCATAATGACTTACCTATTTCTTTTTCTTCTTCTTCTTTTTTTCTGTATTAAAATGAAGTAAATTATGAGAATTTTAATACTATATATCTACTCACTTTATTGTTTAAAATTTTTTTTATTGGCTGAGCTACTTGCTCAGTCTTCTCTTCATTATTCTGCCTTCCATTCTAACACAACATATCACAGCTGATACAATTCTTCTCCTAAATAAATCTACTCACTTGTTCTGCCATTGGTTCCGATTCCATGATTAAAACATTACTGATAGCAGGTGACAAATCTAACCGCTAAGTAGCTACTGATCATCCGCAAACTACACAAAACCGATGGTAGTCGCGCCGAGAACATTTCTCCCGCCTTTTACTCTTGCACGTCCTGCGCAGCGATTTTTCTGAATTGTATAAAAACCAGGTAAACTGAGCACCCACGTCATTGCTACCTGGATACGAGATTCCTAAAGCAATTGCGGTGTGGATTAGGCGAACTAAGGCTATGTACAACTTATTTAAATCTTGGTTTTTAGCATATTGGTAATCACTTCTTTAGTGAGCGTCTTTGAGTTTATCTATTTGATTATCTGCTAGTTAACAATACTTAGTTTTATGTTACCTAACTATCAGGCTCGCTCGCCATTTGTGCTCAAGCACACCACTAGTAAGGTAAAAAAAAGAAATTTCAATATTTTGACCCGCATTATAGCCTGTACTACAAAAGAAATGTATAGTGTGAAGTTGTACCTTTTCCCAGAACCTGTGACATATAATAATGGCATAACCACTACAGATATAGAGAAAGGTGCAGATGAAGCCACAGCATTATTGTACAACTTATTTAAATCTTGGTTTTTAGCATATTGGTAATCACTTCTTTAGTGAGCGTCTTTGAGTTTATCTATTTGATTATCTGCTCGCTGCTTTGTCTTCTTGTCTGTTAGTCAGTTTATTGGTAAGCAATTCTGTCTGCTTGTCTATTTGTTTATCTGTTTGCTCTTTAATCTGTTTGTTGGAATCAGTTAAATGGTATACATGTCTGTCTGCTTGTCAATAGAATATGATCAATTCAGGGAGAACTTGTTTTTGTTATTATTCTGTTTTGCTTCTGACAGATATAAGCCAATTTATGATCAAAATATTACACATCTGTAACCCTTATGTTTCGCCTATCACGAATCCGGGACTAGCATTTGCTAATGGTTTAATTAGATAGACTGCTTATAATATGTAGAGAAATTAGTAATAAAACTTTTCAAAGTCATATAATGTTCTTATTGTATTAAATAAACACCTAGATAAAGAAATTGAGAAAGCCTGTCAAGAAGCCATACAAAAACAGACATGTGTGGACCTATGTGTAGGACGAATGAATTTTGTTGGTCTTCCAAGATCTGGTAAAAGTTCAACACTACATCGACTACTTGGAGATTGTATAAACATTGATCAATCCAACTTGAAAATTAATGAGCCAAGCACTGGAGTAGCTGAGAGAAGGCAACTATTCATTCAGAGTATCAGTAAGTCCTTTGGATTTGCACAGCAGGGGCAATGGACCAAGAAGGACATTGCAGGGGAAACTTCAATTCTTAATGATGTTATACAAGAAGCTGTAGAAAGTAAGTAGAACTTGTACAAAACTTGAATAAAGCTGCAGGCTTTAATATTTACACCTAAAGTTTATCATTTGTAGCTACAAATTTAATTAAAGTTTTGATTGTTAGAAGATCATATTTCTCTTGATCACAATCAAATTATATCATTTAGTTGTATTTGATCGTTAATTTAGAACCCGTTGCTATATTGTTACTAGGTGTACTAACTTGGTAAGTGTGCACTATTTTTTGCCTTTAGGTATATAAACTGTGCATACTAACCACCCTTGGGGTATTGCTATTTTTGAGTTTTTGTTTAATAGAATAGGCCGGATAAAGCTGTGTGAGGCCTGGATATGATATGTGAGGGTCTACTACCCTCTCATATCCGACCTACACGGGACCAGCCCTACTCTCCTGCTGACTCTCATACCACAGGAATTTACCATAGCTAGCTGCTTAACTGTTTACCACAGAGCAGAGCAACCCAGGGTAGAGTTAGATCTGGAGATAACAGCTGGCAGCTACAATGCTAAAGTAAACCTGCCAGGTGTGCTTCAATTGAATTTTAATTTTGGGCCGGAAATTCGCTTGACACCGCCATATTTGTGCGAAAATGCTGATAAACCAAGTTGCTAGTGGAAACTGGGCCGGCTTTGGGTAAACGGGTTCTAAAATAGTTAGAGCATGCGCTCAGGTACTGGTGGATTTAGTGCACAAAATCCACCAGTACCTAAGCGCGTATGCTCTAACTACTAGTGGTGCGCTCTAATAGCCAAATGCATGGCGAGCGAGTAAATATATGAGTATAGGTAAAGATGATTTGTGAAGGAAATCGCTAAATAATAGCAATGATTAGGCATGAAGAGTTAACAATAACAGAATTACCTGAATAAACTTCAAAAGCAGTGGCAAAGAAGCTTAGCTTGACAAAGACTTCACAATTGTTTCAAGAAGAGAGTAGCTATAAACTTTTTGGTTGAAACAAAGTTGCGTAAGGCAGTGCAGCAGGATTCTCCGTGCTCGTTAATTGAAAAATACTGGAACTGTGAACGCTTTACCTAACTTACGTAATTAGAAGCGCGGGCGAAAATATTTGACGTACGCATACATACCTATATATACTAGTGATGTGCTTGAGCACAAATGGCGAGCGAGCCTAAAGACTATACTATTTTTATATGAATGATCTTGACTTCTAACACTGAAGCTACTGAAAATAAGGTCCAGTTATTAAATTTAGCATACAGGGTAAAGGGATTTCAGTGCCATAGTAACAACTCTCTGCAACTGCTTGAATTGAAGGGAAAAAAACAACAACAAAACAATACACGTTATTTAAACGTTTTCTTTGTGATATTCTTTAGCTAAGTAGTGGTTGTAACACACAAAGTTTTGACACAACTGGACATGCACCTACACAGACTTACCTTAGCGGTAGCCTAGTGGACAATGTATTTTCAAGTAATTACTGTTGCGCACGGCTTATAACCATGACAAAGAGCGCATTGACTTACCACCGCCACAAACTCGAATAGAAATGGAAGTTCCTTAAGTTTTCAAGTTTTAACTGCACCCGCAAAAGAATTCAAAAACGGTAAACATTCAATTTCTAGGGTGATCGGGTACTGATCGATAAACCAGAGGTCTGTCTGTTTAGTGCAATTTGGGACGGGGTCGACCACCTAACTAACACAAAAACACGAGGGTCAAAGTACAAAATGACATACGTACGTCCAAACATATATACAAATAAACTAGTGATGTGCTTGAGCACAAATGGCGAGCGAGCCTAAAGACTATACTATTTTTATATGAATGATTTTGACTTCTAACACTGAAGCTACTGCAAATAAGGTCCAGTTTTTTAATTTAGCATACACCGTAAAGGGATTTCAGTGCCATAGTAACAACTCTCTGCAACTGCTTGAATTGAAGGAAAAACAACAACTAAACAATACACGTTATTTAAACGTTTTCTTTGTGATATTCTTTAGCTAAGTAGTGGTTGTAACACACAATGTTTTGACACAACTGGACATGCACCTACACGGACTTACCTTAGCGGTAGTCTAGTGGACAATGTATTTTCAAGTAAATACAGTTGCGCACGGCTTATAACCATGACAAAGAGCGCATTGACTTACCACCGCCACTAACTCGAATAGAAATGGAAGTCCCTTAAGTTTTCAAGTTTTAACTGCACCCGCAAAAGAATTCAAAACGGTAAACAATTCAATTTCTAGGGTGCACACGGGTACTGATCGATAAACCAGAGATTCTGTTTAGTGCAATTTGGGACGGTCGCCACATAACTACACCAAAACGCGAGGTCAAAGTACAAAATGACATACGTACGTCCAAACATATATACAAACAAATAAACAAACATCCCCGATTTTCGATTGTGTTACCCCTGTAAGTGTCTCGCTCGCTACGCTCGCTCGCCAATAATCTGAAATCTCAATTGAACACGACTGAGAGTCTGCTTCGCTCGCTTCGCTCGCTCGCTGAATTATGATGTGTGCATTTAAGTTGATGGGGATTCTATTTATTATTAGTGTTTTGAATTATAATTCAAGTTCTTCACTATGAATATTATTAAAGTTTAATCTTACTTATTAATACGAACATGACATCAGCAATTTACTTTTACCAATAATAGTTTATTTAACACATTTTCGATTATTATGCTATAGTTATAATTGGCGAGCGAGCGTAGCGAGCGAGACACTTACAGGCGTAACACAATTGAAAATCGGGGATGTTTGTTTATTGGCGAGCGAGCGAAGCGAGCGAGACAGTATTAGGGGTGGATAATGCAAAATCGGGTATATGTTATATATATATATGTAGGTATGTATGTATAGATTGTACGTATGCCCTTTAAACGCGCGCGCGGGGAACGTTTTTTCTTAAAAAAACACGGCTTTTTAGGCTTGACCCCAGTTTATTCTGAAACTACAGCATTAAGCAAGTCTTACTTTATACTTAAGCTCCAAAGTGTGAGAAAATTCCTGCGAAAACGCTTGCTTTTCAAGAAACAAAAAGTTGATTCGATCGGTTACTATGACATCGAACCCTTTACCAGTTTTAAATTCAAAACTTCGCTTTTTTCCGGCTAAGTGCGGCTTGTTACTAGTTGTCAAGAGCCACCTGTAGTCAGTACTAAGAGAGCTATCACTACTTCTGAAAAGTGTATGTAAGCACATAAAGTATTAATGCTAAGGAAGCTACTACTACTCGAGGGATGCCGAGGTAAGTACGCAATTCCATATTTGTTAGCTTAATATGCAAAATAACTCTGGCCTTTCTTTTTTATAGCTAAGAGCTTGTTGTCAACAGTGACTGGTAAATTCAAATAGTCAGAAGGACTCAAATTTGGTACTACAAAAGTTACCACTGCTCAAGAAAATGAGGTAAGAAAGTAATTTTGTATTTGTGTGCTAAATTGATTGTCTTTTGTTTTTGTAGGTGAGAACTTGTTGTCAAGAATTCAAGGTAATTCAGATGGTCAAAGTAACTTCAATTTGATACTACAGAAGTTATCAATACTCAAGAATGATGTAAGTAGTAATTCCATATTTGTTGGCTAAAATTACAAATAATAACACTGGTTTATTTTTTATCGTAGCTGAGAGCTGAGATTATCAGAATGGTTGATGTTTGATACTACAAAAGTTACCATTAATAAGGTAAGAGAGTGATTTTGTATTTGTTTGCTGAAATCAAAGTCATAACTGCTATTATAGTGTTTGCATGAAGTAAGCTAAAACATAGTAACATTTTATGTTACCTAACTATCAGGCTCGCTCGCCATTTGTGCTCAAGCACACCACTAGTTTGTATATATGTTTGGACGTACGTATGTCATTTTGTACTTTGACCCTCGTGTTTTTGTGTTAGTTATGAGGTCGACCCCGTCCCAAATTGTACTAAACAGAATCCTCTGGTTTATCGATCAGTACCTGTATATCACCCTAGAAATTGAATTGTTTACCGTTTTGAATTCTTTTGCGGGTGCAGTTAAAACTTGAAAACTTAAGGGACTTCCATTTCTATTGGAGTTAGTGGCGGTGGTAAGTCAATGCGCTCTTTGTCATGGTTATAAGCTGTGCGCAACAGTATTTACTTGAAAATACATTGTCCACTAGACTACCCCGAAGGTAAGTCTGTGTAAGTGCATGTCCAGTTGTGTCAAAGAAATGTGTTACAACCACTAGCTACTTAGCTAAAGAATATCACAAAGAAAACTTTTAAATTACGTGTATTGTTTTTTCCCTTCAATTCAAGCAGTTGCAGAGAGTTGTTACTATGGCACTGAAATCCCTTTACCGTGTATGCGAAATTTAAAAACTGGACCTTATTTTCAGTAGCTTCAGTGTTAGAAGTCAAAATCATTCATATAAATAGTATAGTCTTTAGGCTCGCTCACCATTTGTGCTGAAGCACATCACTAGTAATGTGTTAAATTTTATTTAATAAATAGAATGGAATAATAATTGAATTTGATTGATCATTTTATGCAGAGACCAAACCGAAATTTCAAATCAAACTAGATGTATCAGCAGCTGAAGAAGTTATAGATGCCCATTCTTCAAATGGTGCTAAGGAATTGTCTTTAAATACAACTGTAGAAGATATAAGAACACCGGCTGAAACCTCAGCAACTTCTGACGATGAAGACAAGTTAAAAGAATCACATGCCATCAATGTAGCTGAAATTTATCCCGCTTATATTGAAGCTGCAGCAGAACACAATGAAGATAAAGTAAAGTATTTACTGAAAGACACTATATACTTGATAACAACTGATCATGGAGGCCAAACTGAATTTCTAGACCTCATGTCTCGCTTTCTAATGGGGGCTTCTTTACATCTTATTTTCAGTCGACTCACTGATTCCTGGGACTGTGTGTTTAAAATTTATTGCACCAATGAAGATGGAGTTTCTACAGAGAAAGAAGACTCTATAGTTACTCTAGAAGAAGTTACCTTTCAAACTCTGGCTAGTATAGCATGCATGAAGAATACGAGTGACAAATTGAAATCAAATAAAGCCTCTAATGCTGACTTGGAGAAAGCCAACATAGTTACTAAAGCTATGTTTGTGGGAACATTTAGAGACAAAGTGTCTCTGTCACATTTAAAAAACGAGATCGGATTCTTAGAAAGAAAATTGAGCAGACGGAATTTTACCAACAAGACATTGTCGAGTATGCCTCAGAAGAATTCCTGACATTAGCACTGGACAACAAGAAAGGAACTGTAGAGGAAATCAACACAGCAAGAGAAACTTTTGAGAACTGCATTAAGAAGAATCTAGGTAAAGTTCACATTCCTTGCTCCTGGTTGATGTTCAACATTGTTTTGCGATCAAAAGGAAAGCGCACAATGACACTTGAAGAATGCAGTGAGATTGCAGAAAGTTTAAATATTGATTTATCGGACGTAACCAATGTCCTATGGTTTCTTCATTATCGTGTTGGCACGCTACTGTACTATCCAGATGTGAGAGGTTTTGAAAACATAGTCATTTGTGACGTCAAGGTTAGCAATACTTAATTTATATATCTATGTATTTATGTATTTTTGCTTATATAATTAGCAATTGGCTGTGTAGATTGAAGTGTTTATCAACTTTTAACTAATATACAATGCACTTACATGTTCTTGTTGTTTTCAAAAACTGTCGAGTTTTGTTATACTATTTTATGTAAGTAATATTAATAGTTCCAAAAATTAATTAGTGTGCAGGCATGTTTCTAAAATTGAATCTGTCCAAATGCAAATATTTATTGCTACAAACTTTGGAATGTAATTTTTGAACTCATCTAACCAGTAGGGTTTGAATAAGTTGTACATAAAGTTTCAACTCTATGGTGGATTAGTTATAATTGGAATTTAATATTGATGAATTAGTTATAATAAGTTTGAATTTTTTTAGCTTTTCTATTGAACTATTTAATTTTTTCCATATCAGAAGGTTCTTCAATGCTTTTAAACATTCATTTCATGCTGATGTCTTTGTACAAATAAATAAACCGACTGCAATTGTATTTCCTTTAATTGCTACGCCATCTCACTCTCCTTGTGCTGCTATACTTTTCTATGCTAATTCAATTGAACAGCAGTTCCATTTACTTTTTGAATGGGGAATGATAAGCTGTTCAATTATTCACATAATATTTAATTAAGTTTGTGGTTAATTACAAATGAGTTAATAAATAATGGGTTGGCAGGTAAGCAAGTAATTATGATGAAGAAGGCTCACATTTTAGAAATAACTAGGCATTTATTACTAGAAATAACATAATGCTCATAAAGTGTTTGAATTATTTTTTTGCAAAAGTAAATAATATAAACATAATTATTCTCCTTAATTTTAATAATGGGCATATATTATTTGTCTTCTAATTATAAAACTGACAAGATGTGTATACTTTATTATAGTTAATTAGAATTAAACTGTTCAACAAATTATTGTTCAGGTGATCTTTGATGCTACAACACAATAGTAAAGAAGACATTCGTTTTCGATGAAGCTGGACATCGAGCAGCAACAATGTTTAAGAACAAAGCTCAGTTCACAATGGCAGATCTACTGGAAGCTACTAAAGAAGATGTAAAGGATTCCATTTCTATGGAAATGCTAATCACACTTTTTGAGCATCATAATATCTTAGCTTCCCTTCCAATTACAAAAAAAAGAAAAGAAATTACTTACTTCATGCCTAGTATTCTTAGAAGTGCTACAAAAGATGAGCTCCAAAAGGTTTCTATTTCTATAGATGTGGCTCCTCTCGTGCATCGATATGAGTGCGGCTACTTACCATTAGGAGTTTTCTCTTCTCTTATCATAGGTCTGGTCTCAAACACAGAACTAATATGGACTTTCAAAGAAGACAGTCCCTGTCGCAACAAGATTGAATTTCTAGTAGGAAAGGACTTGGACACAGTTACTATCATTAGCTATGCCACATATATTAAAGTGGTCCTTTACAGAGAATCTCATCTGACAACACCCACTTCTGTAGTCTGTGCACACATTAGAAATACTATCACTTCTATGTTAACACAAGTCAATCATAATCTCAAGTACCACAATGCAAGACTTCAGTATGGATTCGAATGTACAGGCCATTTATTGGATTCTGTATTGAAACTATTGAACACAGCTCCAATCCATTTATGTGTACTAGAAGATGAAACCTCTCCTAAAATAAAGTGTCTGAAGGACCCAAATGGTACTAAAATAATTCCACTTATAGATTCAAGACAGACAATTTGGTTTTCTAAGGTAAGTCAATAATTCCATTGAAGTCAGTTGAAAGATGCTATGTTTTATAAAACATTATAGGGACAATCTGACAATTTATTGACTACTGGAACATTTCATGAAGGTATTGATGGTAAAACCAAAAATCCAGTGATTGAGTTTTATTGAGAAATACTGCACTTTGATATAAAGTCAATAATATCAATATTGAATTAACTAGAGAAAACATATCTTAACAATATATTTTTATGTTTGCTAATTAGAGTGATAATATTCTTGCTGCCTATCAACTACACAAATCGTTACTTACAAATAATTTTTGTTCACTTATACTTTTAAAAGTTTATGTAACCATATTTACATTTTTGCTCACTAAACCTGAATTTATAACTATACTGTATTCATATTTATTTCAGAACTGACAGTTGAAGACTTGGGTAAGGTGTATGAAGAGCTCTATGAAGGCAGAGTACAATGGAAGAACATAGGGCTCAAGCTGGGTCTGAATATTACTATGCTAGATAGTATAGAAATCAACCGCCATTATAAAACAGAACCTTGTTGCCTAGACATGTTGAAGGAGTGGCTGACAAATGGAACAAACAGAAGCTGGAGTGCACTAGCTGATGCTATGGAAAGTCCAATGGTTAATTTTACAAACATTACAGCTGCATTACGAAAAAAGTACTGCTATTAACCGTTTAACATTTTCATTAATATACAAAATGTATTTTGTATACTTTAATTTTATATCTTTTTATATGTTATTCGCTAGAATTTTCATTGTCTAGTTTTATATACAGTAATCCAATTAAGTATTAAGTATTTTGTACAGAGTTTTGTCATGATTTATATAAACTGAATTATTTTCCTATAAAGTAATACGAGGTTTTGATGGAATGTCAAAATGTTAGTCATACGTGGGTATAATGCAATCAATGGTTAGTAAATGAAAAAGTTCAGATCAGTTCCATTTAAATTGAAATCATTTTTTAAACATTGACACCTTAAACTGCTTTGCTAAGCGAGGACTAGTATAAGCTCACCACAACAGATCAGGAGTAGGAGTAACTTGATACAACATCTCCAAGTGAACTGGTAATTAGAAGACAGGACAACTCACAAGGATTCTGGTACTATTGTACCAGCACAGGCTATGTACAGCTAAAGATATGGGGAATCATATGGTGGTTGTTGCAGAAGACAGCACTGATATCTACATCCGGTTCTGCATTTTTATAATTACAAATTTATATGATGCTGCAGCTATAATAGCAGGAAGAATGGCCATTCATATGCCAGTAACTTTCCTATAAGTTGCACAAGTCTTATAACGGAGTTCTTAATAGCTTAAGATTTGAGTGAATGTGATACTGTACCAATGTGACACTGTATGAGCTGTTATGACAGGCAGAGCCTACCTCGTTTTGCTGAATTATGTAAAATGATAAACAGAAATTGCAATATCCGTTGAGTTGCAGTCTTTATGTGTCAGTTGCATAATGTGAGATACAACAATGACTGAAGCATAGAAATACAGTTTAAGCGTCAGAAAATAGTAGCACTAGTACTTTTAGATTGTTATCTGGAGGAAAACACAGTAAGAACTCCAAACTGAGATTCATGAAAACACTCAAGTATGAGCACACACAATCATTTTGACCTGTATACTTCCATGAGAGCAAGTGACCCTTTACCTGATGCATTTGTGTAGTGGATGACTGTATTTTGTCACTGTGAAAGATATCCTGCTTGCCACAATTACCAGAAGTAGGGCTGATGCTGTAACCTTAATATTAACCCTCTCTTTCCTGAATTGTTTTGACGCGCGGGGAAAAATCTAATTTTCTACCGCGGAATAGAGCATTGCCTTTTTATTTTTTTTAACTCGATGCTGGCTGGGAAAACCCCATAGCAACCATATATCACTAAATAGAGTTTGGGATTCCCCTCATTTTTTGATTGAGAAAATTGAATAATATTTAAGCCATCTACTAATATTTCAAAAAAAAATTTTTTTTCCCCCCAAAAAATTCACTTTTCCCATCAATAAAAAAATAAAATAAAATAGAAATAATATTGTTTGATGCATTATATACCAATATTATATTAGTTCAACAATAAAATATGTTGTTTGTTGTGTGTGGTGCTGATTGTGATCATGTAGGAGACATCTATGAGTGTCCACAAGGAACGTATGCCATCGGACGTCGAGCTCCACTACAAAACAATTTCATATACACAAAAACACAAACAACAAAGATATTTGTAATACAAACAACAAATTATTCATGATTCTATATAATTGCAACTTTATGATGTATTGTATGCGGTTTCATACAGGATTTTTGTTTGGGGTGGGGCTCCGAGTGTACTTCGCCACACCCATTTTTTTGAACCTACACTACTTTGATGCACATCTTTGCATACGAGTCTATACTTCACACTGATGATCAGTGTTCGGTCCTATGCACTAAAGGCTCAGTTATGATAGGAACATAATGGGATACAATATCAGACTAAAAATAAATGCTTCCTAAATGTTCATTTCTATTCAACTCCCAAAATTCTAGGGGGGAACCCAGCACTAGCCTCCCACTGTATGAACACCTGCTATGTATACTCCACACTGTACATGAGAGAAACATGTATTGAGAAAGTGTACTTTGAAAATGAAAAGCAGTACAAGCACACACGTGGAATTCAACTTACCCGGCATGGATGGTGTCACAGACTGAACGATCCCTCCCATAGGATCCGGAACCTCCATACAATACCAAAAAAACACAAGACAACAATGACATTTGTAACATAACTGCTGGCCTCGCTGAATTGAGCCCCCCCCTCCCCCGTCATTACTTTTGACTGACATTCTTGTACCATAACCCCCCACTCCCCCGTCATTACTTTTCACTGACATTCTTGTACCATAACCCCCCCCCTCCCCCGTCATTACTTTTCACTGACATTCTTGTACCATAACCCCCCCCCTCTCCCAGCCCTAGCTGGACACCCAAATATCAGTAAGTTGAAAAAATGAAATTCAACTTACCCGGCGTGGATGATGTCACAGACCGAAAAAGACCACCGAGTTCGTTCTCTCTCAGGTTGGATCCGGAAACGCCACATACTGTTTGTTCATGGTTGCTCTCTCTCTCTTTCCACAAATGCACGCACACACATACACACACACACACACAAGAAAAAATAAGCTACAGGTGAATACAGATCATAAAAATAAATGTATATTTTATTATACATAAATTGACTGGTGTACACACACACACACACACATGAAATTCAACTTACATGGGCATAGTAGTCACGATCCAAAAAGATCCAGAGTTCCCTCCCAGGTTGTATACGGAAGCGCCACATACTGTTTGTCCACGGATGCTCTCTCTCATTCCACAAATGCACACACACACATACACACACACACACACTAGAAAAACGAAGATACAGGTGAATACAGATCATAAAAATAAATGTATAATATAAATTGACTGGTGTACACACACACACATAAATGAAATTCAACTTACATGGGCATAGTAGCCCCGATTAGAAAAGACCCCACCCCCCCCCCACCCCCGAGTTCGTTCCCTCCCCGGTTAGATCTGGAAGTGCCAGAATAACATTTCAACTCCACGCACACACATATACATCGAGTGTGAAGCTCCACTACAACACCACAAAAACACAGACAACGACAACGACAATAACAATACATATTACAACTTTTGGGATGTTCAGGGAGGGGGAGGGGGGGGGGGGGAGCAGCCACAAATATCAAAGTCTGTGGTCCTTTACACAAAAGATTATGGAATATCAATGGGTGTGTTGTCATCTTTCTTCCACTCTCCCCCTACCTCATCCACCCGACTCTTGTTCTTCAATTCCCGCCTTCTCCGACCGCGAGGACGTCCAGAACTTGGAGCAGGAGGAACCACTTCCTCTTCTTCATCACTGGAACCTGCTGCCTATTCGTGTTTCATCATTGGAAGACTCAGGTCCGGTATCCTCTCCTTCATCACTGGAAGACTCTGCTCCTGTCCCCTCATCTGCGTAATCTGGGTCGGTGACTGCATTCACATCTGGTCCTAGTAGTATATGTGGTAAAAACTTTTTTTAATTTTTTTGAAAATTTGAATTTGTTCAAAAAACCACAAGCCACTTTCAAATCTCAAAACTCAATGAAATATATATATAATATATTATAGCTAAACAGCTTACTCTATCTCAATATAGCTATAAATAAGTCCTTTCCACAACAGAAGCTTGCTATTTTTCAAGAGAAAGACAAGAGAAAGACAAGCTTACCTCGATCATCTTCTTGACTCCCATTTTCAGTATCAGAGTTGACGGGGTCTGGTCCACCAACCCTGATACAGGGCCTCCTATAGCCCTAGATGTCGTCTCCCTTCTCTCCGCTTGATCCTGAGTCGCTAGAGTCAGCATCAAGCAAGTCTAAAACTTGCAACGCATTGTAATTTCTAGACGCCATCTTCAAAAAAATGACTTTGAAAAAAAAATTTTTTTGCATAGTTACCGGGGTCACACGACACGCTCACTTTTATCCTATGATGTAATAAGCATTACCTAAGACTGTACGTAATAGGGAGGTCCCCAGTTGAACTGGCGATTTTTTAAAAAATGGAGAAGACAGTAAGTCAAACCGCAAAGTCTTGGTCGGCAAAGAAGCGGTTGTTTCAATGTGTTATGGAAGGCTACTGAGCTCAAGCAATTTTTTGCTGCTTCTACAAAGCTCTGGAGATGACTGGATCCATAAATGAAGCTGCTGTAAAGAAGGTAACTTTTTTTAAAATTCGACGGAGAACCGATGTTTTTTTTTTTTGCCGAAGAAGAAATAAAAGCAACTGCTGTGAGGTACTGTCAAAGCAGTCCTGGCTGAAAGCTATTTTAGATGCTTCTCCAATGCATTGGGCACCTGTGTATGCAATCTGAACGTTCTAGCTATAAAGTAACTATTTTTAAAAATTCGGAGAAACCAACCGGTCTCACCCCGCTTTAAAGCGGGATCCGGAACGAAAGGGTTAAACATACCTTATCAAATCCATAACGATTGGAAAGTATCATAAAATTAGTGTCGGGAGCCAGTCTGGACTTGTCAAGATCCGTGGCGTCACATGAGGGACATGGATTTGATCCTCGACCATGACTGCTGAAGATCCTACTCAGTGCCTGCAGCCCTTTAATGTGCTTCACCCCCAAGTCCATCACACTGTCCCAGAGTCTTGCCCATCCTATTCCCTTTCCTATCTCCGCAACTAGTTTAGATTTCTTCTCGCACCTCTTGAGTAGCCTAGCCTTGTCACAAGTTGCAACAGCATCGCTCACCTTCCTGAGACAAACATCCTCTGGCCCACCTAGGAAGACATCAGTATAGGATGTTCCAAAAACCTCTTCCAACTCCCGACATTCCTTCACCAGACACAGCGAGTTGACATCATCTGACAGAGACCTCATTGACTCTCCACCAATGCCATCATGTTCTGTTGCTCTTCTCTTCAAGAAACGCAGCTTTGCAATTAGAAGCTCAGATCTAGCAGACATCATATCTAAAGCTACAAGCGCTGCGGTATTAAAGTGGTGTTTAGGCCACCCTAAAGCCCTCTTCGCTATCTCACCCAGAAAACTATCCAGCTTGTCCAAAAGGCTTTCACTCATGATCCAATTTTCTCACCCATAAAAAAGTACGGGCATTACACAAGTCTTGGAAGCTGGATTGAGTGCACCCTGGAAACAGCCAATGCTGCCAAACTGGAAGAAAACCCTTCTTGCCTTCTTTATGCCTTCTTCCACAGCTGCAGTTGCAAAGAGGTCACCATTCCACCAGTAGCCCAGACACTTTGCCGCAGACCTATTTAGACCGCCCACCTTGTCCGCCTATCAAGCTATATTTCATGCACAATAGTAATCGTTTGGGTTAGTCTGGCGGTTGGGTAAAGGGTCTGGCTACGCCAGACTACGTTTGGGTGTGGTCGGTCAGGTTGGGATACTTTACAGACCAGACTCCCACCAGCCGTTAGCTTCGAAGGAACGACCCGAAGTTTGACGTTGGTATTTTGTCTATTATGGGCAAGTTATGGAGCCACGGGATCCTCCCGAGGTGAGCATATGTCTAGTTTATTGATTAGAGTGCGATTTATTTATGTAACTAGTGGCGTGATTGAGTAGTCTCACCAGTCAGAACCTTTGCACATCACGGTTAAAAGTTCTGGTCACCACCCATACAACGTTTCGTTCCATTCCCCAAGATTCATGTGGAACAAAACTTTAGCGTGTATAGCATATTGGGTGTGGTTTGTTTACATCAGGTTGAGAACATTTTAACGAGCACCCACTGGTATGTAGATAGAATTGTGGGGTTGAAGCTCTGAAGGTGCAAAGGCACCCTTTGTAGAAATTAGAGTATCAGCTCTTCCTTAGTGTGGTGCCAAGCTCCCCACCTCTATCAGTGAAAGTTTAGAGACATAAGGTGATCTGCTGATCAGTGAAATTAAGTTTTGGGACATAATGGTGATGATGAAATGAAATAAATACAAAATGCTGCAGCTGGGCTAGCTAAGCTACAAATAAATTGATCAAAGAATAATTTCATAAAGGAAAAGGATTATTTGTCTCACTTCTAACAGTCTTGCTTCTTTACTCTATATTATAGCCTTCAGGGCTTTTCTTAGGGTTAGCATGCCCTTTTCTTAGGGTTAGCATGCCCTTTTCTTGCTGTCTCTACTTTTGGTGACCGCATTGCTGGTTTATCCATCTTATAACAAACTTCTGCAAAAGCCAAAGTTAACCACGGCACCCTAACAGGAAGTAAACAAATATATTTATTACATTCCAGTACAACAAAATGTATGGAAGGTGACCATACCCTTACCAGTAATTCTTGAACAAGCTCTCAGCTACAAAAAGTTATTTAGTATTTTTAGCCAAGGAATGTGGAGTTATGTACTACTTACCCCAGCTTCCTTAGTATTAATATTAAGCCATTCTGACTACCAGTGGCTTTTATCTTTCTTTTCCGGGCTTTTTACCATATAGAATTTAAAGTGTTTGGCCGTCTCAACCATTCAAGCCTTGGGTCGTTGGCACAGCACAGCCTTCTTGCAGTACATCAGGACACCCAAAGAGCAACTGGCGCACATCTCATCAACTCTGGCTCAATGCAGCAGACACTGAACGAGTTGGGTTGGGACCTCGCAATTGCATACACCACCTCCTTCATGTCATTTAGTTACGCACCTTGATCTATGTATAAACATGGTTTACCGTTGTCAGTACAGTCAGTTATGCAGTGATATCAAGACGGGGATGGACCCACCGCCCATCGGGGCAAGTTAAAGTTACTTCACCATGCACTTCGGATTCGTAAGTTACGCATGGATGATAGGTAATAGATATGTCTAGCTTATGCCTATCCTAGGGCTTGGGGGTGTGGTCCCACCTCAGCAGGTGGGATCCACCTTGGGCTGGGCCTCAGGCACCCCCACAGCCGTAGTGTGGGAGGCCCTCGGAATACCCCCAAGCCACCAAGGGCACAGTACATAACACGACACAGGGTGACCAATCCCGTTGCATGAATGCAGCCTTGCCAGCCTGGCTCTCTCCCAAATAGTAGCTAGGCTAGGTAACTAGTTCATACAGTCAACGTCAAAGTAACGACCATAGTTAAATAGAGTTTAAGGTAGTTAAACTAGGTTAACGGAGGGAGTCAGGCTGGGCACTAGACCCACGGCGGTCGGAGTGGGTAGCCGCTCACGTGATAACCGGCGCAGGCGCATGCACGCGGTCACCTAAAGCCTCATGGCGGTGATACGGTAGTGACTCATGTTGTAAGGCGCCTCCCGAGGTCGCTTAGCAGACTTGCGAAACTTTCAGCATCCCACCATCCTTCCCCTTCATCCACCCAATATTGAATGATTACTGTAATCATAGCTTTGCCTTCCTTCCATCCTTTGGATGTGATTAGCCAGGCTGGAGGGCTGGGCCTCAGGCACCCCCACAGCCGTAGTGTGGGAGGCCCTCGGAATACCCCCAAGCCACCAAGGGCACAGTACATAACACGACACAGGGTGACCAATCCCGTTGCATGAATGCAGCCTTGCCAGCCTGGCTCTCTCCCAAATAGTAGCTAGGCTAGGTAACTAGTTCATACAGTCAACGTCAAAGTAACGACCATAGTTAAATTAATATTAAGCCATTCTGACTACCAGTGGCTTTTATCTTTCTTTTTCGGGCTTTTTACCATATAGAATTTAAAGTGTTTGGCCGTCATGGGGAATTGAACACAAGACTTACTAAAGAAATTGTGAAGTGACAAGTGGAGTAAAAAAATTCGCGAATAAAATAATTTAGTAAAGAAAAAAATAATTTCAATTGGTCTGTTGGGAGTAGTCTGTAATATGATAACATTCCATTTCTAACAATATTAAACATCATTTAATTAAACCACACCACTTCCTGGCCAGACTGTACAAATTTGTTTACTATGGACCTGCACACAAACTTTAACCACTGAGTTACAACTACTAACGAGAAACCAAATTTTCTAATTTTGTATTTGTACTGTTGTAGCTACTGCTATGCTATGAAAGTCAGAAGACTGAGCAAGAAATTGTGAAATGATAAACTATCAGAGTAAAAAAAAAATCCACGGATAAAAACAATTTTTTCGTTGGTCTGTTTGGAGTAAGACTGTAGCGTAGCAGTATTATAGCTAATTAGTATATACAAGTGGGAAATGTGGTTGCCCAGTGGTTGTTGTGCTCAGTGATTAGATTGCTGGTGCTTGTTCTGAGTTCAGGCCCCAGCGACTGCCAAAAAGCAACGACACTACAACAACAATAAAAATAACAAAAACAAAACAACCTGTGAAAGAGAGAGAATACATTTAATAACAAAAAATTTAATCACATGATCAAGCTACTTATAGTAAAAGAGTGCTATCATGCCGTAGACCGCAGAACTTATCTAACTTTAATATAAGTATTTTTTACGTTGCACAAGGTGGGAGTGTGGTGTGTACCACACAAGATGTGTGTGTATATATTCATTCATGAGAGAATTCACATTTTTCACTTGCAGTTATTGTATCTTGTGAAGAGACTGGAACCTTTCAGTGTTTTATTATTGTAGCTGTGACTTTTAATTACTAAAGCCAACTTTTGAGGAGTGTCCTATGAGGGTAGATCTAAAGATAGCTACTCTCAGAAATCATTATAGACTTGTTGGGGGAGAACTAATACCTTCCATTGAGTCAGGATTTGTACACCCACTAGCAGTTTCTGCTTTCACTTGTGCAATACAGGGTTTAACTCTGTCACCGTGGCGAACATATATACATGCCGCAATTGAACTATGTGTAGACCGCGGACTGCGTATATTTATGCTCAAGGATGCCCTTACCGCAGACGCGTGTTGCCAGCGACGCAGTGTCAATTAGGCGGTAACAGCCACCGAAATTTATTCAGCGATAATTACCACTTCTTGCTACCGGTTATTATCAGTGATGACCCAACGTATTTACACAACTAAAGACGTTTTATCTATACTTGATACTGATTCTGGGGATGATTTTGAGGGGTATGTTGATGAGGAAGAGTATGCAAAGAGATATGAATATTCTGATATAGAAAACAATGATAATAATAGTGAAAATGAATGTGAAATGGAAGAGGATATTAGTGAAATTGCTAGTGTTGATGAGATGGAAGTAGAAAAAGAAATTTTAGTAAGAAAATGAACATTTATACGATAGCGAAGATTGTCATTCAGGTTCTGCTTCTGCTACTGCTTCACCAAGCGCTTCTGCTACTCCAGGTACTAGCTTTACTGCTACTCCAGGTCCTACTCAGGAAATGAGTAACAAAAATCCCCTTGATTTTTTTCGGTGGAGGCCCGGGAGCTATACCAAACAGCGTCCACTTGCGTGGGGTTATCGCCCAATTGATTTATATTACCTTGACTCGGTTTTCCGGGTTGATATCGAGGTAAGTTGAAAGGTGATCGATAATTGGCCATTTATGCTATAGTAGTTATTTTATTCATTGGAGGGGGCCCTCAAACACACATACAAATGATAATGAATGTACAAACAAAATTGACACTTTTCTGTCTATAAAGAAATTGATGAATGGACATGAACACAATGAATACACAATAACAACATACACATAGTGAATTAAAAGATATAAACACACTAATATACTAGTTCTGTTTCGTTTCCAGTGATGCAGGACCCTTATGCACATCGCTGATCAGGTTCCCTTTGTCTAGGCCTTCAGCTGGTTGCTATTAAATCTGTAATAACAAAAATGTAAGCTGGCAACTGTTGTAATAATACAAAGCATTGGTAACAACGGTTTTCAAGAAATCTAACTTGCAAGCTAGCTCCAATTCTCAACAACTAATATGGTATCTCTGTAGGCATTGGAATGCTATGTTGGAAAGCATGGCATAAAAGATTTATATGGTAATATAGTAAAAATAAAAAACAGCCATATTTTACCAATGCCCCTCCACCTCCCCCTTCTTTTACTTTTGCTCCTACGACCACTGACCATGTTTGGGCATCCCCAGACCAAAAGGATTATTGATTTATACAGCTGGTACAGAGTGACCACTGGACATGTGACAGTAGTCATTATCCTTTGTTTTCCCCATATCAACCACACACTCATATAATTGTAATTTATGTCCGAGTACTTTGAAATGAACTTTACAATAGTAGTCAGCAATCCTCTAGTCCTAGCAGTCCTCTAGTCCTAGCAGTGTGTGAGTTTCTCCATAGTTTGCTCTTTTTGTGGTGACATTTGGCTCTATATGAAATGTTTTGCTAGTGACATTGTGCCAACCCACATTGCAGGCATGGGAGCGACTGTGACTCGAGATTTCTCTCAGGAAGCCACTATGTTAGGTTTTTTCCCCACCCAGTTATAAAAAAAATTGTCCTTTGAGGCTTAGCAATGAGTCAGCATGGTGTACTCACAATCCTTCCATTCATTGGGTTGTGATCTTGTCAGACGAGATTCTACTGTACATAATTGTAGCATGTGCACATTTTAAATGTGTGTGTATATCATGTGTGTCTTCTGTTAGTATTATTGTATTTATATATTTAACATTATGTATATTTTTGTGTTTGAATGCCGTAAGAGTTACTATGTGTGTGCTAGTTTAGACACTCATGGTAAAGAATTGTATATTTATGCATTGTTGTTTTTTTACATTGTTGAATTACAGTGTATTTGTTGTTCTTCTAATTAATTACATACACCTATGATAGTTGATATGAAGTGTATATATAGCTTGTGGCATTATTTAGTCATATATAATTGGTGAGCGAGCGTAGCGAGCGAGAAACTTACAGGGGTAACACAATTGAAAATTGGGGATGTTTGTTTATTGGCGAGCGAGACACTTACAGGGGTAACACAATTGAAAATCGGGGATGTTTGTTTATTTATATATATGTTTGGACGTATGTATGTCATTTTGTACTTTGACCCTCCGTATTTTTGTGTTCGCTCCGCATTCGACCCCGTCCCAAACTTCACTAAACAGAATCCTCCGGTTTAGCGACCAATACCCGTATCACCTTAGAAATTGAATTGTTTACCGCTTTGAATTCTTTTGCGGGTGCAGTTAAAACGCAAAAACTTATGGGAGCTCCATTTCTATTCGAGTTAGTCGCTATTTGTCACAGTTATAAGCCCTACTCAACAGCTTCATTGTCCACTAGACGAACCACGAAGGTAAGTCTTGCGTAGGTATGTTCAGTTGTGTGAAAGTATTGTGCGTTACAACTACTATTAAGAATGTCACAAAGAAAACTTTAAATAACGTGACTTGATTTTGTTGCTTCTTTTTCAATTCAAACTGTTTCGGGGAGCGGTTACTATGGTATTGAATCCCC
>WLWD01003489.1_pt1 | contig 22276 bp, 18 predicted proteins | sample 6712731 | NCBI WGS metagenome assembly WLWD01 (sample SAMN12718690, study PRJNA576275) | sponge metagenome | isolation source: marine sponge | host: Mycale hentscheli | place: New Zealand: South Island, Marlborough, Capsize Point | collected 2014-11-01
TGCTTTAACTATAACTAAGGTAATAAAAAGCTAGTAAAATACAAAATAAGTAAATCAATAATACTACTGAATTGTTAGTCCTTGTATGTTCAGTTATCAAGCGTGCAAGAAAATCTTAGTAGTGAACATGTGCTGGGTTAGTTAATTACTGCTTAAAAAATAAAAAGAATAAGCCACTAGTAGGCATATTGAGGTTTTGAACTCACCCTATACAAAATCCTAAATCAGCCACTGATAAATATAATACTAGTAACTATTGAAAAAATAGAAATAAACCCTCAGGTGATCAAATCAAATAATTGCAACTATAATACTAATTATTGCCATAGCTTAATGGAAGTCCTAGCTGTACGGTTCGCCCAAGGTGACAATTCAGCTCGGGCCTATGCACGTGCGGACAGCACTGACAGTTAGAACAATGCGCTACAAGTTAGAGTCCTCACACCCACTTAGAGACTTGGCGTCAGTAACATTTTATCATGGAAGAGGAAAGTAGTGTCGTTGCAAAAGATCATCCTTTTGTTACCTATATAGACTTATACATTTCATGTATTGGGAGGTAAGTTGCCTTACAGTAAATTGTATGACAGTTGTATACTTTTGGTTTGGAACTATTGTCTTAGTAAAAGTTGCTATTGCTACATTACAAATGTATTGGCGGTGTATTATAAACTGAAGTTTTTAGCGGATTAATAGTTTTGTTGCTAAATATTTTGGGGGATGCTACTCCCTCTCGGTTTGTGCTCTAGCACACTACTAGTATTAGTAGCTGTTTAAGAAATCAAATAATTGCACCTAAATCGATATTAAGTTTTAAGCTCTGCCCCTAGTGACAATTCAGCTCAGACCTGCATAGGATGCATGTGGCAGCGCTGAAATTTAGATCTACTGCTATAATATTCATTTGATGTTTCAGCTGCTTTCAGCTAGCGATCATCAGGGAAACATAAACACAAGAGCATCATACTTGAGGTGTTGTTAGTATCACTAAACATATTTATAGCATTACCATAGCTACAGCATCATATTTCACTGATGATGGCTAACTCAAAGCCGCCGAAACGTTTGATTAATAAAACATTCATTACTAGTGGTTTAAACTTTAATAATCAAATTTAGATCTTCTAGCTGATAGTTAGATCCGAACAATGAAAGTTAGATCTGTGTGCTACAATACAGACTAGCTTGGCCATACCCACTTAGTAGTGTTGAGTGGGTAATATTTTAACTTGAAGTGGAAATTGTCGTAGCCAAAGATGATTTTTTTTGTAACTTATATTTACTAATAAATTTCATGTAGTAGAAGGTGGGTAATCTTACAAAAATAGTATTATAGTTTATTGTATTGGTTTTGAATTACCGACTTCGTAAAAGTTGTTAATGCATTGTCAGGGTACGTATAAACTAAAATTTTCTAGCTGAATTATAATTTTTGTTGCTTGAAATAATTTGGGATGTGCAGCTTTAAAAAAGAAAAGTATAGAGAAAGTTTAGTTTGAAATACTTCATTGGCCAGACAGCGAGCTTCTCACAATTGAATCTCAATTATCAATTTTGTAGAGAGCAGAGACCTTCCTAGTTCAGTTTTGAGCATTCCATTTTATGGTCTAGTCAGTGGGTACAGTTAATCATTTTGGATAATGCCTCTTTGTCACAGCCATAAGCAGCACAGTTTATTTTACTTATTACTCCATTGTTCTAAAGTCATGTCACTAAGAGAATACTATGGAGTGCTTTATATACTAAATCTCTGGTACAATAGAACCTTTTAAACTTATCGTACTTTGAGAAGGCGGTTTTATCAAGTAGTTGGTTTATCGATATTTATCAGTATCTAATAAGGAAATTTAAATGCATATCTTTGAATTAGGTTGTCTCTCAGATGAACTAAATGTTGCTTGGTGAAGTTCGGACGTACTAGATTAGAGGAATTCATTTTGAGAATTATAGTGGTGGGATGGGTTAAAGCGCAGCTTATCATACTTATATGCACACCTCAAGAAAATTAATGCTACCTGTATATTTATGGTGCAATAGTAAAGTCATGAACAAAATACAAATTTGCAGTAGTTATATCCTGGGAAATCATATGGGAATAGTGTTGTGTGTTGCTAAAGCATATCACAAATAAATCAATATTATTATCTGTTACAGTGGTCCCTCACTTGAGAGACCACCCTATGGTTACAGATTAAGTGGTCTTTCAAGAGGAGTGGTCTTTCGTCAGGGGGGGGGGACAGAAAATTCTACTCTTAGTCAGCCAGAGAAGTATTGTACAGCACCACACCCTAACAATATTTCACACCTCTTCACACTTCAAAAGTATACCTCTAAACTCAGTTTGCGTGTGACTCAAAACAACAGTTCTTTTCAGAGCTACCCTGCTACTTGGAGTCTTGGACTGATCATGCACAACACCTGGCTGTGATTGCATGTCAACCATTAATTACCAATTTCCTGTATTATATAAGAATTCATCTGGTTATCATTAACAATTAACAGAAAATCAGTATATTCCACAATTCATCTGGTTAACATTAACAATTAACAGAAAATCAGTGTATTAACTATTGAAAATTGCAATGGATGTAAATAATCAGTAAGTTTAGCTTGCTTCATGTTTCTAGTATCACATATCATTCGTGCAACAATGTCTTTGCTTTCAAGCCGCTCAGAATTTTCTTGTCCAAGGGCAAAGTCTTGAAGATCACTTAAATGTGCCATGGCTTTTTTGATGATTTATGTGAATGAAATTATTAATAATGAATGATTTTAAAGTCATTTGTTTTAAACTTGCATTTCTCTTGATGACAGCTAAATCTCTTATCTGCTTCAGATAAGTGTTTATTCTCTAATATCAAATCATGCTGCTCAAGTTTTTCGATGAATAAAACATTTTAAGCACTTTTTTGATGAACAACAATTTGCTGTAGGTGTTGAAGCTATTAGTACTTGAAGATACTATTTTCTCATTCTTCTTTAACTTCATGAATGTAGCATTGCATGTCATATTACTTAACTAAGTTTCAAAAAGTCTCTACTTAATAAATTAAGCAATTTCTTTTGATGTTAATTCATTCCTCTTTGATCTACATTGAAGGATAATAAAATGTTTTTAGATATCATTATAAGTTGCTTATAAATCTGAACATTTTGATAACAAGTATTCATTCCCTAATTAGGGAACATGCTGCTCAAGATTTTCGTGAAGGTAAGTAACGTCAGGAAATTAAAATTAGACTATGCAATACTTTAAATGTCTTTGTCAGCAAGTCATTTCACTGAAAAAGTAAATCAATCTAACATTTGTCACATCGAATTTTTTCCTTTCGAAATAGCATAGGCTACTGCATGCTATTATATGATGCCCTGATATTATTCACAAATATTGTATATTAATTTATATTGGAGTGCATCATAACACTTGTAGACAACGCCTAATTTCTACTTTTAATTAACCCCTCCCCCCCCCAGCAAAAATAGTGCTATCATAAATGTAATATAATTGCATCTACTATGATGAAATGTATCAAGAATATCAAGTAAAAATATGTTAGCAAATTTTGAAATCGCACAAACAATTGTTTAAAAAAAACATGTGGTTATAAATCTGTTCAAAGAAGTCCAGAAGTCTAATAACATTAATAATTGACACATGTCAAATTAGCTCACACAATTTAGCATCAAAATAACACCGAATACTAACGGTGTTATTTTGATGCTAAATTATGTGAGCTAATTTGACATGTGTCTGGACTTCTTTGATCAATCATTACTTGTATCATTCTAGAAATTGGTTGATAAACCAGATGATTCTGCATAGTGAAATTTAGGACGGGATCAAACAACGAGCTAACACAAAAATACATAATGGTATAAGTACAAATGACGTTATTACGTTCATACATAAACTAGTGGTGTGTTTGAGCACAAATTGAGCGAGCCTACTGAGTAAGGTTACATAAAACTACATCATTACCAGAACTATCAACTTCTGACCTGGTGGCTAAAGCCAGGGTTCTGAATTCAATTCACTGCCAACAACTACAATTTTTTCACATTATGGCTCCTCTCCTGAGTGGGAGGTGTTTCGGGTTAACACCACAGAGGTGTTCTGATGGCACATAATTGGTTGTCTGTTGAGTACGAGACTACAGCAATCAGTACAGCTCAACAGTATAAAGGTAAAATGTGAGAGTATTGGAAGTTGTGTGTTATCGTAGCTCAGTGGCTAGAGAACTATAACTAATAAATGAAAATATATATCAATTAATATGATATAAAGTAGTCAATAAAATTTAAAATTGCCAAGAAGTCTTCATAGAGGCAGTGATGAAGAATTTGATGATCTCAAAGAAATGGTAGAAAAAGGCAGGAGACTTCTCCGGTGTAGAGGACCCTGCCAAAAAGTCTTCATGGAGGGCAGCAATGAAGAATTTGATGACCTGGAAGAAATAAAGATTGAAAAAGGCAAGCTATTTTAGCTTCGTTGTTCATACACAGTGGGTTATATAGATTTTCAACAACACCAACCACAAAAAGGTCAAGTTATTATTGCATCAGGATACAGACTTTCATCCTCCCAGTTCTCCTCTATTAGAAGTTTCTCAGGTATGAAGAGAAGGATGTGCATTCTATGTCAAGAACAGTAACAACAGACACATCATACCCTTCAAACGCCTAGAAACTAAACAAAACGTAGCCTGCGGGTAGAGGAGTGCTTTAGCTTCAATCTGTTAACACATCGTCGTCGGTTACTTCAAAGCGTATTGCCTCTAGACAGGGAAAAGCTCAGGCGCTCAAGCCTCGAGGTGCCAGTCACGATTTCTAGTAAACAATTTCGGAGTACGGCACGCAATCAGGAATTTAATTTTAGGCGATAATCGGGTTAGGAGTAAGCAAGTAAATTTAATCTTATGAAAATATTTGAATGCTAGCTATATGCATGCAAAAAGATTAATAGAAATTTAGAGTTGTATAATTGGTTTATAATATTAAAGTATTCTACTCACTTTATTAACTACAATGTAAACCAAAAAGACATATATGCCAAGTATCCGTGACATAAACAAATAAATTAATTTATATTGAAATTCTTAATAAATTATTTTATATTGAATTTCTTATAATTTAGTGTAATAATCTTAGGCATATTGGTACACACTACAAATATCTTCTCTCTTACTATACTGGTATCTGTGAGAGGTTATCATAAACATTAATAATGTGATTATTCCAATAATTAAATTTGACTCTGTTCCAATTTAGAATAGAAGAATATAAAATGAAAACAGCTTTAGAAAAATAACTATTGAGTCCAAACCAAAATCCTTTCATGTATTGAGAACTCTGACAGCAAATGAATTGCCAAACTGCTATGTACAAAATAAACATTTGACAACAAACTTGTAACAATGTAGGTAATAATAACTCTGGTAATGTTACATTGATATTGTCAATGGAACTAATATTGACTATTAAAGATGTGCCTTTGAGAGAATATAGTTGGTTTCTGGAAATTATGTCACTGGCTATCATAATTAAATGTGTAAATATTACAATTATTAAATTTGTCCCCATTCTTTTTTGAATAGTTTGCCTGTACATGAGAATACATTTTTTTTAGTAAGAAAAACCAACAGGATAAAAATAAATGCAAAGAGTGGAGAAAGGATACAATCGTTTAAAATACTTCTTTGAAGAAAATTTGAACTGAAGACTCCTACACTGTTAAAAATGAAGCGTTATAATAACACTTTTGAAGTGTAAATCAAGAGTGTAAAACCTTGCAGTGTTATAGTAACACTGAGGCCAGTGTTAATTCTAAGTGTAAACACTGCAGCATTCCAGTAACACTGAAATAAGTGTAATTGTGAAAATTGGTGTATATGACCACATTTTTTGTTTCTTTAGCATTTATTTACCTGATAACATTCAAGCCATTATCATTAACTGCATGGTTGTACTTTATTAAAATCAAGTTAAATTGTACAATGAGCTAAATATTTCATACTGTATTTTTATTTAATTTTAGCTAATATACTGATACATTCATAGAAGTTTATAAATAACAAGCAGTAAGGGAACTTAGCTGCAATAGCTATCTATCTAAATTCTACAATTGACAGTAACTTTGTTGGCTACTTATTTGTATATAGCTAAGCTAGGGCAGGAAATAGAAGAAATCTAGCCATTGCTCCACGCAATGTCTAATTTAATGCATTATTTAAATCCCTGCAGAAGACCGTCTTGCTGTACAAACTTTGGCAAAAAAATTCTGAGAATTTGTTTACTATTCGAGTGCTTACTGAATGCGCGGTATGGTTTTTATTGCGATGCGCACAAGCACCCGCTTTTTACCGGAGAGCGTTTATTAGAATATTCCAGGCCCTCCTTTATCCCTGCAGAAGAGTTTTATGGATATGGTGTTTTTAAGTGCAGATCGTGCCTTGGATCTTTCGGAGAAATGGTAAGTTTAAATATGTGTTTATTATTGGAAACAATAGAGTGTTTTGGCTAATGTAAGTGACGCATTTGAATAGAGTTAGCCGTTTAAGTTGAGTTTGAGCACGGAAGAGGTAATTTCTTCTTTATGATTAATGAATTTAGCAGGTAGCTAGTTCAGTACTTTTTCCGACTATATCTGAGAGTTATCTCAAAAATTATTTACTGCACTCTTTTTATTTATTTTTTTCATATGTAATTTTAGGCTACAAAAAAGTGCTGCTGTAAAAATCTAGAGATGCTTTTGGAGACTAACAAAGTAAGAATATACAGGTTAACACAAAATTATTACAGTTGTTAGTTCAGCAGTTGATTATAAACCATTCATTTACCCTTAGTTTGCTCTTTTTTCTTCTTTCCCCAAATATTTCCCCCAAATTAAACATGCCACAAGATTAGTTCCTGTTATAGTTTGTGTTCTCATGCTGTCCAGACTATTCAAAAGCATTATCATGCTATATAGAGTGATAATAGTAAAAAATGTATTTGTAGACAAACACATTTGTTTTGCTTCTTTTTCTATTTCTATGTATTTTTGTGTGTTTAGAATAGCGTGTTTAGTTGTGTTATGTTTGTGTATATGTGACCGTCTATGGGAAAATCGGGCACTAAGGCGTGGCAGCAATGATTCCGTATTCTACCGCACTCTCCGCATACTATAGGTTTTTACAGCGCGCATTGTGTAGAAACATCAACAAGGAGTTATTCTCTCAACAACACTGCTGGTGGAAAAAAGGTTAGCGAGCTTGTCTTTCTTGTTCTAAGAGGATAGTTAGTTAGTATCTTGCTATGCTGAAGACTGGGTGGTGACTTTTTAGCTAGCTAGTTTCCTATTCTCGTTGTAGTTGTAGGTAGCCCTTATAATACTTGTTCTTTTTTTTTTTTTTTTCCTCTCTTTCATTTTAGCTTTGATAATGCTAGTGCTGCAATATGCTATGACAACTGGGGATCTGGTGTTCCTGAAATGTGAAGAAAGGTAATTGTTAACTAGTTAGATTGTCTACTTTTTGTTGCTGTAGTTGCTAGTAACCTTTTTTTTTCTTTTCATTTCCTAGATTTCATGGTGCTTGGGCTGCTGCTATCTGTACTGAGGTTCTGGTGTTCTTGATTGAAGAAGAGAATAATGGTAAGTCTCTAGGCATGCACTACTGTTATCATTGTACATACACGTACTAATACTAACACTGCATTCACGAAGTAGTACTGCACACGAAGTGCTAACACTGTGCACACATACATAGTACTAACACTGTGCACGCACATAGTGCTAGCACTGTGCACATACATAGTACTAACACTGTGCATGCACGTATTACTGTGCACGCATATAGTGCTAACACTGTGCACGCACGTAGTACTATTACTGTGCATGCACATAGTGCTAGCACTGTGCACATACATAGTACTAACACTGTGCATGCACGTATTACTGTGCACGCACATAGTGCTAGCACTGTGCATGCACGTAGTACTATTTCTGTGCATGCACATAGTGCTAGCACTGTGCACGCACGTAGTACTATTACTGTGCACGCACCTAGTGCTAGCACTGTGCACACACATAGTACTAACACTGTGCACGCACATAGTGCTAACACTGCATGCACGTATTACTGTGCACACACATAATACTAACACTGTGCATGCACGTAGTACTATTTCTGTGCACGCACATAGTACTAGCACTGTGCACACACATAGTACCAACACTGCATGCACGTATTACTGTGCACGCACATAGTACTAACACTGTGCACGCACATAGTGCTAACACTGTGCATGCACGTATTACTGTGCACGCACATAGTACTAACACTGTGCACGCACATAGTGCTAACAGTGTGCATGCACGTATTACTGTGCACGCACATAGTACTAACACTGTGCACACACATAGTGCTAACACTGCATGCACGTATTACTGTGCACGCACATAGTACTAACACTGTGCACGCACATAGTGCTAACAGTGTGCATGCACGTATTACTGTGCACGCATATAGTACTAACACTGTGCACGCACATAGTGCTAGCACTGTGCACGCACCTAACACTGTGCACGCACATAGTACTAACACTGTGCACGCACATAGTGCTAACACTGCATGCACGTATTACTGTGCACGCACATAGTACTAACACTGTGCATGCACGTAGTACTATTTCTGTGCACGCACATAGTGCTAGCACTGTGCACGCACGTAGTACTATTACTGTGCACATACATAGTACTAACACTGTGCATTCATATAGCACTAACACTGCACACATAGTGCTAACACTGTGCATGCACGTATTACTGTGCACGCACATAGTACTAACACTGTGCATGCACGTAGTACTATTTCTGTGCACGCACATAGTGCTAGCACTGTGCACGCACATAGTACTAACACTGTGCACGCACGTAGTACTAACACTGTGCACGCACATAGTGCTAATACTGTGCATGCACATAGTGCTAATACTGTGCATGCACGTAGTACTATTACTGTGCACACACATAGTGCTAACACTGTGCACGCACATAGTACTAACACTTTGCACGCACATAGTACTAACGTTGTGCATGCACGTAGTTCTAACACTGTGCACACACATAGTGCTAGCACTGTGCATGCACGTAGTACTATTACTGTGCACGCACGTAGTACTATTACTGTGCACGCACATAGTGCTAGCACTGTGCACATACATAGTACTAACACTGCACGCACAGTGCTAACACCAAACACTGTGCACACACTAGTACTATTACGGTGCATGCACATAGTGCTAACACCAAACACTGTGCACGCACATAGTGCTAACACCATGCATGCACAGTGATTACACTGTACTAGTGTCATTCTTATTAGTGTTATCAAGTACTAGAGTCATCCTTATCAGCGTTATCACGTACTAGATTTATTCGTATTAGTGTCAGCACATGCTAGTGTCTGTCAGTTGTAGTATGTTCGATTAAGTTAGTTATTGCTAGTTTGATTGTAGTAGCTGTAGTTGTAAGGAAATTACGATACCCGATGAAATAATTTACTAATCAGGTGATCTTTGGAGGTACGGGCGAAGTCCTTGAGGCCAAATTATTTCTTCACTGGTGGGCGTGTCACATGATGTCACTTCCAGTTTCACTTCCTGTCGTTGAATTTTGTCCTTCGAGGCTATCTGAGTGGTTCTGAGGTGGGCTTGTGGTTTTTTATTAGTGTGTACACGTACTAGAGTCATTCTTTTTAGTGCCCACATGTACTAGAGTTATTCTTTTTAGTGCTCGCATGTACTAGAGTCATTCTTATTAGTGCCCACATGCACTAGAGTCATTTTTATTGGTGTTTGCACTAATAGTTTTATTTATCTTGGTATGTCTGTTTTTACTATTGTCCACTAGAGTATTATTTTAGTGGTTTAGCTGAGTTGGGATAATTATATTGCGTATTCAATGTAAATAGATAGATTTTGATAACACTTGACATAAGAACAAAGTAAAGGTGTGTATTACTTGTATAGATGATACATAATTTAAAAGAGATGACTAAAAATAAAAAAATAATAATTAATAATTGATGTCTGTACTTCTAATTCTTTTAGAAGGGCGGACGAAACTGGTGATGGTGAAGGAATTGGTGATGGTGAAGGAGTTGGTGACTGTGACGGGCTAAAAACTGGTCTAACTGCTCAGTTGAGGTAAGCCGTTTCGTCCTTGCTGGTGATGGCTTTCTTGACCTCTTCCTTTCCTTAACACAGATGATGCTGTTCCGTCGGCAGGCAACGGACACAGTATCGGAAGGGGAAAGAAAAGTGGGGTCGGAATGGGGTGGTGACAAGAAAACAGATGAGTGGTCAGGATGCAATGATGAAGGCTCGATGTCTGGTACAGAGCAGTCCAAAGAATCCAGAGGATCATAGAGGTCATCTTCGTCTTCAAACAATGGAGTAGCAGAGCCTGACTCTGCTGATGAGACATCCCTAGAAGCTTTATAAGAAGTTGTTTTGTTTTGTTTTTTTATCAAAAAAAAATTTAAATTTAAATTTATTACCTTCATAATAGTTGGTAAAATGGCCATCAAATTCTTCATCATCTAAAAAAAAAGGGAAAAAAAGATGATGAACTGATGAGGGTTATAGTTAGAAAGCGGGTCCTCACTTCCTGGAGCCATGGCTTCAACGTCAGCTCCATCCATCATGTCCAGACCATCACGGTGGCTGAGGTTTAATGCTCTAGCAAGATTCTTGGCTTCACTCATGATAGCCACTGTACTTACTACTACACTGAGAGCTGTATTTTGACGGCGGCATTTACAGCGGATTGGGCCACTTGCCGCGTTGTGCCCGATTTTCCTGTAGAGAGTCACATATTTTGGATAGCTAGTGTGTTTAGTTGCATTTATGAGCGTGTTTAGAATTGAGTGTTTGGCTGAGTCTGGGTGTGTGTTTAGAATATGTGTTTACTAGCATTTATGAATGTGTTTGTATATTGCTTATTGATTTATGTTATATTTTTATGTGTCAATGCAGGTACATTTATCTTGAACATGATGGATCATAAATGGAGTGCATATCATGATATTTCATCTACTCATGTTGAAAGGACAGCTTTAAAACTGTTTAGCTACTTTATTCAATCTATTTTTATATATTCATTGTCAATCATTTATTTAACTAAAAATTTTGAGGTTATGTGAATGAGGTGTGGTCATTATTTATTAGCAGTGCCATTGAAACATGTTACTTAGTGTTGTTATAAGCTTGCAGAAGGTGTTAATACAACTCTGCTAAAGATGTTGTCCAAACACCTCTCAGAGTGTTATATTATAACCCTCTGTGCAGTGTTCAGGAAACATGGGTGGGGCATAAATTCCTCCCTCTCCTGGGAACGCTCCTTGCAGTGTTACTGGAACACTTCATTTTTAACAGTGTATGCCTAATGTATGCTGAAACAGTATAGTTGTCAAACTCCTTAATGAGTGTGAATTTCACAATTTCACACTAAGTGTGCATTCACACAGATGAAAATTGTCAAGTACATGCTTTGCATTGAGGGTGGGCATTCACACCACCAGTTTGATGTGAATTTGGTGGGTTTTCACACTATAATATTTTTAAGTGAAAATAACACACAGCGTATGGAATGGATAAGATGCAGTAAGCAATTATTCACTACAGAAGACATGAACATCAGCTCTAACTGGCAAAGGTTGGGCACTGTTCTGCTAGGTCCCATTCATTTATGGACATAGCCTTTCCAGTGTAACAAAGCAAGAGCCCTTGTGAGGAAGAAAGAAGAACAAAACTATATACTTGTCATGATGATAAACTTTGCTAATAAACCAAATAAGCACTAAAAAGTTCTTTAGTCATAAAAAATAGTGGAGCACGCCCAGCTTTCTGTTCCATAGAACCCCACATTAAAATAATATTACTGTGTTTTCCCATTCTATGGCGTCGTTAACATGGTCAGGTGGTAGAATTATTCCTGGTGTCAGAAACTCTAGCCTTCGTCCCACCTAACTTGGACGGGGAATAGCTAACAAGGTTGTAGCTACCACAAAAATGTTTGTGTCCACTAGACAATTTGTTATTTTTTTCTTAAATATTTTTTTTTCGTATGTGATTCTTAGAAGTTATTGTAGCTAATGCCATAGATCACAATATTTTATTCCAATAGCAGTAAATGAAAGTGCTACTAAAGTGAGGGTTAGTCCTCGAATGTTCAGCTATCAAGTGTGCAAGAAAATCTTAGTAGTGAACCTGTGCTGGGTTTCCCTAAACAATAAAAAGAAATAGCCACTAAAGTATGTCCATGTTGAGTTGGCCGCAAGAAAAACTTGAATAACTTTAGAACGGAAGTAGCTACGCATCCGGGGTTTGCACTATTGGAAAGCTCGCGCTGAGTGTTCTGTTGTTGCAGAGGGTATAGGACCACCTGATGGGATGTTGTTGGTATTATTATTTGTCTACCTGTTCAATAACAAATGCCATATAGCCAATATATTTCAGTGATATAGCTATCATTTAGCACGAGCGTAAATACCGCCAATCAGACGAGTGATATTCTCGGGTATCCAATGGATAATAAATTTATTAGGTACTGCTCATGGCAATACCTTGGTAACACGAAATTTACCTAGGGGGACGTAATAACCCAACGTAATAACTATGAACACAGGTGATATGGAAAAATATTGCCCTAAGCCACATCCTGTTTAGTTTAATGCATTTTCTATGTGGCAACAGTTATCAGGCTCTGTTCAGTACCTAATAAAGTAGGTATATTGAGGTTTTGAACTCACCTTATACAAAATCCTAAATCAGCCACTGATGAATACAATACTAATAAATATTGAAGAAATTGTAATATATCATCGGGTGAAGAAATCAAATAATTGCTAGTACTACTAATTGCTATAGTTTAACCGAGTCCTATATAGTTCCCCCCCCCCCCCCCCCCCCTCTGACAAATTAGCTCGGGATGCGTGTGCGGACAGCACTGAAAGTTAGAAGAACACAGCGCTATAAATAAGTTAGCGTCGTCACACCCACTTAGAGACTTGGCGTCAGTAACATTTTATCATGGAAGGGGATAGTAGCTTCGTTGCAAAAGATGATCCTTTTGATACCTATATATATATACTCATACATTTCATGTAGTGGGAGGTAAGTTGTCTTACAGTGAAATTGTATGATAGTTGCATAGCTTAGGTTTATAACTATTGGCTTGATAAAAGTTGCTATGTTACTAGTGGTGTAAGTGTATACCAAAGTTTTCTAGCTATTTACTAGCTTTGTTGCTTAAAATTTAGTGGGATACTACTTTGAAAAGAATTTATACCAAAAATATTTAGATTGAAATACTTTAGGTAAGTCTTGTGTTGGTATGTCCAGTGTGAAAATACTGTGTGTTACAGCTACTGCTTAATTAAACAATAACACACCAAGTGAACCTTAATAAACAAAATAAATACATTAGTAGCCTTTACTCAGGTGTTATCTGAGCACTAAAAGTTAGATCAGTGCGCTGAAAGTTAGTTCGGCCCCTGAAAGTTATATCTGCCCCCTGAAAGTTATATCTGCCCGCTGAAAATAAGATCGGCCCTAAAAGTTAGATTAGCTACAATGCAGACTAAAATGGCCACACCCACTTAGTGGAGTTGGCGTTGGTAACATTTATCTTGTAGAGGAAACTGTGGTAGCTAAAGATGATCCTTTTGTTACTTATACATTTCATGTAGTAGAAAGTGGGTAATCTTTTGATAGCAAGTGCTCATTTTCTAATAAGAAATCATGCTGCTCAAGAATTTCTTGAGCGTAATAACTTCAGGAAATTTAAAAAAAAATGTATGAAATACTTTAATGTCTTTGTCAGCAAGTTGATTCACTGAGAAAGTAAATCATGCTAACACTTGTCACATCAAAATTTTTCCCTTAGCAAATGCAATGACACAAACAGTATGTACACAGAAAAATAAAAAACACATGTGGTTATATATCCGTTTAAATAAGTTAATAATTGACACATGTCTAATTAGCTTAAACAATTAGCATCAAACAAACATTGTCAATATTCCTAGTATTTTCTAATCTTTACGTCACATTATAATTTAGTGTAATAATCTTCGGCATATTGGTACACATTACAAATATCTTCTCTCTTTCGATACTGGTATCTGTGACAAGTTATCATGAACATTAATAATGTGATTAATCCAATTATTAAATAGAGAATCAAATAGTCAAATGGACAGCCAAAATTGACTCTGTTCCAGTTTAGTATAGAAGAATACAACACCACAATCGAAAACAATTGAAAAACTGCTTTAGTAAAATAATAGAGTCCAAACAGTAATCCTTTCATGTATCGAGGACTCTGGCAACTAATGAATTGCCAAACTGCTATGTAGAATAACATTTGACTAAATGCCAAACAAACTTGTAACAATGTAGGTAATAATAACTCTGGTAATGTTACATTGATATTGTCAATGGAACTAATATTGACTATTAAACATGTGTTTTTGAAAGAATAAGGTTGGTTTCTGGAAATTATGTCACTGGCTATCATAATTAAATGTGAAAAGATTACAATTATTAAACTTGCCCCCATTCTTTTCAGAATAGTTTGCCTGTACTGAACACATTGTTTAATAACAGTAAGAAATAACAGGATAAAAATAGATGCAATGAGTGGAGAAAGGATAAAATTATTTAAAATACTTCTTTGAAAAAAATTAGAACTCCTTAAGACTCTTTTGCGTAGTGTATGCTGAGAGAGTATAGTAATACCAGCTAATTCCAGCAAAAAATATGGACTTAAAGCTATTAATACTTTGATTATATTTATCATGACTTTTACATCTTCTACCTGTTCTGTAGTGAATGGTCCTCCATATCTTTGTTTTCCAAAGTCTAATCTAGATGGACGTTCATCATCACAATACGTGAATGCACTTCTCCTAATTGGTTTTTTGTGTTTGATGGCAAAGGATATAACACCATGTACTAGCTTGTAAGGATTTCCTTTTGTATTATGATGCTGAAAAATGGAACTATATTTTTCTACCACAACCAATATAATCACAGAAAAAATAACTGAAACGCTGAAACCAACACTAAATGCAATGATGCTTCCATTCGAGATGGACACTGTACCGTTGTGAATTGCAAATATGGAATTAAATGAGCTTTTACAAATTTTTATCACTAATTCTGTTAATTGCTCTACAAATAGAACCATAATAAGGTAGCAGTCAGACTTAATGGTGGGCTCATCTCTAAGTTGCTCTATTCCAAACTGGATGATGTTCGTAATGAAAAATACCCTTGAAACTGAATATCCTATCATTGAAATCGAGAGGAAGGATACTAACATAGAAAATCTATAATCTGTAGTATTTGCTATTGAAGTCAGTAAAATCCAAACTGTTAAAATAAAGAATTCAAATGCTAGCATAAACTGAGTACTGAATTTCAAGACTTTGTACTGTCCATACTTAATGTCAGCAATATATCCAGCTATAGGCGAGAGAATTGAAACAGTAGCTTTTATTGTTAATATTATGCTTGCAATAAAGCCACCTGCTATAGATATTACATAAGAAGGCTCCAGAATTATGTAGTACATCAAGTTGTTTGCCACTTGCCAAAGCAGTATCAATAGCACAGCTTTATGTCGAGTCCAGAAGTCATTCAATTGAGTCCTCCAACAAATCATATCAGAAAAATAATTCCAGGTCAATCCATAACTTTACATAGTAGCTAAAGAAAAAATGATAATTCGAAACAATATGAAATGGTCATTTAATTCTTTGGGAAAATTGTTTTAAGCATTGCTTTAAAGAATTTACTTAATCTGAAACTGAAAGATAATGAAGTGTTTGTTTTTCCAGATCATAAAAAAACTTAAACTGTTTATATGAAAAACAGAGCTACATTTCTCTAAACAAACTTTAAACCTTCTGCCACATATTCACTGTTATTCATTTTTACTAGCTGTTAAGGACATTCAAAATATACACAGGGAATTGAACTTTCTAGACAGAATCACAAACAAAAATAGGATACCTAACTGTACATAGAATTTAGCATTACTCATACAATAGCGATTTCTTTACACTGGACTGATAGATTAATATGCTACTCTGGGGATGAGGCTTTTTTTTTTCTACTGGTTTAAAACGGTCTATGAAAGAGAGAGAATATATCTAATGATTTAAAGGAGCCTGAGAAAGAAATTTTGAATATAAAAGGACTTGTATTTGGATTTTATTATTTCATTGAATGTTTTAATCCACTTATGTATTGTGGCTGTACTTTTAATTAAACAGCTGGAAATATTTGGACTAGGCTGTATATATAGCAAAGCTCACGTTAAAGAAAATTATACAGAAATTCATCCAGGTTACAGGCAATTGATCTGATTGCCAGTAGAACTTTCCACATATGTAATATTTGTTGTAGAATTTGGATTGGGGATTGTCTCTACTAGGCTCCAATGTTATTTTTCATACAGTAGTGATTATAAGCATTTTAATAGGAGGTATAACTACTTACCATGTAAACTCTCATCAAAAGAGATTGAAATTATTGATTATAATACAATTCACTCCTAGAACACTAGCTTAATGAATAATAAGGCAAAATTCTACACTATGAGTGCAATGACAGTTCAACTTGTGTGTGGGCCTAGCAGACCTCCAGGAACATTCATGAGAAATTCTGGCTATATTTTGTATGGTCAAATGTGGTTCATACCTATGCCAACCTTAGTTATTCGGGTCTTACCCTATAGTTACTTTCAATTATTGCCTAGTTGTCCATTATACAAATATCAGTTACTATTCCTTATCTTACTAGTGAAATTACATGCTATTTGTGGTGCTGAACTACTGGCTCACCCCAGCAGCCAAATTAATACTGTTTATCCAGTAGATAGTGACAATTAATGATATTATTGCTATCTGTGCAGTAAACTAGTGTGTATATCCCAATTAACCAATATTATTGTTCAAAACTGTTCAATAGCTATTCGTCAACATTTGTAGAATTTGCAGCATTACCTATGCACATTATTTTACTAGCACTCACTAGGTAAGCACAAGAAGTAAAAGTAGGCTCATCAAATATTGTAGAGGGAGAAAAGATTTGTGCAAAGACAAACTTTTATTCGTGCGGCTTCTATTTAAAACTTAATTCAACTAGATCATGGTTGGTGTAATGTATGATATTAATTTATTCAATCATTTAGTTATGGTTTGCTTATTTAAAACAACGAAACAACAAACCTTGGAAGTGTAGAATCAGAAACAGTCTCTAGTGATTTGGAGTTATCTAACCATGTGACCAACACTTTAATAATTTTTCAAACTAACTGTATTAGCATGTAGTTAATATCATTGTACTCTTAGGCACTGCCTCAGAGCAAAGTACCATTTTTAGGGTTAAGGTTCTAAACAACGGGACACTAAGCGTAATCGGAGGCAGTGCATTATGACTACAAAAGTAAAATTTAAAGGAACCTAGAACAACAATATCAACAGAAAAAAATTTATCTTTTGTATATATGAAACACTTTTTCTCTAAAACCTCTTTCTAATATGCGTCTTTAGTGCATGTGAGATACTGTTGATGACATCATCAGCATACTAGTGCCCTTGATATCAAATTTAATGACAACATGAATGCATACTTCATGAATAGTATAAAATATACACTAGTTATATAATAAAATCTGAAAACAATTGTGTGATATAATATAAAAGATTGTTTCACGCATAAGCGCATATGTAAGGATACATGCTTGATTTGATCATTTTTGTTATTCAATTTCTTCAAAATCTTTGAAAGACAACTTTGATTGACTGCATACAAGTTTGTCAGAGTTAAATGTAACTATTTAAAAATTCTACTTTACACCTTACCTCATCCTTATCTTGTGATAAGTGCAGACTGCAGTCAAAAATTTAATGGTATTCATTTACTTTTTGCATATTATAATAGTATGTTATCAACATATAAATATATATACTTCCAATGTGCATTTAAGTTAAAATTGAAGATGTGGTATTTACTATTTCTTAACTTACTTAACAATACTGCAATGATGGCTAGGATGATGACTGCTATGATAGACAGTGCAAGAGGAGCTATCATAATCACTGCGGAATACAATCTTTCCTGTCGAATTCCAGCTGTACCACAACATTAAAAATAGTTTTGCTAAGTAAAGTTATGGGCTACAGAATAATTCATAATTAATGTACTTTTTTTAATTCATATATAATTCATGCATCAAGCGTGTCAACAGCTTGAGGCATATTATATTCCTCAGTAAAAAAGTATCAGTTCTGTTTCCTTACCTAATTCCAGAATTTTGTTCTTAATAGAACTTATACTTGTGCTTACAGTTCCTTCTTTGGGAAATTCTATCTTCACAACTTCCTCATGAACCACAACGTTCAACTTTGATGTGGAGTTAACCCCATGAAATGGTGGTAGTCTAGCTTCTATATCATCCAAATGAACTAAACATTGAGATTTATGCTTAAAATTAAAAAAACAATGGATAAGAAAATAAGATAACAAAATTAAAAGGAATTTTTGAATTTTTCTCATAGTGTGCTTCAGCAAAAACGATGAACTACATATAATTATACTTATAGTACTACATATACTTATAAATATTTACTACTTTACAACACTTCTTTTTTAGAATGTTGCTTAAATGATTTGATAAACTATAGAGTTATGTGCCGATTTGTAGTTCATAGACAGTTATCTCCCTGGTGTCATTCAGTTAATAATTGCATCTACATTCAGAATGTAAATTAAATTATTATCACCTTATTTTCACATTTAAAATAACAATTGTTTTTTTTGTCCTAATTTAAGCATTATCACTTACGCAGCTAGATTGTTTGTGCTGAAGTAAAGTGTATAATTGCAACTCCAGTTGGTAAGTCCTAATGTTTGGGATACAATGTTGTTGGGAAAATGAGAAAAATTTTGCAAGCTCATGTACCAAAATACTTTAGTTTACAGTTTCAATCGCTCTCTATCTATCACTATCTAAAATGCAATTACTTATACAATATATAAATATTATACATTGGATATATATTCTCGAGTATTTCCATATTGCTACAATAGGCTTGACATCTCACTCTCACACTTGTGTTAACTTGCCTTTAACTCTTAAAAATACTTAGGCATGCTATTGAAATATCTCCCCATATTGTACGCTGACCCGTACAATAAGTATTACTAATATTACTACATATTGATAATTGTCTCGCCATTATCTAATCACTTTATGCTTACTTCTTTTATAGTAACCATAATATCAAAATTAACTTTTTGTTACTCTCCATACCCACAGACCTATTATGGAAGCTCTTTTACTGTATCCTGCACAATTGACTCCTTGCACTACTACCATGTATTCAACATGTGGCTGTAAACTCAGATATCCTCCAGGTCTTCGAACTTCTACTGGTTTGTATTTAGAATCACTAAATGTTGTAGCATACAATACATACTTTTCTGGGATATCAACAATGTGGCCTTCTTTCTGAATGGGTGGGGACCAGTCAAACATAACTTTGAGACTTTTCCTGTCCCTACTTGGAATAGATTCCTTTACATGTAAATTGGCAGGCACTCCTGGTGGATCTGATTTTAAATTCAAAAGTCACAATCATTGAAATTAAAATACTATATACATACTGCATTATGGAAAAGATTAAATTGTGTAAAATTTTAACCTTTTATAGATTGAAAATTTTACCATACTACTCTTAAAGTTTAGCTATGTGGTATATTTTCTCAACTGTAGCATTTTATTTTTATAAAATCTGCAAGCATATCGTTAAAATAACAAACTTTGCACAAAATTGTTATTATTTACCTTCATATGCTAATTTAAAAGTTTTGTATTTGTCAAAATTAATTCCACAAGATAATGTAAATGGAATTATTCCTTCGCTGATGCTAACTAGGAATCCAGAGGACATTTTATTCTTGCTCTCAGATATAATGGCTGCTTTAGTTCCAACTGTAGGATATACAGGAGAATTAGTATGTCCATATACAAATCTCACTACTTTAGAAGTGTCTTCTTGTCCATATATGAATATCCAGACAAGGGCAGAGTGTTCTATTTCACATCTGAATGTTATAGAAGAAGGATTAGCTGTGTTGTTGCGACAGAATTTGACTTCACCATCGGGGAAAAGATTGACCATTTGGCTTTGAAGTGAACTGAATTGTAGAAAACCTTAAATAAGAGTACAATGGAAGATATTATCATTTTAACAACATCATACCACTAGCACTTAGGACAGACTCAATATTATATGAAATAATGATAGTAACGTCCTCATTATTCACAGTAATTTTGAATTAATGTTACTAGTTTTTTTTCTTTTTCGGTTGATAAAACCTTAATGGCCTGCTATGGTCTAATGGATGTAAAGAAACAAAGAGAGGTGTGAATATAAAATATTGTGATTAACATTACTCACTTTATTGAAACTCTAAATATACAAACCTATTTTTTATCACACGCCTTTAACTACTTTTCTAAATTTGTTTGACTTCAACCTTCAGCAGGTTATTTTGTCCGTTTCTCTTTTAAATAAGACCAGCTGCATTGGCCTTTATCAGTAATTAGGTATTTAGGTATACCAAGCTTACCTACAATAACAATAAAGTAAAGAAGCGACGAATCCATTATACGAAGTTCGAATTGACAAAAACCACGCCCAGTTGCAATCTCGTAGCTTAGGGACGGGTGGTACAATCTGCTAACCGGTTGCACGTCCGGCTACCTTCTGAACAGGGTTTCACCAGCCAAACCGGCATAGCGGCTAGGCAAAGGTACTGCCTTGCCAGACCTTCAGAAGCAGTCCAAAGTCTGCCGCTGTTTCAAACTCTAAGAACAATATACTTACATAAATCCAGAGAGGTTAAAACAGACGAAAATACCTAAAATGTTTATAAATATTGACAATGGTGACTGTAGAAATTATTCTCGGCTGATTCGTAATTTTTTGATTAGCTTTCAACAGTGGCTACACTAAAATGTACTTTAAAAATATTTTATCTGTTGACTTAATAATGTTACTCTGTAAGTGTAAGAAAGTTAATCAATATTCACCAATAGTATAGAAAAGTTGTATCTTTTTTCTTTGATTTAATTGTTTTATTTAATTGTGCTAATCTTTAGTTGCACACCATACTTGTACACATACACATACACACTTATTCACTATGTAGAAGCACCAGACTAACCTTGTATTCTCTTATGAACTGACCACTAGACAACTGATTTTCAATCGGCAACTAATCAAATTACTAAGGATGATAAGGTAAGGATAGATGAATCAAAGAATACTGCCTTAAACTAGCGACCTTTTCAAAGTACACTCCGTTGAAACTGCTCTATTGTACCAGAGCTACAGTAAGCAATTGAATATTGGACAACATATTTTCACATAAGAACTAATTAGTCTCGAGAGCCTGACCCTTTACCGTCCCAAGGGGTCTGGCTAGCGAGAAGGAGAACGTATCTGTTATGGGAGGGCACAGCTATGACAAACCGGGCATTTACCTAGGAAACTTGCCAGGCGACTACAGAATAGACAAGAGCGAGAAACTGTAATCAAGTGTAACACTAAAACTTTAACAATGTAACTCTAGACCCTCACTGTCTGATTATTGTACTGTTAATAGTAAGCCACACCCATGGCTATAAATTAGTGGAGTTTTGTAATACAGAGCAGTGAGATAAAAATATTAATATGATTCAAGGAGAGTTGCAAACCAGACACTACACAAGTGTAACGAGAATTTGGAGAACACAATGAATGCAATAAATAGTCTACAGTACAAGTTTTTCAGGTAACTGAAGACTATAACTTGTTCTCTGGAGATTGTGGATATACATGATGTTGTAGATATAGTACTATAGCTTGATGGCTTCAAAGTGTACTTTTATATTAAGCTATTCTCATGGACTAAAACTACCACATGTCAAATAGGGAAACAAGTGAATTGGCAATTACTAAACTTAGTTATAATTATGTTAGTTTTGAAGTATTGGCAGTACAACTATACATTTACACAAACAAACTGTATTTTGACACATGGGAATTGACTGGACACTAATGTTAATAAAGCTATCATTTAATTATATCCTCTTGTAGAAAGGTTTATATTGCTGTTATTTTTGACCACGATATAATATTACATTACGCATATCAAACACTAGATTTAAAGATGA